>JACDJB010001968.1_pt1 | contig 15716 bp, 13 predicted proteins | sample 7454121 | NCBI WGS metagenome assembly JACDJB01 (sample SAMN14253290, study PRJNA609438) | sludge metagenome | isolation source: sludge after 25d culture with pyrite | collected 2018-12-20 | reverse complement strand
TTTATTGCGCGGGTCACCGGGCCCGACAGTGATCCACAATTTCATTCCGGATTCACCATTTTGTTATCAAATCTGTGTTTTGATATTAGTGTTGGCAGTGTCGGTGGTTCATGGGGCGCCTCGAAAAACCTACTGCGCGCCTCGATTGCTGCGTTGGGCGGTGCTCCCTCCCTAACGCGTAGCTGGCGCAAGCCCGCCTATCTATTTGATATGTCTCGGTCGCTGCGCTCCGGCCGCCTTGCACTCGGGTCGCTAACGCGGAGCTGGCGTCAGCCCGTGACGGTTTTTCGAGGTGCCCTATGGTCGTGACGATTCGAAAAATCGGTTACTCGGAAGAGATTTGACTTATCGGAACAGGTAGACTGCTGGCCAGATTTATTGATGAGGAAATTGACATGACCGTGCCTACCGATCGCCGTTATGGCCCCACACATGAGTGGTATTTGCTGGAAGACGATCTGCTTGTTCTGGGCGTGACCGAGCAGGGGCAGGAATTGCTGGGTGACGTGGTATTCGCTCAATTGCCTGAAGTCGGTTCAAAAGTTGAGCGCGGGCAAGCCTGCGCCACACTGGAATCGGTGAAAGCCGCTTCGGATGTGATCTGCCCGGTCGATGGTGTCGTCATCGCGGTGAATACGGCGCTTTCGGATTCGCCGGAATTGATCAATGACGATCCATTCGATACAGGCTGGATTCTCCACATACGCCCATCAGGCGCTCCGGATGAGTGGATGTCTGCGGAAGACTATCAGGCACAATTCGATTAAGGGGGGCTGATGGCTTCTGAAAATCTGGGCGTCAAGCGCATCATGCTGGCCGCCAAATATTCCTGGCAGGGATTCCGGGTGGCTTATCGCAAGGAGGAGGCTTTCCGACAGGAAACCTGGCTGGCCGTGTTCGCGATTCCTTTGGGGCTGTACCTGGGGCAATCCGGAATGGAAAGGGGAATGCTCGTTGGCTCGATTCTACTGATTCTGATCGTTGAGCTTTTGAACACGGGTATTGAAAATGTGGTGGATCGTGTCGGACTGGATCCGCACAAATTATCCGGCCGAGCCAAGGATATGGGATCGGCGGCGGTTTTTCTTTCTATCGTGATGGCCGCAGTGATCTGGGCGATTATTCTATGGCCCCAACTGTTTGCGCGTTAGGGAAGCGCTGATCAATATCGCCTGCGGAACAGGTGAAAAACCATCAAGATAAATGGCCAGGCAACGAGATTGCTCACTACGCGCACCAGATTATGCAAAAGCATGTTCGGTTCGGAAATTCCCCCCTGCATCCAGAGCGAAAACAGCAAGTAGACTGTGCTTAACCCAGCTATGAATAGTGCCTGCTGGACTGGGCCGGTAAGGAAAAGCATTTGCCTCAAACCCAGAACCACGGCGGCACTCAGAGTGAACAGAAGTGCATTCGCCCCAAGTAACCCTACACTTGCGACATCAAGAACCAGTCCAGATAACCAGGCGACGCCCAGCCCGACCGAATTGGGTTCACGGATACACCAGTACAGAACAGTCAGCAGCAGCCACTGGGGCGCGTAGTGCTGGTACAGTGGCACGCTGGGCTCAATCGTCAGGATCAACGCCACCAGCAGGCTGAGCGGGATCATCACCCAGTTACTGCGCATGCGGCTTCTCCTGGCCGGGCTGTGACTGAGTCGCCGGGGGTGCGCTGAAGCTTGGCGCAAGAAAGTCTGGCGCACGAGGCGCAATATCTTGAGTCGATTCAATCAAACGCTGCGAAGGAATTGACACCACAGAAGCCTGCTCTGCCTTGCTATCGGGCGGCGGTGGGGCATCCGGTGGATCGGTCAGGACCAACACCTGGCTGATACGATCTAGATCGGCAACGGGTCGGGCCGTAATGTTGACGAAAGCCTGACTGCGTTCATCCTGCACCTGGGTGACCCGTGCAACGGGATAACCTTGGGGAAATACGCCGTCTAGGCCCGAAGTGGTCAGCAGATCGCCGACTTTTACATTGAAGCGTTCTGGAATGCGACTCATGGTCAGGGTGTCGCGCGTATCGGTTCCCTTGACAATGCCAACGAAGCCGGTATCGCCGATAGCAACGGATAGGGCGTAGTGGCGCGAGTCAATTTTCAGGACAACGGCGCCGGTCAATGAGCTGCGGAGAATCTGACCCACGATACCTTGGCCGTCAATGACGGGCTGGCCCGGTTTTACGCCATCACGGATACCGCGGTTGATCGTGAATGTTCGCTGTTCGGGGTTGTCGTTAACGGCGATCAAACGAGCCAGCAAAACGTTGGGTACTTCCGTGCTCTGGCCATGCAGTAGTTTTCTTAGCTCGTTCAGTTGTTTCTGTAGATCAAAAAACTGCTGCATTTGCCCCTTGAGCAGGAGGTTCTCCTCTTCGAGCGCGCGTATTCTTTTGACCTGTTCTGTTTTGCTTTCAAGAAATAGGGAAAGATTTGCTCCCCAGACGGCGGGCGCATGCACAATTCGGGCAATGCCATCGGTCAGGCTGCCGATACCGCTATTAAGCTGTTTAACCCATGAGCTGCCTGCTCGATCCAGCGCCATCAGAAACACGGACAGCAATACCAGGACCAAAAGCTTGGTAATGCCGGGGCGATGTGACTCGAATAAGGTCACGAATGGCCCGGGGCGTTATTCAGCGGCAAACAGCGAGCTGTGGCGCTGATCGATGAGTTCGAGTACCTTGCCGCCGCCCCGTGCAACGCAAGTGAGCGGATCATCGGCAATCACGACGGGCAGGCCGGTTTCTTCACGGATCAGTTTGTCGATATCGCGAAGCAGGGCGCCGCCACCGGTGAGCACGATGCCGCGTTCGGCGATATCCGAACCGAGTTCAGGTGGTGTTTGTTCCAGTGCGGTGCGCACGGCCTGAACGATGCCGTAGAGGGGTTCATTCAGCGCTTCGAGAATTTCATTGCTGTTCAGCGTAAAGCTGCGCGGTACACCCTCGGCCAGATTGCGCCCCTTGACGTCGATTTCAAGCAGTTCCTTGCCAGGATAGGCGGAGCCGATTTCTTTTTTGATTCGCTCGGCGGTGGCCTCACCGATCAGGATGCCATAGTGCCGGCGCACGAACGCGATGATGCTTTCGTCGAATTTGTCGCCACCAATGCGCACCGAAGAGGAGTAGACAATGCCGTCGAGTGAAATCACCCCGACTTCCGAGGTACCACCGCCGATGTCGACCACCATCGAGCCTCGTGGCTCATCCACGTTGATGCCTGCACCAATGGCCGCGGCCATTGGTTCTTCGATGATGTACGCCTTGCGGGCTCCGGCGCTCAAAACCGATTCGCGAATCGCACGGCGTTCAACCTGGGTTGCCCCGACGGGTACACAGACCAGAACGCGTGGGCTGGGGCGGAACCAATGACTGGAGTGCACCTTCTTGATGAAGTGCTGGAGCATTTTTTCGGTAACGTGGAAGTCCGCGATTACGCCATCGCGCAGTGGACGCACGGCCTGAATGGATTTCGGGGTGCGTCCGACCATTTGTTTCGCTTCAATACCGTACGCCTGAATGGCGGTTTGGCCTCCTTCGTTTCTCAGGGCGACGACCGAAGGTTCATCCAGTACGATTCCGCGACCGCTGACGTAAATCAGGGTATTGGCCGTACCCAGATCGATGGAGAGATCAGTTGAGAAGATGCCGCGGAAACGTTTGAACATAAAATATACCGGTATAACTGTATTAATGAGGTCGGAGTAATGGGCGGTTCATTATTGTTCAAGGAGTTGATTATTAAATGTTTTCGCCCATGAAAAATGGCGTGAAATAATCGACTGGACCCTTGTCGGTTTTTGAAACTGTTTCGCCTGCATGACATCCGTGTAAAAAGAGGCAACACAATACCAATCTGTGTATTTTCCAGCAAGCCATCATGCGGTTATTTGCGCCAATTTTGTGCTTGATTTGCCGGGACTGGTCTTTGTTTGGTCCTTTAAAGCGTGATCTGGTTCTGTCCCGAGGCGTATTTCCATAAATGCGTGGGATCATCTGCCGTCTTGCAGCCAAAACAGGTTAAAATCATCCGGTAATCGCACGTGTGTCCAGCCTGTTTTCTGGCGCATGTCCCGATGATCGTTAAAGCCACAGGAAATTGATATGTCGCTGAACCCATCGCAACTGAAACACGTTGCGCATTTATCTCGCATCGCACTTGAAGAGTCGAAAATCCCTGCATTGGTGCAAGACCTCAACGCCATCTTGGCGTTCGCAGAGCAACTCAAGGACGGTCGCCTGGATGACCTGGCCCCCATGGCCCATCCGCTGGATCAGCAGCAGCCGTTGCGTGCGGATGTCGTAAGCGAAACCAATCAGCGCGACATTCTTCTGAAAGGAGCGCCTGCCACCGAACAGGGATTGTTCCTGGTGCCCAAGGTCATTGAATAAGATCATTGCGTAATGTGAAACGGTGATGCCGTTTCGCTGTGAGCCTCCTTCGCCTCGGTGCCGTGAGCCCGACGCGCTCTTGATGTTCAATATTTTTGAATGAGAAATACATTGTGTCTGATTATTTGCAATCGTTGAGTCATCTCCGGGCCGGTCTGGATTCCGGTATTTTTTCTGCCCGTGAACTGACTCAGTACTATCTTGATCGGGTGAGTCGTTTTGATGGCGCGCTCAATGCCTTCATCACCAAGACACCTGAACGCGCACTGGCTGCGGCGGACGAGGCCGATCAACGGTTGGCCGCGGGTGAGCGCGCACCTTTGCTGGGTATTCCTTATGCCCACAAGGATATTTTCTGTACCGCTGGCGTGCGCACGACCTGTGCCTCCAAAATGCTGGGTGATTGGGTCGCCCCTTACGACGCGACTGTTCACCAGAAACTCAATGCCGCCGGTGCCGTTCTGTTGGGCAAGACAAATATGGACGAGTTCGCCATGGGCTCATCCAATGAAAATTCGGCTTTCGGTGCGGTGAAAAATCCCTGGGATCATGCGGCCGTGCCGGGTGGGTCTTCCGGGGGTTCTGCCGCGGCCGTCGCCGCGCGGCTGGTTCCTGTGGCGACGGGAACGGATACAGGCGGTTCCATTCGTCAGCCGGCCGCGTATTGCGGCATCACCGGCATCAAGCCAACCTATGGTCGAGTTTCTCGCTTTGGGATGATTGCTTATGCCTCAAGTCTGGATCAAGGCGGTGTGTTGGCCGGTTCTGCCGAAGATTGCGCGCTGATGCTGCAAGCCATGGCGGGACATGATCCGCGCGACTCCACTTCGGCGAATCAGCCCGTGCCGGATTATGTGAACGAGCTCGATCAACCGCTGGCCGGTTTGCGTGTGGGTGTGCCGCGTCAGTGGTTTACCGCCGGGTTGGATTCGGTCGTCGCGGCACGCATCGAGACTGCGATTGCCGAGCTTGAATCCATGGGCGCGCAACGGGTTGATATCGACCTGCCGGATGCCGAACTGGCGCTGGCTGCTTATTACCTGATCGCCCCCGCAGAAGCGTCTTCCAACCTCTCGCGTTTCGATGGCGTGCGTTTTGGGTACCGTTGTGCCGAGCCACGTGACTTGAATGATCTCTATGAACGTAGCCGTTCGGAAGGTTTTGGCGAAGAAGTGCAGCGGCGCATCCTGATTGGCACCTATGCGTTGTCCGCCGGTTATTACGATGCGTTTTATGGCCGTGCACAAAAAGCACGGCGGCAGATTGCAGCCAACTTTGAGGCTGCATTCAGGGACTGTGACGTGATTGCAGGCCCGGTTGCGCCCACGGTGGCGTTCGATCTGGGCGCGCACATGAGCGATCCGGCTACCATGTACCTCGAAGATATCTACACCATCCCAGTCAATCTGGCTGGCCTGCCGGGCATGTCTGTACCCGTCGGATTTTCCGGCAGCCGCCCTGTCGGCATGCAGTTGATCGGATCTCCTTTCACCGAAGGGCGATTGCTGGCCGTGGCGCATCAGTATCAGCAACGGACGGATTGGCATCAACAGATTCCTGCCGCCTATCGGGAGGGCGCAGCATGAGCAGCATGAACGGATGGGAAGTCGTCATCGGGCTTGAGATTCACGCGCAACTGGCCACGAAATCGAAAATATTTTCCGGCGCCTCGACCGCCTTCGGTGCCGAGCCGAATGTGCAGGCCTGTGCGGTTGATCTGGGCTTGCCGGGCGTATTACCCGTGCTGAATGCCGAAGCGGTGCACATGGCCGCGTTGTTCGGCTTGGCGATCAGTGCGCATGTGGCGCCGGTGTCGACGTTTGATCGCAAGAATTATTTCTACCCGGATTTGCCCAAGGGGTATCAGATCAGCCAGCTCGCACAACCGATTGTCAGCGGCGGTTCGGTCACAATCACGACCGGTGAGGGCGAAAAAGCCGTCAACAAAACGATCAATCTCACCCGCGCGCATCTTGAAGAAGATGCGGGCAAGAGTCTGCATGAGGATTTTGCGGGCATGACCGGTATCGACTTGAATCGTGCGGGCACGCCATTGATCGAAATCGTCTCCGAGCCGGAAATGCGTTCGGCCGCCGAAGCGGTGGCCTATGCCCGCAAGGTTCATGCGATTGTGCAATATCTCGGTATTTGCGATGGCAACATGCAGGAAGGTTCGTTCCGCGTGGATGCCAATGTCTCCGTGCGTCCGAAAGGTGAAACGAAGCTGGGCACGCGCACGGAAATCAAGAATGTGAACTCCTTCCGTTTCCTCGAGCGGGCGATCGATTACGAGATCACCCGTCAGATTGAACTGATCGAGGATGGCGGTACGGTGCAGCAGCAAACACGGCTGTACGATCCGGACAAGGATGAGACCCGCATGATGCGCACCAAGGAAGCGGCGGACGATTACCGCTACTTCCCCGATCCGGACTTGCTGCCCGTCGTGATCGATCAGGCGCTGTTGGCCGAATGGAAAGCCAGCCTGCCGGAACTGCCGGATGCCAAGGCCGCCCGGTACCAAAGCGAATATGGTCTTTCACCCTATGATGCCGGTGTGCTCACCAGCGCGCGGGCGATTGCGACCTACTTCGAGCAGACCTTGAATGCCATGGGTTCGGCCGCCGATGCCAAACTCTGCGCCAACTGGGTGACCGGCGCTTTGGCCGCCCAGCTCAATAAAGCGAACCTTGGGATCGAACAGAGCCCGGTAACGTCCGATGCATTGGCCGGGCTCTTGTTGCGCGTGGCGGACAATACCTTGTCGAACAAGCTCGCCAAGGAAGTATTCGATGCCATGTGGGCGGGCGAGGGCGATGCCGATTCGATTATCGACACACGGGGCTTGAAGCAGATTACCGACAGCTCGGCGATCGAAGCCATGGTTGATGGCATTCTGGCCGCCAATCCGGACAAAGTGGCCGAATACCGCAGTGGCAAGGACAAACTGTTCGGCTTCTTCGTCGGCCAGGTGATGAAAGCTGCCCAAGGCAAGGCGAATCCACAGCAGCTCAATGAGGTGCTCAAAGCGCGGCTTGGTCCTTCGGAGGGTTCTTCATGAGTGAGTCTCTGCCTGAGCGTTCGATACTGACGGCCGACCAGCTTTACCGCTTCGGTCTTGCCAGCGGCAAGGTCCGGGGTGTTGCGGTCAGCCTCGATACGAGCTGGCGGACGGCTGGCGAACACCATGACTATCCCCCTGCGGTGGCACAGTTGCTGGGCCAATGTGTCGCAGCCGCCATGACGATGGTGGCTACCTTGAAGTTCGATGGCCGCCTGATATTGCAATTCCGTGGAGAAGGCCCTGTTTCGCTACTCGTTGTGCAGGCGCGTTCGGATCTGAGTTACCGCGTGACGGCACAGTGGTCCGAATCGCTGGTGGGCGACGTGTTGGATCAATCCATTCAGACGCTGTTCGGGGCAGGTCAGCTCGCATTAACCATCGAACCGGATGAAGGCGTGCGTTACCAATCTCTGGTGCCGATAGAAGGCACACAGATCGCCGAAGCACTGGAAGGTTATTTCAGGCAATCGGAGCAGTTGCCGACGCGTCTTGTGCTCAGTGCCGATTCCGAACGCGCTGTGGGGCTCCTCATCCAGCAGGTACCGGGCGAGGGTGGCACCCCGATGGTGCGCGCCGCCGCTGTCGATGCGGATTTTGATCACTTATCGATCATGGTCGATACCTTGTTGACGCCCCAAGGCCGCACGGAATTTCAATCCACGGACATGCCGACCGTCCTCCATCGTCTGTTTCATCAGGATGCACTGGTGTTGACCCAACTGTCGGATGTTCGCTTCTTTTGTGGTTGCTCACGCGCGGGTGTCGGTGCCATGCTCCGCTCATTGGGCCGAGAAGAGTTGAACGCCGCACAGCGGGATGGCGACGAGAAGGGTTATGTGGCGGTGCGTTGCGAATTTTGTGGCGCTAACTATCGGTTTGATGCGGTCGATGTGGAGCAATTATTGCTAGATGACTCGGTTAGTCCACCTGATTCCACACGGCACTAGGAATTCCTCATGAAGCAGACCGTGCACCCGGCAGATCGAATTGCGTATCTGAATGCGTTATTCGAAGAAGTCCGCATCAACATCCTGAACCGTCAGCACCCGATCAGCGGGCTGTTGCCAGCCAGCACGGCGGTCAATGCGCATGGCGATTACACCGATGCCTGGGTGCGGGATAACGTGTACAGCATTCTGGCCGCCTGGGGGTTGGGCATTGCCTATCGTCGCGTCGATAGCGCCGATGCCCGTGCCTATGAGCTGGAACAGGCCACCGTCAAAAACATGCGCGGTTTATTGCTTGCGATGATGCGGCAGTCCGATCGGGTCGAACGGTTCAAATTGCGCCAGCGACCCACCGATGCGCTCCATGCGAAATACGATACCGCCACCGGATTGGCCGTGGTGGGTGATGATGCCTGGGGGCACCTGCAACTGGATGCGACATCGTTGTTCGTGTTGATGTTGGTGCAAATGACGCTCAGTGGACTGAAAATCATCGCGACACACGATGAAGTTGATTTCATCCAGAATCTGGTCTGGTACTTGTCTCGTGCCTACGCCACACCGGACTTCGGCATCTGGGAGCGGGGGAACAAGATCAATCACGGTCAGCGTGAGCTCAATGCCAGTTCGCTCGGCATGGTGCTGGCCGCGCTTGAAGCGGTGAACGGGTTCGATCTGTTCGGCGGTGATGGCGATGATCACAGCCGGGTGTTCGTGCTCGCGGATGATATCGCTCGTACCGAAATGACGCTCAATGCAATTTTGCCGCGTGAATCCGGTTCCAAAGAAGTCGATGCGGCGCTGTTATCGATCGTGGGTTTTCCCGCATTCGCCGTGCGTGATCGGCAGAAGGCGGAAGCCGTCGATACAGCCATTCGCCAGAAACTGACGGGCCGGTTCGGCTGTAAACGCTTTTTGCGCGATGGTCATCAGACCGTGCTGGAAGATGAGCAGAAGCTGCATTACGAACCCGCGGAACTCGAAACGTTCGCCGGCATCGAATCCGAATGGCCACTGTTTTTCACCTACCAACTCATCAACCATCTGTTCGCCGGCAACCATGAAGCCGCAGAGGCCACAAACCGGCAACTGATGCGTGCCGCAGTCGAGCACGATGGCCTCTGGCTTCTACCTGAACTGTATTTTGTTTTGCCCGAAGATATCGAGGAAGAGCGACGCAATCCCGGCTCGACTGACCGTTCACCCAATGACAACCAACCGCTCGTTTGGGCTCAGAGTCTCTGGGTGCTTGGCCGTTTGCTGCTCTGCGGGGCGATTGATGTGAGTGATCTTGATCCCATCAATCGTCGGCATCAATTACGCGGTCCGGAAACGACCCGGGCCGTTTCAGTTGCCCTGATCGCCGAAACGCCTGCTGTCGATGCGGCTTTGATAGAAATGGGTTCTGATCGGCATGCGCTTCTGGGCGAATCGAGGGTACGGATCGGATCGGTTCGTTCGCTGATTGAAAATCTCGTCGATCTGGGTGCGAACGAGCGCTTGGGCTTAAGTGGTCGCCCGCGTCGGCGGATTCTGGCTTTGAGCACGGCCAAAGTCTATGAAATCGAAGGGCATCAATGGCTCATTGTTCCGCAACTCTTTGATACCGATAAATTTTACCTGACCCAGGATTTAGCCATCCTTGTGCAGGAGCTGCGTTCAACCATTCAGTATCTGCATCAATTCTGGCAACAACCGGGCAGACCCATTCTGACCATCATGATCAGTGAGTGGATGCTCAAGTCACCGGATTTCGGTGTGTTGCTAAGTTTCCTCCGGGATGAGGTCATGCGTGGCGAGATCTTCGGGGTGCCGGTGCATCTCGACCGGGTTGAAGCTCTTGTCTCACGCAGTCATCGCATTCGCTTGCCCGGGAAAATCGAGCAGTGGTCTGTTCGCGCTCAAACACGCGACCTCGATCCTAAAGTCATGGCCGAAACACACGAAAATGAACACCTAAGCTGGACGCCGGACGATTCCGATGCCCGGCTGGTCGAGCTGCTGCGTATACTCGCCTCACCGGATGAACGCATGAAAATCGCCCAGGTGCTCGCCAGTCGGCATGCGAATCTGGATGTCGCGATTCCGGATCAGTCCGGGGGCTCCTGGCTACTGCGTGATCTGGTCGAGGATGTGTTCCGTCTGGCGCAGCAGCTGCGTGCCTGGGGCGCGATGCGTAGAAGTGCCGAATTGCTGGATAAGGTTGATGCCTATCTCGACGTGTCATTGATGGATCTGCTGGTTCGGCAGAAACGATTGGCGGTTGGGCGTTCCTATACCAGTAAGGCTTTGATTTCAGAACCGATACCCAATCTTGAGATTCTAAAACGTATCCGCAAGTTCTGTGGCGATGATCCACGCGAACGTATTCTCACTCAGGAGTTGATCGTTCATCTGGGTGGTCGAATTCGAGCAGAACCGGATTTATTCGACAATGTGATTACCCTGCGGATCGGTCCACTATTGCAAACATTGATTGGCTTGACCGCGCGGGAAAAGAACATGGCGCCGAGCACGGCGTTTGATTGGTTGATGGAGCAACCACCCAGCGTCATCAGTCGGGAATTGCGTGCCGCGCTGACCTGGCAAGGGGGCACTTCGCGGCTGGAATCAATCCGTCTGGCTGGTGGTTCAGTCCGTTTCGATGGTCTGACATTTCAAGCCAAGGATGACCCCAAATCGACGGCGGCCGACTGGCTGCAGTGGCGTATGGTCGAGGGAGCGATCGGTCGCCTGCCGGACACGTTCTACAGTGGCGTATGGGCATTGTTGGCGCATACGCCGGCGTTGATCATCGGGGATCGCTACAACCCGCGCAACACCTTGGATAGCGCATTGTTCCGCAGTCAGTCCACTGCCGGAGAAAAGAATTTCGCCCTGACCGTCGAACATATTCTCAATCGAATTGCCGCACCGGAATACCGTCATCTTGTCATTGAGGCCCTTGAGGCACTGATGCTGGTGACGCAGAAAAATCCCGGGCTGAAATTGCAAGATGCCCTGATTATCGATGTGCTGATTGGTCATGCGGTCCGATTGGCCTGGTGTCGTGGTCAGCAGGGTGAACATGCCCGTTACGACGAAGTGCGTGACCAGGCCTGGAGCGCGTTTTATCAGCTGCCGCCGCATCAGGTGGCTTACTATGTCACCGAAGCGCTTGAAACATTGTTGGGTATGGCGGATGCGCCGGAAGTTGGCGCTGTGGAGGTTAACTGATGATTTTAGCTGGCGATATCGGTGGCACCAAGACGCTATTGGCGTTGTTCGAGGAAGAGAGTGGGCGCATTCTTTTCCAGAAACGCTTCGAGAGCGCTATCGCCGATCGATTCGACAAATTGCTCGCTGATTTTTTGGCCGAAGTCGAGCGTTCTGCCCTGGTCAAGGGGGCAATTACAGCAGCGGGCTTCGGTATCGCCGGCCCGGTGACGGGCGAGCCGGGCAGCCAGAAAGTTCAAGCAACCAATCTGCCCTGGCAAATGGACAGCCGAACGATTTCACAGCAACTCGGTGGCGTTCCGGTTGTATTCGCCAATGATCTGGTCGCGAGCGGCACGGCGGCCATTGCCAGCAAACCCGCGTACCGTGTTGCGCTCAATCCATCTGCGATGGAAACGACGGGACATGCCGCCGTTATTGCCGCTGGCACCGGCCTCGGCGAGGCATTGTTTTATTATGATGGCGTCACACACCATCCCATGCCTACCGAAGGCGGTCACGCGGATTTTGCGCCCAATAATGCGCTTGAATCCGAACTTTGGGCGTATTTGCGCCGCCACCATAATGGACACGTGAGTTATGAACGTATTTTATGTGGGCGGGGGTTTTATCATTTATATGGCTTTGTGCGCGATCAAGGTTTAGCGCCGGAGTCTCCACACATGGTTGAAAAATTTGCACAGGTCAGTGATCCCAGCGCCCTGATCACGCAGCAAGCGGTCGCGGGCAGCGACGCCATCAGCGTGCGGGCCTGTCAACTGTTCGCCCGTATTTATGGCGCCGAAGCGGGTAATCTGGCACTAAAATCCTTGCCCTTCGGTGGCGTTTTTGTTGCCGGGGCCATCGCCGGACACATTCTGCCGTTCTTGCAGCAGGAATTCATGCGTGGATTCCTGGATAAAGGCCGTTTCTCCGAGCTGCTGCAACAAATCCCCGTGTGGGTGGTCAGCGATCCTGAGCTTGCACTGAAAGGTGCAGCCGTGCTGGCCATGAAGCTACGCAAGTCAACTTGATGAGCCGGAACTCATAACATGCGCAATCGTTTACACGGCCTTTATGTCATTACCGATACGGTACAATTCAAACGAGATGCCCTCGTGCGCGTTGTCGCTGAAGCGATTGCCGGTGGCGCCCGCATCGTTCAGTACCGCGACAAGTCCGACGACTCAGAACGGCGTCTGGCTGAGGCTTCGGCACTTCGTACGCTGACACTCGAACACGAGGTGTTGTTCCTGATCAATGATGATCTCGATCTGGCCGAGGCGGTGGCCGCCGATGGTGTGCACCTGGGACGAGAGGATGGCGCGATCGAAGCGGCCCGAGCACGATTGGGCGCCGAGGCCATCATTGGCGCATCGTGCTACAACTCCCTTGAGCTGGCGGGTGATGCAGTGCAGGCGGGCGCGGATTACGTGGCCTTCGGTGCATTTTTTCCCAGCAGAACCAAGCCTGATGCCGCGGTCGCCTCGATGGCGTTATTGATTGAGGCCAAGCAGAAATTGAATGTGCCGATCTGCGCCATCGGTGGTATCACGAAAGATTCGGCACCGGAATTGATCAGCGCGGGTGCCGATATGCTGGCAGTGATTTCTGCCGTATTTTCTGCAACCGATATTAAAGCAGCCGCCCGCGATTTTTCCACGCTATGGCCATCAGCTGATTAACCCAAAAAATATCCGATGGCCCCTATACAGCAGTCAAAGCGCACTGTGGCCAAAATAACTTCAGGAGTATGTATGTCGAGCAACGAAAGCCTGTTTACTGCCGCCCAAAAGCACATCCCCGGCGGGGTCAATTCCCCGGTACGTGCCTTCCGGTCAGTCGGCGGTTCACCCGTGTTTGTCAAGAAGGCGGCGGGTGCCTATTTCTGGGACGAGAACGACAAGCGATATATTGATTACGTCGGTTCGTGGGGGCCGATGATCCTCGGGCATGCGCATCCTGCCGTGATTGAAGCGGTTCGTGCCGCAGCGCTCAATGGCTTGTCCTACGGTGCGCCGACCGTGGCCGAGACCCATATGGCCGACAAGATCTGTGAAATCATGCCATCGATCGAGATGGTGCGACTGACCTCGTCCGGTACCGAGGCGACCATGAGCGCCATTCGATTGGCCCGAGGCTTCACCGGACGGGATCGGATCGTGAAATTCGAAGGCAATTATCACGGTCATTCCGATTCACTGCTGGTCAAAGCTGGCTCCGGTGCCCTCACGTTTGGTGTGCCGAGTTCGCCCGGTGTGCCAAAGGCACTGGCAGAGCTGACGATCACGCTCGAATACAACAACATCGAGCAGGTGCGTGAAACTTTTGCCGAGATGGGTGATGACATTGCCGCGATCATTGTCGAACCGGTGGCCGGTAACATGAACTGCATCCCGCCCGTGCCGGGTTTCCTCGAAGGTTTGCGTGCCGTATGCGACGAGTATGGCGCCGTGCTGATTTTCGATGAAGTGATGACGGGCTTTCGCGTCGCGCTGGGCGGGGTTCAATCAAAGTACAACATCACGCCTGATCTGACGACTTTGGGCAAAATCATCGGTGGTGGCATGCCGGTGGGGGCATTTGGCGGCAAGCGCGAGATCATGTCGCACATCTCACCGCTCGGGCCGGTTTATCAGGCCGGTACCTTATCGGGTAACCCGGTTGCAATGGCAGCCGGGCTCGTCACGCTCGAATTGCTGCAGGAACCTGGGTTTCACGAGCGCCTGACGGCCAAGACAACGATGCTGTGTGAGGGTTTGAACAAGGCCGCGGCGGCGGCGGGTGTGCCTGTTATCACGCAACAAGCGGGCGGGATGTTCGGTCTGTTTTTCACGCAGGAAAAATCAGTGACGAGTTTTGCTGCGGCAACACGCTGTGATACGGATGCCTTCAATCGGTTCTTCCACGGCATGTTGGACGCGGGCGTTTATTTCGCACCATCTGCCTATGAAGCCGGGTTTGTCTCGCAGGCGCACACAGAGGCGGATATCGAAGAAACGATTCACCAGGCCGAACAGGTGTTGCGTGCGCTGTAATTCATTATTTCCCAATTATTCTTTTATCTGGAACTGACTATGTGCGGAATTGTGGCAGCCATTGCCCAACGACCGGTTTGGCCGATCCTTATCGAAGGGTTACGCCGTCTTGAATATCGTGGGTATGATTCCGCCGGTCTTGCCGTGCTTGATCCAGCCGGTGGGTTGAGTTCGGCGCGAGCCGTAGGCAAGGTTCAGGCCTTGTGTGACCAGATTGGTGAGCAAGGGCTTCCCGGTTTCTCAGGCATTGCGCACACGCGATGGGCAACACACGGGGTACCCGCCGAACGCAATGCCCATCCGCATATCGCCTCAAAGCGTGTGGCTGTGGTGCATAACGGCATCATCGAAAACCATGCGGTTTTGCGTGAACAGATGATGGCAGAAGGCCGGATATTCAGCTCAGATACAGATACCGAAGTGGTCGCCCATTTGCTCGATCACTACCTCGTGGCGGGGCACACACCGCAAAAGGCATTTGAGCTGACGCTTGATCGGTTGCACGGTGCCTTTGCGCTCGCAATCCTGATCAAGGATGCGCCGAACCGGATTTTCGTTGCCCGGCAAGGCAGCCCGCTGGTTATCGGGGTCGGGATCGGTGAACTGTTTGCCGCCTCCGATGCCCTGGCTCTGTTGCCGGTAACTCAACGATTCATCTATCTAAAGGAAGGCGACCGGGCTGTTCTTTCCTGCGATCGTCTCGAAGTGACTGATCGCACGGGGCAGGCTGTAGAGCGTCCGATCGTGGAGTCGGCACAGCGGGCAGACAGTGCGGGGCGCGGTGGTTACAAGCATTTCATGCTCAAGGAAATCCACGAGCAGCCGCGCGCTATTGCCGACACACTCGAAGGCCGGATCAGTGAAGGGCGCGTGCTGCCTGCCGCGTTCGGCGTGAATGCCGAGGCGGTGTTCAAAACAATCAAGCGCATCCAGATCGTCGCCTGCGGGACGAGTTACCACGCGGGCATGGTGGCACGGTACTGGTTTGAAGATATTCTTCAGATACCCGCCGCTGTCGAGGTGTCTTCTGAGTTTCATTACCGCAATCCCGTCCTGGAAGAGGGAACGTTGCTG
>JACDJB010001964.1_pt1 | contig 15738 bp, 11 predicted proteins | sample 7454121 | NCBI WGS metagenome assembly JACDJB01 (sample SAMN14253290, study PRJNA609438) | sludge metagenome | isolation source: sludge after 25d culture with pyrite | collected 2018-12-20 | reverse complement strand
TTTCTTCCAGAAGGGCGTTAGAGAAGGAATCTTCATATTCGGAGTCAGTGGTGGAAACGAACTCGATCTCTCCGGAAGAATTGCAATGGTTGTGCGCTCTACAGGGAGTATTGGTTATTTGAAGCAGAACGCGAAGTACGATCTTGGCGCAACCACTATGCCCGGTCAGGTTAAGGAAGTCGTTCCGATCGGTGGAGCCAATGTCTTCATGTTCTCTGCGAGACCACAAGCAGAGAAGGAAGCAGCATGGGAATTCTTGAAATTCCTGACTTCTACTGAGAACACGAAGAGATGGTCACTTGCAACTGGTTACATGACAAGTAGAATCTCTGCCTTCGAATCTCAAGAGATTCAGAAGATCATGACAGACGACCCAAGATACGCTCTCACTTATCAGCAGCTGAAAGACAGCGCTGTGAGGAGACCATGGTACGGACCATATCCAGAAGTCCATGCAATGATCACTTCTGCCTGGGAAGATGCAATGTCTAACCCGACAAAAGACGTTGATGCAATTCTGAAGAATCTGCATGAGGAAGCCCAGTACGTGCTCGATGATTACTACTTTTGATCGATAGCAAGACATATGGGGGCAGTCGTTGGCTGCCCCCTTTTTTAGAGGTGATTTCATGAAAAGATTTCTGATAGTGGTTCTCTTAGTTGCTTCATCTCTCTCTTTCGGTCAGGTTTTCTTTGGAAACATTCACGCCCATACTTCTTATTCAGACGGACTCGGCACCCCGGAGGAGGCCTTCGAACACGCGAGAAATTCAGGTGTCGTTGACATACAGGCAATAACCGATCATGATCACGATTTGAACTATCCGCTTCCAGACGGCTCATGGAAACTTGACAGAATAATCGAGATGGCCGAGCGATTCACTGTTGAAGGCGAATTCATAGCAATTTCTGGCTTCGAGTGGACGCTGACCAGCCGTGGACACATAACGATATACGACACATCGGAATGGATTGATAGAAGCACAACGGATCTCTACGACATATACAAGTGGATTGTGGAAAGACAGGCAACGGCTCAGTTCTGCCACCCTGGAAGGAAGTACGGTGATTTCTTCGATTTTGAATACTTTCCCGAAGTTGATCTTTATATAAACACGATTGAAGTAGGAAATGGTGCCGGATCGAATTCGAATAATGTGATAAAGGAAGAGTATTTCGAGAGGTATCAGCGAGCTCTCAGTCGCGGCTGGCATGTAGGAGCATCCGCAAATCAAGACAATCATCAGAAAAACTGGGCGACAGTAAATGATGCGAGAACGGCCTTCGTTATTGATGAGTTGACAACTGAGAAAGTGTATGAAGCTCTCAAGACAAGGAATATATACGCCACTGAAGACCGTAACGCTTTCATGGGATTCTCAACTGAGGGCGCAAAGATGGGCGATACCCTGTATGACGTTCCCAGGGCTACTCTGAAAGTTGAGTACAGCGACCCCGGTGAGCGAGTTCGGAGAGCTGCGATCTACAGTAACAACGGAGTAATCGAACTGGATGTCTCCGGTGATGTGTGGGAGGTCGAGATAGATGTCGAAAATCCTCTTTCATATAACTGGTACTTCGTCAAGATCGATCAGATAGATGGAAATGAGCTGGTCTCTTCTCCAATCTGGTTTCAGAGCAGTACGAACAAATACCTTCTCAATGGAAGAACGATCGATCCGAGACCGGTTAAGGGACTCCCATTTGATGTCGGTTTCGACCTGATAAACTCTCTGAGAGAAGATCAAATGATTTCAGTTGAAGTGAAGAGCGGAAAGACTGTCGTATTTTCTAAGCAATATGAGATGACATCTATGACCTGTCTGGAGATCGTCGAGACCTTTGAGACTGAAGAGGACTCTCTTGACTTCTTTGTAGATCATGAACTGGCATTTAGTGTTAACGTAGATTTCGTTAGCTTCACTGCCAATCTTGACACTTCTCATGAAAACTACTTTCTGGCAGAGTTGAAGCCGTTGAATCAGCTTTTTGTGGATCTTGGTGGTGAGGTGAAGCCCGTAATTGGTGAACTGACGGAGAAGACGACTTTCAGCGGTCAAGTCCTAATACTTCCCTTACCGGATGCCGACACTTTTATGAAGGACTTCATGGAAATTCCTGAAGAACAGGTTGACTTCATCGTTGATTATGTTAAGAACGGCGGGCTCCTGGTTATTGTGCTTGCAAAGAAGGAGATCACTCACCCTTCGATCGAGAGTTACAAGCTTCTCTTTGAGAAGCTCCCCTGGATGGTCGAAATTGAAGAAGGTGGAAGATCTGTATCAGGGACCATTACCAGAAATCTTGAGATAGAAGATGGGGGCGGAGTGGTGATTCTTACCTGGGAGGAAGCAACGGGAAGTGAGCTGATATCTGAAGGAACAGTCGGCTATATAGAAATGAAGTTAGGTTTGAGATGAAGTGAGGGATTTATTTGTCTAGATTAGAGAGTTTCACACTTGGTGAAGAAGGAAAAAGAATATTCGGAATCTGTGAGTATCCTTCCTCAGGGAAAAGCTTCCCCACCGTCTTGATGTTTCATGGCTTTACGGGTGAGCATATAGTATCCACGTTCAAATTCCCGCGGCTATCACGAAGGCTTGTTGAAAGGGGAATAGCAACAGTGAGATTTGATTTCAGGGGATCGGGAGACAGCGAAGGTGAGTTCAATGAGATGTCGCCTCTTACTGAGCTCCAAGACGCTGAAGATGTCTTCTCCTTTGTTCAGAAGCAGAAATGGTGCTCGGGGAAATTTGGCGTTATCGGGTACAGCCTCGGAGGAATGATAGCATCGCTCTTTGCGGGCAGACACACGGAGATAAGTACACTACTCCTCTGGTCGCCCGTTATCATGAACCAAGAGTTTTTCCATAGGGAGGATTATACTTTCGATTGCGGTGAGCAGTACAAGGATGTTCTCGGTTTGAAGCTGGGTTCGATTTTCTTTGAAGACGGTCGTAGAGTAGACGCTTCTGAGGAGTTGAAGAACTATCTTGGTGATCTACTAATAATACACGGGTCCGAAGACGAATCCGTTCCATATCTTCCCGTTAAGGAATATGCCGACCAAAGGGGACTCAATATACATACGGTGGAAGAAGCGAACCATAAATACCAGAGGATTGACTGGATCGAAGAACTATTTTCCGTTTCCTCTGATTTTCTATGTAAGACCCTTTTGTAGCGGGCGTCAAGGCGCCCGCTATCCTAATATTTGCTTCCTTATCTCTTCAAGAGCTTCGTCAAGCAGCTTCATCTCAGATCGGAAAGTCAATTCTCCACCGTGAGTCTCAGGAATTACCAATCCTTCTCTGGACAATCCTGCGAGAATTTCAACTGCTTCATGGCGATATAGGCCCGACAAATCTACGATACTCGAGAGAGTTTGACCTGAGTGTAGAACCTTGCGAAGGATCTCAATTGATTCTCTCTTAGCCATCGTACTCATAATGCCGGCAGCATCATGCTTTTCGATCATGAGACTCCGTTCATGTATCCTGTCGGTACCGACAACAGAGATAATCGAATCCTTTTCGGGTACCTCGATTGTTATAGAGGAACCACCAAGAAACAATGAAAACAGTAACCTCATCTCTTTGACCGATGTGTCAGGAGCATCAAGATCAAGGAGAAATCGCAAGAAACCTCTTCCGAATTGGTTGAAGTTATCTTCGAAAAGCTTTGATGAGTGGGGAATGGAAAGGGTGAAATCCGGTGATGGCAGCAAATTTTCACTTCCGAATTCAAGGAGCTTCACAAAAGAGTCCCGCGTTGTTGACTGATTCTTAAGCATCTCGATAGCTTCGTATTTGTCCATATTGGTGAGAGTAGGGTTTGAGAAGGCAAATTCCAGAGCGGCCTTTTCGTCGCGTTCGAAAGACTCGATAATCTTGTCGCCTAATTCATCCGGCTCTTTGAAATCGCTGCTCAAGAACATGTGAAGCAATCTCTCCGGCGAAGTCCTCTTGATCAAGCCAAGCAGATCTGAAGAAGAAGGGGAGTCCTCAAGAAAAAGAAAGGGAACGACTTTAAGACCAAAGAAGGCTTCCCAGCTGAAAAACCTTTCCAGCCATTCACGGCAATCTGCCGGCATAGACAAGCGAGACTTCGAGACCCAGTCCGATAGAAAATCAGAAGATTTGCGGTCGTTATGAATCATTCTTTCGTGGTTATTGAGCCTGAACAAAGACACGAGCAGCTCGATTCCACTTTCCTTCACTATTGATATATTCACAAAAGACCCTCCAAAAACCCTTAGCAAATCCGTTCTCTTGACAGTCAATATTGAAAATCGAGGAGCGGCTAAGAGAACTTCCTTACACTATTATGCCTCAAGCACGAATTTTAGGGAATTTGAGAAGCCGCGGTCGAGGGTTGCAGATTGCGGGTTCGAAGAGCAAAAGAAACTGGTTGACCGTTGAACGGTTCTCCGTTCTCCGAAAAGAACAGTTGCAAGTTCCAAGATGCAAGTTGTGAGTTGTAAAAAAGGCCAGGGTCGGACGTTGGTGGTTGCAGGTTCGAAAGAGCAGATTGAAATCGGTTCACCGTTGAGAGGTTCTCCGTTCTCCGAAAAAAACCCGTTCTTCGTTCCGACGCTCCGCGTCCAGGTTCTTCGTTTTTGGGCAAGGTGATGATTAGAGAGAGTTTAGACTCAACCAGTCAAGGAGAACGTCCCTGATCGGTTAACTCTCTTCTGGTTCTCTAGCTTGCAACTTGAAACTCACAACTTGCAACTGATCTCCACAGCTTAAAGCAGCTTCTAGATGCGAGATCCCGATCAGTTTCATATCGGGATGACCAAAGAGGAGAATAAAGATGATGTCTCTGCTTAACAGAGATCAGCGGGTCCTTGATTTATTGCGTGCAGCGGTTTTTCTTCGGCAGCAGAAGAGACTGTCATCCTGTGAATGGTTCTGCACAGGATCTCGCTCTTCAAAACTCGGTTCTGATGACCCGCTTCTATCAACCCGCTCCTCCTTACCCGATTTACATAACCCGTTCCGAAAGGTGGTTCTTTGCCCGCGAAGCTGAACTTGCCACCGAAGGTGACTGGCCTCTGCCGGAGGCAGAGACTGGCCAAGCGCAGCCTGACTGGCCTGTTTTTTTGCAGCATTGCGACCGCCGACGTTCCTCGGCGCATTGCGTCTTATGTTCTACAGTAAATCACTCTTAATCTCGGAGGACGGAGAACCCTTGACGGTGGACCTGATAAGGCCTCCTGACGAAGGCAGCCTTGCGTCCTAGAGAGGGTTTAATCTTCGGGCGAACCGCCGTTTGCCCCTAGAGAATCACCTACGATTGTCATCCCGTAGTGATTCTATACGGGATCTGGCATCAAAGAACCGCTGGACGCTGAAAAGCGGAAAACCCGCTGATCGCTCTGAATAGCTGTTCTTCGTTGCCCGGCCCGGATCATCGACCCGTTCTTCGTTAAGATTAATCGAGACAGTACATTCGGAGAGACTAGTTACCTTCACAAGAAGGCGAGAAAAGAAAAGCGTCAAGAACCGAGATTCCGACCAAGAGCTTTGTTGGAATGACGGCATTTGACGTTTCTTTACTTTAGGGCTTGCAAATTGGAACAGGCAACTTGCAACTGTTCTCGCCCGTGCAGCGGAACTGGCCTTTGCGAAGCAAAGACTGGCCAGGCGGAGCCTGACTAGCTCTTTTCTTTTTGCCTCCTGCCCAGCAGCATCACTTCTTGAAGTGTTCTTGTCCAGCTTTGCGTCCTGACATACTTCTGTCATCATTGCGAGCGAGGATGCTCTTCGGCACATTGCGTCTATGTTTTTATACAAGCATCACTTTTGCTATTGATCTTCCGGTCGGGGAACGGAGAACGGATAACGGAGAACCTCTTATCATACTGGCTTCAAAGTCTTCATGCCGAATGCAGTATCAAAACGCTCCAAGCTGTGAAAGCTGCTTCTTCAGATAGTATCCCGTATGACTGTGGCGGTATTCGGCCACTTCCTCAGGCGTTCCGGAAACAACTATCTCGCCGCCGTTTGCTCCACCTTCGGGTCCGAGATCGATTATATGGTCGGCGTTCTTCACGACGTCCATATTGTGTTCGACAACGACCACTGTGTTGCCCATTTCGACCAGTCGTTTCAAGACACGCACGAGTTTTGCAACGTCGTCGAAATGCAGACCGGTTGTTGGTTCATCGAGGATGTAGAAGGTTCTTCCTGTGGATGTCTTCTTCAACTCGGAGGCGAGCTTAATTCTTTGGGCCTCTCCTCCTGAAAGAGTCGTAGCCGGCTGACCGAGGCGGATATAACCGAGACCGACATCGTTGAGGAGGACAAGTATTCTATTCAGCATTGGAATGCGTTCAAAGAAGTCAGAAGCCTCCTCGACCGTCATGTTTAGAACATCGGAGATGGTCTTGCCCCGGTATCGTATCTCCAGTGTCTCTTTGTTGTAGCGTTTGCCTTTGCAGACATCACACTCTACGTAAACGTCTGGGAGAAACTGCATCTCGATCTTTATAAGACCGTGGCCCTGGCAGGCCTCGCATCTGCCACCCTTCACGTTGAAGGAGAAACGCCCCTTGTTGTAGCCCCGCGCTCTTGCCTCCTGTGTCTTCGCAAAGAGGTCACGCACGTGATTAAACAGTCCCGTGTAAGTGGCTGGGTTCGATCTTGGGGTTCTACCAATCGGATTCTGATCGATCACGATTACGTTGTCGATCTCGTCCCAGCCCACTAGCTCAGGTAACTTATCTGGAGCTGAATTCTGACCGCCAAGCATTGTCTTTAATGCCGGATATACCGTGTCCATTACTAGAGAACTCTTTCCGCTTCCAGAGACGCCTGTAACGGTAATGAATTCGCCGAGAGGAAATGAGACATCAATATTCTTCAGGTTGTTCTTTCTCGCACCCTTTACGATCAACGACTTTCCGTTGGAATTGTTTGTCACTTCGAATCTCGGAACAGACATTTCTCCGTTGAGATACTTTCCAGTCAGCGATCGTTCCGGCGGTGCGTCTAGAAGTGACTGTGTTGTCCCTTGGAAGACTATCTCACCTCCATGCACACCGGCACCTGGGCCTACATCTACTATGTAGTCAGAGCTCCTTATTACTTCTTCATCGTGCTCTACAACGATTACCGTATTACCAAGGTCTCTGAGATTTTTCAGAGTCTTTATAAGCCTGTCATTGTCTCTTGAATGCAATCCAATGGTCGGCTCGTCGAGGACATAAGTCACTCCGGTAAGGCCCGAACCAATCTGCGTTGCAAGCCTAATTCTTTGTGACTCCCCGCCTGAAAGCGTCATCGCGTAACGGGACAATGTGATGTAATCCAGTCCTACATCCACCAAGAACTTGAGCCGCTTTTCAATCTCACTGAGAAGCTCTCCAACAATCTCACGCTGATAATCGCTAAAACGTATCTCTCTCATAAAGTCGTAAATCTCTTGAATCGTCAGTTCAGATATCTGAGCTATGTTCAGTCCTCCAAGGGTTACTGCAAGAGCCTCAGGTCTTAGTCTCTGGCCATTGCACTGCGTGCAGCCTTGCTGAACCATGAAGTTGCTCTCCATCCAGTAGCGCATGTCTTCGGACTGCGTCTCCTGATATCTCCTGTTGAGATTATTGATTATGCCTTCGTACGGACGTTTCAGTTCGTAAGTGAGTCGGTCAGATTGATACTTCATCGAGATATCTCTATTAGTGCCGAAGAGAAGTGCATCCTTAACATCTTCTCGAAGATCTTTGAAAGGCTTTGCCGGATCTTCCCCGAGAGACTCGATCACTCGAAAAATCATCTTCAGATTGAAGCTATCCCTATTGCTGGACATTGTCTTTACAGCGCCCTTAACGACGCTGAGATTCTCATCGACAACGAGATCCTTTGAGAACTCCATCGTGTAACCTAATCCGTGGCACTTGGGACAGGCTCCAAAGGGATTGTTGAAGGAGAAGATCTTTGGAGATATTTCTGGAAGGCTAATTCCGCAGTCAGGGCAGGCGAAGTTCTCACTGTAGATCTTTCTCTCTGGAGAATCAACTAGACCGACTTCTACAAAACCATCTCCTTCATGGAGGGCCATCTCTATACTGTCTGCAAGCCTCGACGAGTTGTCTGAATCTGCTCTCAATCTATCGACCACGAGATTTATTGAATGTCTCTTGTTCTTGTCAAGTTTCAGTTCCTCCTCGAGATCGTATGTCTCTCCATCGATTTCAACTCTCACAAAGCCCTTCTTTCTGAGCGCTTCGAGTTCCTTTTTGAATTCGCCCTTCTTTCCATTGGCAATTGGTGCGTAGATGGCTATTCTTTCCTCTTCACCGTGCTCCTTTAGAACTCCTTCGACTATCTCGTCCAGGCTCTGCTTCTGAACCTCGCGACCGCATGTCGGACAATGAGGTACGCCCACTCTTGCGAAAAGAACTCTGAAGTAGTCGTGAATCTCTGTAACCGTTCCCACCGTTGATCTCGGATTGTGACTCACTGTCTTCTGCTCTATGGCTATTGCCGGAGAAAGACCCTCGATGTTTTCTACATCAGGCTTCTTCATTTCTCCCAGAAACTGTCTGGCATAAGTGGAGAGCGATTCAAGGTATCTCCTCTGGCCCTCAGCATAGATCGTGTCGAGAGCAAGGGAGGATTTTCCCGAGCCCGAAAGACCCGTTATGATTGTCAATGAGTTCTTCGGAATCGCTACGCTTACGTTCTTGAGATTGTGAACTCTGGCACCTTTAACATATATATACCTATCCATTACTGCACTCCTCGACCAGTTCGACCAACTCCTGGCAGACAGTCTCGACCTGCGATGATTCTATTCCTTCAACCATTACTCTTACGAAGGGTTCAGTTCCAGAAGGCCTGAGAACAACACGCAAATCCTCTCTTTTCTTGAGCTCTTCAAGCCTATCTTTGAGCTTTCTGTCTTCCATTACACCCTTCTTGTCTGAGACGGGGACATTCTTCAACAACTGAGGATAAACGGGAAAAGAATCTACAAATTGCTCAAGAGTCTCCCCAAGCTCTTCAAGAGTATTGAGAGTTTCTAGAGAAGTGATCAGTCCGTCGCCGGTCGAGCTTCTGTCAAGGAAAATGATATGGCCTGACTGTTCTCCACCAAGAACGCCTCCTGTCTGCAGCATTCTCTCAAGTACGTACTTGTCACCGACTTTCGTCCTGTCCAGGAGAAGATTTCTGGAAGTCAAGTATTTCTCGAAGCCGAGATTCGACATAACAGTTGCAACAACTCTGTTGCCCTTCAGTCTTCCCTGATTAACCATCTTTATGGAGTTTAGAGCCATTAACATGTCTCCATCTATCAACCTCGAGCCGGGCAAAACAAAGAGACATCTGTCGGCATCGCCGTCAAAGAGCACCCCAATTTGCCCTTGCTGGAGAGAATTTCCCAGGTATTCCGGAAAAAGCGAACCACAGCCGTCGTTTATGTTTATTCCGTTTGGTCTGATACCGCGAAGGTCGGCCTCAATGCCTAGGCTTTCGTATACCATCGATATCACGGTCGATATTGCCCCGTTTGCACCGTCAACTACGATCCCTTCTGAAGGAAGCTTTTCACTCCCGTAGAGACCCACTATGTAATCAACATACTCATCTCTGTAATGGTCTACTTGTCTGATCTTCCCAACACCTGAGAAGACCGTGTAATGGTACGGGTTGTCTATTATCAGGTTCTCAATTTCCACTTCGTCTTCGTCTGAAATCTTCATCCCTTTGGCCAGCACCTTGATCCCGTTGTAGACAGCCGGATTGTGAGAGGCTGAAATAACTGCTCCCAGAGTGTTTTCCCTCTTGGTAATGTATGCAAGAGCCGGAGTGGGAATTACTCCGGCAAATTCAACGTTCATACCAGCTGAGGCCGCACCGGCAGCCATTGCACTTTCTAGAAGGTCACCGGAGTTTCTCGTATCCTTTGCTATGATAAACCTGTTGTACTTTCCCAGGTAGTATCTTCCAATTGCGTTGCCAAGCTTCATGGCAAGTTCGGGCGTGAGCTCTTCGTTAATAACTCCCCTGATGCCGTCTGTTCCGAATAGCTTCTTCATCAAATCACCCCTGAATATAAACATTTCTATACCTATCATTTAGTTTACCATAGAATCTCGTTGACAACTCAAAGTATGGACTATATAATTGTCACTGTTGGAGAGATGGCCGAGCGGTCGAAGGCGTACGCCTGGAGAGCGTATGACGAGCACAACTCGTCCGTGGGTTCAAATCCCACTCTCTCCGCCAGAAAACCACCCGTCTTTCTGACGGGTTTTTTTTAGATTGGGTAGCTCCTACAGAACCCTTTCTGAAACGGAGGGATGATGGCAGAAAGATCGATAAACATAAGACTCAATAGAGCTTTGGGTCAGAACTTCCTGAAGTCCGACAAGATTTCTAGAAGGATAGTAGACTCAGCTGAGATGGATACTTCTTCAACTGTTGTCGAAATTGGCGTTGGTTCAGGTTCACTTACGGCTGTGTTGCTGGAGAGAGGCTTCAAAGTAATTGGCTTCGAGATTGACGGAAGATTCGAAGAGGGTAACAAAAGGCTTGAAGGCGAAAGATGCAAACTCTTGTACGAGGATTTTCTAAAAGCAGATCTAAGCTCGCTGACCGAACCCGTAACCTATGTTGCCAACATTCCCTACTACATCACCTCTCCAATCATTGAAAAAATCATGTTTGATGGACCGACTTTTGATAAGGCAGTCTTGATGGTTCAGAAGGAGTATGCAGACAGATTGACCGCAACACCTCGAACGAAGGAATACGGTATACTGACTGTGAATGTCAACACGTTTGCGGAAGTAACCGAACTCTTCCATGTCTCCAGGAAGGAATTTATTCCTCAGCCCGAGGTAGATTCCATGGTAATTCAGCTTTCGCTGCTCGAAAATGCTCCGATTGAAAGAGATGAAAGAACCTCTTACAGGAGATTTGTCAGGCAATGTTTCTCTCAGAGACGTAAGAAGCTGAAGAACAACCTGAAGGGTCTGGTCGAGTTTCCCGAGAGTCTGTTGCAGTTGTCCGGAATCGAGGCAGATGTGAGAGCCGAAGAGCTGAATAAAGAGGATTTTGTTAGGCTGTTCAGAAATGTGTATCCCGAAGGTGGTGTGAACCCGAAAACGGGTGAGTAATGGAAAGAGAGCTTTTCGAAAAGATTCTGAATTCTCTTATCGAGGGCATCATCGTCGTAGATTCAGACGAGACAATAGCGTTCATAAATGACGAGGCACTCAACATACTGGGAATAGACGGGGAAGAAGCAGTTGGTGCTCCCGTGAGAGAGACTATCCCAAACACAAGGCTCCACATCGTTTTGAAAAGCGGCGAAGCTGAGCTGAATAGAATTCAGTACCTGAAAGAGAAGACCATCGTTACTTCGAGATTTCCGATAGTGAACTCGAATGGATTAGTTCACGCGGCAATGGCCGTCTTTCGAGATATTACAAACGTCGAGAAAATGGCCGAAGAAGTCATTAATCATAAAGAAATGGAAGGGCTCTTGACTTCGATTATTGACAGTACACATGATGCGATTTCCGTTGCCGACGAAAAGGGGAAGATCGTTCTCGTAAACAAAGCTTACACAAGAATCACTGGAATGAGCCCCGATTACGTGATTGGAAAGATGGCAACTGTGGACATAGCGGAGGGGTCCTCACTTCATCTTGAAGTGGCGAGGACAAGGAAGCCCATATACAATGCTCGGCTCAAGGTTGGTCCAAACAAGAAAGAAGTGTTGGTGAATGTTACGCCGCTCTTCGTGAAAGGCTCATTCAAAGGAAGCGTCGGCGTTATCCACGACATATCCGAAATAGAAAGACTTGCGAGGGAACTTGAAGATACGAAGAGGCTCCTGAGGTATATGAAGGCAAAGTACACCTTCGATGACATTGCCGGATCGTCTAAATTGATGCAGGTCGCAATAGATCAGGCGAGAAAGGTCTCGACTACAAAAGCGACGGTCTTGCTTAACGGTCAGAGCGGTACGGGAAAAGAGCTCTTTGCCCATGCAATACACCATTCAAGTGATAGGCGAGATGCGAGCTTCATTAGTGTGAACTGCGCCGCGCTGCCCGAAACTCTGCTTGAATCAGAGCTCTTCGGTTATGTTGAAGGAGCCTTCACTGGAGCGCGCCGCGGAGGAAAGAAGGGACTTCTTCAGGAAGCAAACGGAGGAACGGTATTCCTGGATGAAGTCGCGAAGATGAGTCTTTCAGTCCAGTCGAAATTCCTTAAATTTCTTCAGGATAAAGAGATAAAGCCCGTTGGAGGAAATGAGACAGTCAAACTGGATGTACGGGTGATCGCTGCAACGAATGTCAGTTTGGAAAAGCTAGTTGCAGCCGGAGACTTTCTTCCTGATTTGTACTACCGTTTGAACGTAGTCCCCATAGTCATCCCCTCGTTGAGGGAGCGACCTGAAGATATTCCCGAGATTGCAAGACTGGTAGTAATGAGGCTCAATCAAGAGTATGGCAGGATGGTCGCGGGCATCGATCCGGCCGTCTTAACACTGTTCAAGAAACATGATTGGCCTGGCAACGTTAGGGAGCTCGAAAACATCATCGGTAGGGCAATGATCAGTATGGAACTCGAAGAGAAAACAATAATGCCTTCTCACATAAAGGGAGTCATTGAAAGACCGGAGAAGCACGGCGAACTGCCGGTGGGAAACCTGACAGTGTTGATGGAAGACTATGAAAAAGAGATCATCAGCGAAGCCCTCGAAAGAAACGACTGGAATAAGACAAAGACTTCAAACGAACTCGGAATAAGCATAAGGAGTCTATACTATAAGCTTGAGAAGTACGGTATCGCTGACAACCATACAGACCTAATGATATAATTATCATTGGGGGCGAAACGGTTTCGACGGGGTCAATGAACTTGAAGGAGCGAGCCGAGGTCCCGGAGCCGCGTTAAAAAACCGGAAAAGCAGAAATGCCAATAACGAATTTGCACTTGCTGCTTAATAATTAATAAGTAGCCGTCCGAATAGCTTTTTGGTCTGGTGGGCTATGAAGGGCGTCAGAAAATCAGACCTTACCCGTGGATGTGCTCCGAATTCTCGGGGAAACTTAGGGGCTAGGACAGTCGGACTCTGCCTGTGAAGTCTTGACTGTTGACGATGATCACAGGATGCGCTCGGAGAGCCTGCAAGGAATTTGGTTTCGGACGCGAGTTCGACTCTCGCCGCCTCCACCAATTCTATTAGAGCTAATTGCACCGAAGCTGTGAAGCGAGGAAGCAATACTTAGTATTTTCTATGTAAAGGCCCGGCATTAGCCGGGTCTTGTTTTTTAAATGCCACAGCGGTATGAAAGCGCCTGGTCAACACGAAAACGTCCTATTTCGTCATGCTGAACTTGTTTCAGCATCTAGGTCTTGGTTTCTAACCTTAGCCAAGAACTAGGAACAGTTGCTCGCTCTGCGATCTTCTCCAAGGACGGGGTACCGTCAACGGTGGACCAGTTTTACTTGCTCTTTCCGACCTACCCGCTACCCCCGACCACGGCCTTACGAGGCCCTTCAGAAGCCGAGATCCCGTGCAAATACATCACGGGATGACAATTTGGGAGCGCTGAACAGGTTGTATTAAGGGCAGGTTCTACGAATGATATTGTGAGGTTTCAAGAATGCTTCTTTTGGGGGGAGCAAAGCGAGTAACTTCCTAAAGCCTCTGCCGAGATGACAAAGTGACCGCTGTTTACGGTATTACATAGAACGAAAGAAAAGCCCCGGAGAACCGGGGCCTTACTCTTCAGTCTTAATTTTCAGGTAGTTTCGAAGTCTTCTTTTGTCGAGAATTCCGTTGGCTACAGCCTCGCGAACCGCGCATCCCGGCTCGACGGTGTGGGTGCAGTCTCTGAACCTGCACTTTGCGGAAAGTTCCACTATATCATCAAATGCTTCGTCAAGACCTTCCGTTCCACTTATTGCAAACTCTCTCATTCCGGGAACATCAATAATTCTCCCTCCATAAGGAAGAAGATGCACCTGAGAGGAAGTGGTTGTATGCTTCCCCTTGTGTGTGGAGTCACTTACTTCGCCGGTTTTAACCTTTGAATTGCAAATCGCGTTCACTAGAGAGGATTTTCCGACACCGGAACTTCCTGCCAGCACCGAAGACCTCCCCTGAAGAGCCGAGTTGACCTCTTCTATGCCAGCTCCGGAGATGGTACTCGTAAGAAAGACCCGGTATCCAAGATCACGATATTTCTGGATGTCTGCCTTCGTTTCTTCAGATAGGCCCAGGTCATCTTTGTTGAAAACAATTATGACGTCAAGGTCCGAACCTCTCGCTGCAGTAATGTACCTTTCGATCAAGCTCTTGTGGTAAGGGGGATCCTTTATCGCCACGACAATAAGAACCTGATCGACGTTTGCGGCGATAACCTGATGGAGATGTCTCCCTTTTTTGCCTGCCCCCTTCCTGACAAGACACTTGTCACGGGGAAGAACCTCGGTAATTATTCCCTGGTCCTTCTGAAGCCTTTCGAATAACACCCTGTCGCCAACGGCAACAACGTTCTTTTCTGTTCTTTCCTTTTGAAGAAGCTTTCCTCTGAGAAGACAGCGAAAGAATTCACCTGACTCAGATCTTACTTCTATCATGCCTTTCTGAACATTAGTTACCTCACCATTCATGATTTACCTCCAATTATTCGAGTTGGTTTAGAGAAAGAAAAAACCACGGGCTCTTACCGCCGTGGTCGAATAATCGGAAGAAATTGCCTTTCAGCAATTAGATTCCAAAAGAAGCGCGGTGTAAGAACCCATGGGGTTAAAGAAATCATCGAAGTTATCTGCCATGAACACCACCTCCTTCATAGAACAACTAATCATACTACACATTGGGGTCTTTTGAAAAGTCTTTGATCCATATCGATCATGCGGCATCTTTCTCTTGGTTCTTAATGGTAACCGATAATGAAGAGCAGTTCTTCGTTCTTGAAAGAAGATACTCTTTCCCTTCAGAAGCGTTATCATATACAATCTCCACAGCTTTAATGAGAGATTCCGGGTCAAGCTCGGAATGACGATGTTAGGCTATCCGAGGAGAGCTACTACCCGTCATGTTGGGCCGTGATTCGACGTCTTGCTCTTGGTTCTTGATCTTAGCTGGAAACGATGAATCGATTTTGTTTTGGAACGAAGGACTTCTAGTCTTTGCTGACCCAAAACATGAGCTTCGTGTTTCCGAAAATAGCGTATAATTGCCATGTGGGTGATTGGACAGTATGAGAAGGCACTTATTTCGCTATTTATCTTTTATGATGTTTGTCCTTATAACAATTACAAGTCTGGCGGGGAACAGCGATAATTCAGACTCTTCTGATGCTACTGTCACGAATTCTTTCGAAGATATGGCACTAGAGATTCTTGCTATGGATTCTTTTGACGATCTCTTCAATCTTGACGGCTTCTTCGATGAGAATCCCGCAGAAGAAATCACGCCTTCTCTACCAATTCCTCTCACTCCGGCAAGCACGGGCAATCTGACCGAGGTGGAAACGCCTAATGTGACAGTCGACGCTTCTTCCCTTAATACAGAGACTCTCGAAAGTACGGCACTGTGGAAGTACGAGGAATACACCAGTGGGCTTCTTCCAGGGAGAATCACGTTCGAGTTTCAGTCTGGTGATCCCGTAATGGGCATCCCAGATGTTGTCAAGTTCTACAAGGAGGGGGTCGTAGTAGATACTCTTGCGGGCAAGACGATAATGACACCCGTTATTGT
>JACDJB010001961.1_pt1 | contig 15748 bp, 15 predicted proteins | sample 7454121 | NCBI WGS metagenome assembly JACDJB01 (sample SAMN14253290, study PRJNA609438) | sludge metagenome | isolation source: sludge after 25d culture with pyrite | collected 2018-12-20 | reverse complement strand
GTGCTCTCATTTAATATGGTGCGGGTGGAGGGACTTGAACCCCCACGCCGTGAAGCGCTAGATCCTAAGTCTAGTGCGTCTGCCAATTCCGCCACACCCGCATGCTAAATATTAAGTGATCATTTCTCGACTAAAAAATGGTGGGCGGTGACGGGATCGAACCGCCGACCCCCTGCTTGTAAGGCAGGTGCTCTCCCGGCTGAGCTAACCGCCCAAGTGGCTCCTCAGGACGGACTCGAACCGCCAACCTACCGGTTAACAGCCGGTTGCTCCACCATTGAGCTACTGAGGAATTAAAAAAACCGTAACTCGATAATACACCCTTTTGCGCTTCGTTGCAACCTATTTTATTATTTATCCCTCTTGAAATTACTACCATTTTTGGAATCATTCATCTCAGTTATTCCTACTAATTTCCCCCCATAAAGCTTCTTTTCAGTGATCCGTATCCCCAAACTCTTTGCGATAGAACGCATTTGTCCGACTTCCCTGTCTGTTACGATCGATATTACCGTTCCTTTACTCCCCATACGTCCTGTTCTTCCAGATCGGTGTATGTATTTTTCACGTTCTTCTGGAAAATCAAAATGAATCACATGAGAAACTTCTTGGAAGTCAAGACCTCTCGATGCTACATCTGTAGTAACAAGCATCGGAAATCTACTGTCTCTAAACTGTCTAATTACATTTTCTCTTTCTTGCTTTTTAGAGTCACTATGTAAATACTCTAGGTTCAATCCTTTATATCGTAGTTTACTTGTCAATTCTTCAAACTTTTTTGTTTCTGCAACAAATATGATTGCTTTTTTAAAATCTTTAAGATTAGCTATCCTACGTAGATTGTCAATTTTATCTCTTTGCTCACTTATGATATAAATATGTTCAACTTTATCAGCAAAAGAATCCAGTTGATTAATGCGTATCACTTTTGCTGATTTCATCATTTCAATACCCATTTCCTCTGTTTTCGTTGGAATAGTTGCTGAGAAAAAAAGAAGTTGACGTTCTTTTAATGTCTTTCTAATTACAGCCTTTACCGTCTCATTAAAACCTAATTTTAGCATTTGGTCCGCTTCATCTATAACAATCGACTTAATATGATGAAGTTTTAGTTTATTTGCATCAGCCAGTTCTTTAATTCTTCCAGGTGTACCGACTATGACTTGTGGGTGTTTTTTTATTTTCTCAATTTGTCTTTTGATATCCGCTCCACCAATTAACGCAGCACTTCGTATTTTACTACCTACGCTAAACTTTGTAACTTCTTGTTGAATCTGCATAACCAGTTCACGCGTTGGTGCTAAAATTAACACTTGTCCATTTGATACCTCTTGGTTAATCCGCTCCAACAACGGAAGTAGATAAGCTAATGTCTTACCTGTCCCTGTAGGTGATTCTACAATAAGATCCATTCCCTCAAGTATGAGAGGAATCGTTTTTTCTTGCACTGGGGTTAGCGAGGTAAAGCCTTGTGCCACCCAATTCCCCACTAGAAATGGTTGTATTTGTTCAAATAGATTATTGTTAGTCATTTATAACTCCTTAGATTTAATCTCATGAGCATACCATTGTCTGATATACTTCATTAATTGTTCTTTATTGTTCATACTCGGTTGCTCTAATACCAATTCTAATAAAGAATCCAATATTGAGCCGATGATTTTTCCTTCACTAACTCCAATTTTCTTTAGATCATTACCATTAATCGCCATATCCTTTATATAGATGGGTTCTCCACTTTTCACGATTTGATCAACAAACTCCCTCGCTCGTTGTAGACCATTATGGTTATTGCTAGTAAAACCGCTTTGTTGTATCGCAGTTTGCAAATCTAATAATACATACAAATTTTGAATACCAATTCTTTGAAGTAATTTTTTAATTTGTTTAACGGATAATTCGCTAAGATCAATATGATTTTCACGTAACACATTAGTAACTACCTCGGTTCTTTTTCGGTCATATTTTAATTTGCTCATCACCGAATGTACGTTCGGTATAAATAATAATATTGTCGCTAAACGAAGGTTAAGGTTGTTATGAGTTTGATCCAAGACGGATAAAATTTGCTTAAACTTATTTTCTGGAAGTGTATATAATTCCAGAATTACATTTTCAAGAAGCTGTAATTCTTTTAGTAAGCTAATACCAACACTCGCGTTATCACTCAAAAGTATCTTGTCCAGTTCATTACGGATTCGTTCCATTGAAATACGAGTAAGAATATTGCTATTTTCAATAATGGCCAATTTAGTATGTTCTTCAATATCAAAACCTAGTTGGGCCGAAAAACGTACCGCACGTAGCATTCGAAGCCCATCTTCACGAAACCGGTGACTTGGATTTCCTACCGATCGAATGATCTTCTTTTGTATATCTTGTATACCATGAAAAGGATCAACAAATTTATTTCCATCATAGGCTATTGCATTAATCGTAAAGTCTCGCCTAGATAAATCAATTTCAATATACGGTGAAAAGCTCACAGATTCTGGTCTTCTACCGTCATATTTTCCATCTGTTCTAAACGTTGTCACTTCACAGCTCATTCCATCCTCAATTACTGTAACAGTTCCATGTTTTAATCCAGTAGGAATTGTCTTCTTAAATAAGTGAATGATCTCTTCAGGATTTGCTGATGAGGCAATATCGAAGTCCATTTGTTTGCGACACAAAAAATAATCTCGGACACTGCCTCCGACTAAATAGGCAGAGTGTCCAGATTTTTGTATTTTAAATAAAATGTTTTTAATTGCCTCAGGAATGAACATCCTATAATTACCCCACACCATTCGTTAAATGTTGGATTTTATTGTATTGATTCTGGAGTGTTGCCAGATCAATCTTCATTGATAAGGCAGCTACTTCACCAGAATAATATTGATCAACCTGCCTCCGCATATGAATGTTAAGTTCATTATATAACTCATGCAGAAGCTGTAAGTAATATTGTGTAAATTGTTTTGTTAGTTGTTCTAATGTTGCGGTTAGAGGTTCTTGAAGCTGTGAGATTAGTTCATCTAACATTATTTGATTTCCACCTTGCTCAAAAAACTGCTTTTGACTCTTAAACAAGGACAGATGAGGTAAAAATGGCTCTGCTTTTAGTAATAATTGTTCTACTTCAATATTAGGTGTGAGAAGCACAGCCATTGTGTGCTGACCTATCACGACTGAATGATCAAGCAGTTGAACCTCTTCAATAGCTTTAGAGTTTAACGTTAAATATAAGCGATTTAGAATTTTTTCAACTCTAACTACTGTGGCGCGCATTTCCTGCAATAGCTCTACTTGTAGTGCTTTAAGCCACTCTTCTAGAGCTAATCTTAATTCTTTTTTGATGTCGTGAACGTCCTTTCTTAACACAGCAGGACTAAATGAAATTTTAAAAGTGTCACGCAGACGAAGATTTAGACGTTGCTTTACATAATAAATCAACTCATCGATCTCCTGCTCAATCGCACACTCATAGCTGTAGAGTTCTAACTGTTCTAACCTTGTGATAACCTGTTGATGTAACTCATTTACTAGAATTAATCTCTTTTTTCTATTCTCTTCTCCATCCTTAGAGGCGGTTAGATATCCTAATAATTTTTGTTGAGCTCTATGAATGTCCAGCATAGCCGCGTTTGTAGCAACATCGACAAGCTCGGAAAGGGTAAATTGAATGAAATCGCGTTCAAATTTCTGAAATCCAGATGACATAAACTTTGAATCCGAATTTGACTTGCTTTTATTCATTTCTAATTTTTCATCCAAAGCAACTTTACTTGATACAGGATAGATGCGCGACATTCGTACACTTGACGCCAAAAGATTTTGTTCTACATGTTTAATAACCAAGGAAACCTCTTCTTTAGATTTTGCCAAGTCGATCGCATTAACTATGAAAAACATTTTATCCATTTCAAATGCTTCTTTCACACGCCCCAATTGAGATAGAAACAATTGATCTGCCTGAGAAAAGGCATGGTTATAATAAGTAACATAAATAATCGTATCAGCATTTTTTATATATTCAAATGCTACACCTGTATGACGAGAATGGATTGAGTCAGCGCCAGGTGTATCTACAAGTGTGATTCCCTGCTTGGTTAACGGATTGTCATAGTAGATTTCAATCCACTCAATAAATGCTGCTTTCTCTTCTTGCGCAACAAATGGCTCCAATTGAGAAATATCCCCATCAATAATATCACCAAACAGATTTGAAAACTGAGTGTACCCTTTTTCAAATGCTTTGATAAATGAGAAGTGTGGTTTTGCTTTAATATTAAGATCCTCATGGCTTATTGAAGCAATTTCTAGTAGCGAATCCTCTAAATTGTTCACGTGAATGTCGAATACGCTTAATGATTGTACTAAGTCATTTAAAATATCTTGTTTTGTTTTTACCTTTACTCGAATGGTTCGATGAGCAAAATCACTTGTTGGCGGCATAATTTTTGTTATTGCTGCAGTTGTTGGATTAGGTGATGTAGGTAATAATTCTTCTCCCATTAATGCATTAGCAAAGGAAGATTTCCCCGCACTAAATGCACCAAATAAAGATACTGTAAAGCGATTTTCTTCCAAACGTTCAGCCTTTTGAATCATCTCTTTAGCATCCACATCAAAACCAATCATATCTGATAAAATCTCCGCAGCACTCCTAAGCTTTGCTGCAGCAGTATTAAGTTGTTGAGAGAGATTATAAGTAGTAACTGCTTTTACCTCATTTTCCACTTGTGGCGGGATTTTAAGGTGAGCATCATCAACAGCTTCATCTGATATTTTCTGAACCACCAAACTCATATCGCTCTCAATTGTATGTGTAATTTTACTGATTTGGGTAAAGTCAGCTTGTTGTCTTGCCTCTAATAATAAAGCTTGCTCTACTTCGCCAGCTAAAACCTGAAGCAAAGTTTGTTTTTGCCCATAAATGTTGTTATTAAACTTATCGATTTTATCGATCGCTTGCAGCTGGTTGTTAAAGTAATCTATTCTTTCGCTTAGATTCTGTATTTTTGATCTTGTTTGTTCCATTAGAGTATTCTTTATCTCTTCTAGCTTGGTTAGCGCAGCACTGCGAAAAATTTGCTTAATAGACTCGGATACCTCTTTTGTATAATTTAACAGATAATCCCCGTTTAACAGAGCATCTTTTTTAACTGCACGTTGAAGTAGATCAATTCCAATCGATATTTCCATATCATAAATCGATTGTATTAATTTTCCATCCCTTAAATTGAAGCTATTTATAAGTTCGAGTAATAACGATTTTATATGCCAATCAATCTGAGAAGAAATTTTTGCTTTTAGGTCACTATAGAGATTATTTAGCCTGCGCGCTCTTTCTTCTTCCGTCTTTTTCTCAGAAAAAATAAAACCTATCTTAAATTTAGGTTGAGTAGACTCTAAAAATTGGTGTGCTAATTGTCTTGTTTCATAAGGCATTAAAGTAGAGTTATGCAGGATCTTCTGCATGTTCTCATTTAATTGATCCGTTAATTGTATTGGTGCCTTCTCCAATTGATTGAGCTCGTTAGTAATATCCTGATAGGTAGATGTAATTCGCTCGATTTCATCCGTTGATAAGGATGTATAAAGTTCAAGATCCTCTTCCAGATTTGACTGTTGAGCTTCTTTAAGCCAGATTATATGGTCTTCTATAATATAATGAGCAGCAGTAACGGCATTCTTATTAATATATTGCTCTTTTTCGTAATAAAGAGTATTTATTCTGTCCTTTAAACCGCTTAGTTGATTATTAGGATTAGAATTAGCTCGTAATGACGTAAAAAATATCTCCTCAGGGTACACCTCCCAATTAGAAAAGGCTTCCATTACTCCTTCTTTGAATTTTTCGAAGGATAATTCCTGATCCCGATGCTTATCAATTTGGTTAATCACCAAAAATAATTTAATTTTGCGACTGGTAACTTCTTTTGTAAAATTAAGATTTAACTCTGATTGAACGTGATTATAGTCCATGACAAAAAAAAGTACGTCTGCAAGGTGTAAAACAGATTCTGTTGCAAGTCGATGAGCATCATCCGTTGAGTCAATACCAGGTGTATCCATAATACTAACATTAGGGGGTATTTTATTACTTGGGTGTTGAATCTCGACTAGATCTACTGCATTGCCGTCTAAACAAAAATTTTTGATCACATCCATGTTATAGGGAGGAAGAAACTCATATCGTCTTCCGTCCTTAAATGTAACAGTTGCTAATGGTTCCCCAGATGTTACTTTTACAATATTGGCACTTGTCGGAATGGGACTTGTTGGCAAAACGTCATCTGCAAATAGATGATTAATTAAACTTGATTTCCCGGCTGAGTAGTGACCGGTAAAACCAATAATATAATGATTAGAGTATACCTTATGCATCAATTGCTTTATTTTATCCGCATTCACTTGATCCTCTTTTAGAATCAATTGTTGTTCAAGATAAGCCAGTCGTGAGATCAATTGTTCTGTATCAATTTGCTGAGCTTCATAATTATCCACTTTTACTTTATTTTCTACATTTAGGATCATGATGTTCTACTCCTACTAGATAACTTAGTCATATTATTTAACACAATATCTAATATATCATATCTATTTGATTTATTTAAACTTATGGACATAAGAAAAACACCTAGGGATAAATCCTAGATGTTTAACTAAACGTTATACAAAAAGAAAAGAATCTACCTTCAAGCGAAGAGAGCAACATAACATGCAAATCTTCAAAGATTGCAGATACATGTGCATTATAGAGATCAAAATCTGATTTAAAGAAATTAACACTCTCTAGAAGCTTACTCTTTTTTTTCATTTCTATATTTGGTTTTAGTGCCTCTAACATTAGGGTGATGGCTATGAGAAATTCAAATTTGGATCGTCCAGTTCCATCGTTACTGCGTATAATCGCAATCTGTTTAATTGAACCATCGCAACTACTCAAACTTCCGAGTATCGCATCCATATGATTCAATTGAATAAAAAATAATGTTCCGTTTTTTTTCTGATTTACACTAATATGATCTATAACTAGTTCTGGTCTTATCTTGCGGGTCTTTTCATTAAAAAAAACCTTAAACTCATTTAAGCTAGGCCGAATTCTCCCTATACTGATCATCTGAAACATCCTTATTTTTTCATTATATTAACAGTATAGACAAGAGAATTTGTAACTAGTACAAGTATAAATATATTATTTTCGGCCAAAGTCAGCTTTTATCTCTCCCCATTCTTTAGTTTTCCATTTGATAATGTGGTTCGGATAGAAATTGTTTCTTAACCAGTAGAGGGCACGATCGACGAGTTCCCATATTTCTTTTGTGCTTTCATCTCTCACTAGATTTGTAAATACCTCTTTCTTTTTAACCCAACTGATTGCTGTTTGTGAATCACTATAAACTATTTTTGAACTGCCCTGCTTTTTCAAATAGGCAAGAGCATGTACAATGGCTAAGAATTCACCTAAATTATTTGTTCCTTTTTGTATCGGTCCCTTGTAAAAAAGAATCTCTCCAGTCTTCGTATCAACGCCTTTATACTCTATTATTCCTGGATTCCCACTACTACCCACATCTACAGAAATGCTATCATAATTAATCTCAGCAACTTCTATTGCCTGATTGGAAGTTTTAGATCCAAATAATCCTTTTTGCCACCCTTGTTTGAATGCAGCTTCTGCCTCATTGTAAGTATTAAATGATTTGTATTTTGCATTTGAGTAATGATCGATCTGTGCCTTACACTCACTCCAAGTTTCGTAAATACCAGGTTCCTTACCTGACCATACAACATAATACTTTTGTTTGGACATTTCCACACACTCCTATAATAAATAAAACAAAAACACCTGCCCCAGATTAATCAATTTCTGAAAGTAAGTGCTCTTACATCGTCTGGGATATCTGAATTTCATCAAATTTAAATAGTAATAATTAATATATCAATCATAAAACCAATTTGCAATCGGTTATAAATTAAAAAGGTATTCTCAGCATTACACTGAGAATACCTTGTTTTTTAGAATTCGTTATTATTAAACGCGGTATACGTTCGCGGCTTGTGGTCCACGATTTCCGTCAACGATTTCGAATTCAACACTTTGTCCTTCTTCAAGAGTTTTAAAGCCATCACCTTGAATTGCGGAGTAGTGAACAAATACATCTCCACCTTGCTCACTTTCAATAAATCCATAACCTTTTTCTGCATTAAACCATTTTACTTTTCCAACCATTTTGTTTGGCCTCCTTAGATAAATTCATTAAAAAGTGAAGCTCCCTAAAACCTAAATGCCTTACTTGATCTTCAAGAGGCCCTACATTGTTTTTAAGCGTTTCTACTTTTTAACAGCACTTTCATCATAACAAATAATGTTCACAATCGCAAGGATAATTAATTTTCATTAGACTCGAACCTTTTTATTTACATACAAATATGTGAAGCTATAAGGAATAGACAATGCCACAAAAAAGGAAATACCAATTAATTGAATAGATGAGGTAACAAAAATAGGAATAAGTAAAATGATAGCCACCATAAACAAAATATAAAAGGAAGTAGATAAAAAGGCTTTTTTTCGATTTGATTCTGTAATTGGATATATATGAACCCAAAACTGATTCGTAAAAACATACCAAAAACTATATAATTGTAAACCGATGATTAATAAGAAAACTACATATGCTCCTAAAAGGACAAGACTATTAGGTAATAACCAAAGCATTAGAAAACCAATGATAACTATACGTAATATGATCCCCATTAATTCTGAACGAAAAAAAATTTTTAAGTACAGGTAGTGATATGCATACTCGGGCTTTTTACGAATCCAATTTGTTACCCTTACCAGAAGCTTACGTTGTTTTACTTTAGAAATAATACGTGGATGATCAACAAATATACTGATCCAATGATAAAATCGTGCATCAAGACGTTGCTCATTCTCTACTAATTGCAACCAATGAATACGATTAATATTATTGTATATCCTTTTTGCAAAGTATACGAAAATGGTAGCTAGGATGAATACAGTTATAATCATAATTGGTTCTTTAAGTAGCAATCCATAAATGAATATAAAATTTAGTATCAATCTTACAAAGAAAGGAAATCTAACTTCTACTTTTAAAGTTTGCCATAATACGACTACATTCAATGCTTTTAAAATAATCACTATAACCATAAATAGAATAAAACTTTTAGCAGACATTGATACACGTGCAAAAAACAACGGTGATAGTATAATTAAGATCGAAAAAACAAGGAAACCTTGTATGATTACATTATAGTATATACATTTTTGAAAAAATTGTTTTAACCTTTTTTCTATAGGTGGTAAATAGACAATATCTGCCTCATTTATAAAACAGCGAAACCGTCCTCTTGTCACAAACCATGCAATTACTATTGCGAAAGATAATGTTAATGGAAAGCCTGAAGGTATCCACTCTAAAAATATAGGGTAATAATAAAGTCCTAGTAAAAAAATTAATAGCGGCAAAAAAGCAAAACCATTTGCCAATCTTCTTAACAAAAAGATTCTGTCGTTGATAAATGAATTAAATCGTTTTAACCAAATGAGATCCATTATTAGCCCGTAACCTTTCCTTCAATAAATTGAATATAAAGTTCATCGAGTGTCGCATTCGGTTGTTTTGCCAGACGTTGTAATTGCTCTAAAGTTCCTTGTCCTACAATACTACCGTTATGAATAATAATAAAACGATCACAATAGCGCTCGGCGGTTGCTAGTATATGAGTAGACATCAAAATGCCAGCCCCCCTTTCTTTCTCCTCCTCAAATGACTCCAATAAGGATCGGATTCCAAGTGGGTCTAGGCCCATTAATGGCTCATCAATTATGTATAGTGATGGACGAATCAATAATGCTATAATGATCATCATTTTTTGCCGCATTCCCTTTGAAAAGTGCTCTGGAAATAAATCAGCTGTTCTCTCCATATTGTATCTCTTCATGAGAAAGCGGGATCGTTCTTCAAAGATAGGTCGGGGAATGTTATAGACCATCGCAGTTAATTCTAGGTGTTCCCATAACGTAAGTTCTTTATAATAGATAGGGGTTTCAGGTATATAAGCATACGCAGATCGATAAGCCGTCAAATCATCAACAATACTTTTACCATAAATCAAAATATTTCCACTTTCCGGCTGCATAAGACCTAATATGTGCTTAATCGTCGTACTCTTACCAGCACCATTTAATCCGATAAGAGCAACAATTTCTCCCTCAGACACTTCCAAATTAAGCTCCTTAATTGTAGGACGCTTTTTACTATAGCCACCTGTTAATTGATTTATCTTTAAAATTGTTTTCATGAGTGATCATCCTTATTGATATCATAGTTTAAAAAACATCTATCTTGGCTAGCAGATAGATGTTTTATCTTTTGCGATATAATCATTGTCACTTACCAGCCCTGTTTTTCCCAGTAGCTTTTCATTTCCACAAAGTCATAATTTTTACCGCTTTCCTTCATGTCTATGATTCCTTCTGGCTTGTAGCGTTTATAGATCCAATCCAAATATGCTTTTCTCATTGCTAGTTTTAATGTAGAAAATCTTTGTTCGAAATTATTTTGTAGTGAATTGAATTTATAGATTACGTTACCCATTCCATCCATTCCTTTCTACAACTATTTAATAAAAAATTTGCTTATTTCAAACTGACGTTTAAATGGCATCAGAGAATTAGCACGTTTGTTCCATAATAACACTCGATCAGTTTCGTAGTAAGAATCAACCAAGCGATAAATTACTTCTGCTACCAATATACCCGAAATGACATCTAAAATAACATGTTGTTTTACAAACAATGTAGAGAGAATGATAATGATTGAATTAGTATAAATAATTGTTGTATTGAGACGATTTTTCACTCTACTCATACTGATCGCTTTGATCATTAAGAAGCTCGATAGCACATGAATACTTGGAAAAGCATTGAATGGTTGATCAGCATTATAAATCATCGCTAACAGCTTTGTAAATAAATCTTCACCAATCAAGTTAGGGCGTGGTACATACGTCTGAAACACTAGATACGTCATATAACAGACGATCAGTCCTAGAACATAGGCTAGTAAAGTTTTAAAGTAAACACTACGATCCTTAATACATAAATACAACATTGTAGCAATAATAAAAGGATACCATATCAAATATGGAACTACAAAGATCTTTATCAATGGTGTAGATAAATCAATATAGGTCACTAAATAATTTACTTCTCGGCTGGGTGTATTTAATATTACATAAAAAACATTCAAAACAGGAATGATCAACATCAAACTAAATGGTATTAAGTTTTGTTTCAGTTTACTCATCTTTCTCCCCTTCTTCTACTCTTTATATAATTTATATTATACTAATTTACAACATAATTGCTCAATAAGTACAAACTAAATTTTGGATCGATCTCATCTACACCTATAATTATACGCCTATTTAATAAATGGGTTCCATTTTAAAAAAACGAATAAATTCATAACTTGATCTAATTTGTTTTACAATAAAGTGTATATTAAATAGATTGCACTTAACCACATAATAATAGCTGAAACCTTATTGATCGTTTGTCTAACATAACCTTTGCGATCTGAAACACCTACTATTCTACCAATTAAAGATAACATTAGGAACCACAACCATGAAGTTAGGATGGCACCAATAGTAAATAAAATACGCTCCTCTATTTGAAACGTTAATGATGTTGTTCCAATTACACCTACTGTATCAATAATCGCATGTGGATTTAATAATGATACGGTAAGTGCAAATATTACTTGCCGCTTTATAGTCCAGTGAGTAATTGTTTCAGGAGATTCAGTTACTGCACCCATCGTGTTCCATGTAACCCAACCCATATATGCTAAAAAGAATACACCAACAATCACGAGTATAATTTGAATCCAAGAAAATGTTAATACAATTGCAGACACGCCAAGCACGGCTAATAAAATTAATAATGTATCACATGCTGCAGCTGTAATAACTACCGGTAACACACGTATCCATCGATCTTGAATAACCCCTTGATTAAAAATAAAAATATTTTGTACACCCAAAGGTAAAATTAAACCAAATGCAAGAATTATTCCATAAATGAAAGCTTGAATCAGCAGAATCAACTCTTTTCAAAATTAATTTCTTACTATAAATCATTAAAAACGTGGTATGCTTTATACATACTTTTTATTTAAGCTTTAGAGCCGCATAAGCCAGCAAAAGCCAACCTAGAATAAAAGCTACACCACCTATAGGAGTTATTGCTCCTAAAATCTTAAGCCCACTTATAGCTAGTACATATAAACTACCTGAGAAAATAATTATGCCTATGAATAGCAACCAACCTGACCACTTAACAATTTCGGAATAAGCAAATTTATCGAAAAATAAGGCGATCAAAAGTAAACCCAGCCCATGAATCATATGATAATGATTGCCTGTTTGATAGATTGCCAACATTTCAGGAGTTATAAGCTCCTTTAATATATGTGCACCAAATGCACCTAAAGCAACAGCTAAGACCATATTTAAACTACCTAAAACAACATAGTTTTTCATACATTTTCCTCCCGAAATCAACTAATATATACTAAACTTCTGACGACTTCACTTTAAAATGTGCATCGGACAACATCTTGAGTAAATAATCCTCAGGTGTTGTAGCGATCTCTTTATATATTTTTCGTGTATAAAGGTGCAGAGCGTTGGGAAGGATTTGCTTTAACTGCTTGCGTAGCTTGTTACCCGCATAATCGGCATCAACTAATACATAGACATCTTCATGCTCAAGAGGTAGGATCCAATCCTCTATTTTTTCTTGACTTAATGTCCCATATGTAACCACGATATCAACTGGCTCTTGGAGTAGCTGTAGAATACGGTCACGGTCCGTGTTCCCTTCAACAATAATTATTTTTTTATCCATCTGCTACACCCTAACATCAACATTAATTACTACTCATATGCCTAACTAGCATTTATAGGAGAAAATAATGAATCTACATCCTTTAAGCGTCAGACTGTTTATTGCCTTACCTGTACCACCTATTTATCGACCAATTCTTAATGATTGGACGAATATGCTAAAGGGAAAATGGTCGTTTAAGCGATGGCTCCATCAAGACGATTATCACATTACTCTTAAATTTATTGGAAATTGCGATTTTAATAAAGCGCTATTAATTAAAGAACGTATAAGAGAATTATCTTCTACGATAACCCCATTTTCCTTATCTATCAACGGCTTAGGTACATTTGATAATAGTGTTAGTAGCAAAATACTTTGGGCTGGGGTTCAAGGTGATTTGCAAAAGCTCCATAATATTCATCAGCTAATCGATGCAGAAATGGAGCAACTTGGATTTGAAAGAGAAAGGAATACCTATCGCCCTCATATTACATTAGCTAGAAACCATCTTCAAGGTATTATTACTGAGCAACAATTATTACTTGCCCCTACTATAAAAGAAAATACACTTTCATGGAAAGCCAAGGAGATCGTTCTCTATCAAACACATTTAGGTAAATCTCCAGCTTATCAGCCTTTATCGATCTATTCTCTAAAAGGCTGATTTCATCTATGAGCGAATTCTTTAAATTGTTTTTGTTCTGCCTTAATAAAGCCAACTAACATAGAAATCGCTAATATAGAGAGTATTCCTCCAAATACATAAGGTAAATATATTTGTTGCTTAAACAGAAGCGTACCTAGGATTGGACCACTCATTCTTCCTAAACTATCCATAGATGAATTTAATCCTGAAGCGACCCCTTGACCAACAGTTGTTTTCTGTGTAATCAAGGAGGTTACTGTTGGTCGTAAAAATGCATTTCCTACTCCGAAAACAGCGAGATATATTGTTGCTGTCCAAAAATTACTTGAAAATATGATTAAAAAGAATCCTAGAGCGGATAATAACAAACCTAACAACAAGTAACGTGCCTCAGATCCCTTTTTTATTCTTCTAACAACCCCACCCTGAATTAATGCACCAACAACGCCAATCACAGCAAACATCATCCCGATTTGTTGAGTAGTAGCACCAATCTTCACCATTTGAAAGTACTGTAGTGTACTTTCTAGTCCAGCTAAGGTAAAGGAAATAAAAAAGGATAACACATATAAATATTTTAATGATCCAGCAAAAGCTGTCCAACGTGACACTTTTGGCTGGTCATGTGCGGTTCTCTTTTCTATTTTCAGAGATTCAGTTAGATTCACATAAGCAAATAAAGCAAGAAGTAATGAAAGTGCTGTAGCTATATAAAAAGGCAATTGCAGGCTAAACTGCCCAGTTAATCCTCCGATAGCTGGTCCTAGAATAAACCCTAATCCAATTGACATGCCAACAAGGCCCATTGATTTAGTTCGATCTTCTTCAGTGGAAATATCAGCAACATATGCAACCGCACTCGAAACTGCAGCCCCTGAGAAAAATCCGCCTAAAATTCGAGAAGCATACATGAGCCATAGGTGGTCATCTGCAATCCCAAATAAGAGAAAACTAATACCAAATCCAATTAAACCGATCATTATCACTGGCCGTCTACCGATACGATCCGATAAAGCTCCCCATATTGGTGAGAGAAAAAAGGATACTGCTGAATACAAAGCAAGCATTAACCCTAAGTGGAATGGTTCGGTAACTAATTCCGGCATAATTGGTATGATCATACCAAATCCCGTAAATACAGTAATTAAAAGAACCATTATTATCCCCATCTGCGTTTTCATTCTGCCTTCCTCCTAAGGGTTTATCATACAATGATGAATTACACACCCTTTATTATCATTTAAGATGATATAAAAAACAAGTTTTTAGAGTATTGTTAATTAAGATACGATATAATTATAACGATAAAAAGTAAGGAGGGAATAACTTGAAGAATGCAAATGCGGAAGAATTGGTTATTCAATTTAAAGAGTTGATTAAAAAGATGAATGGCTACAATGAGGCCATAGGACTAATGTACTGGGATCTGCGGACTGGTGCTCCCAAAAAAAGTGTGGAACAGCGTTCTCAAGTAATAGGAATCTTATCAACAGAAGTATTTAAAATGAGTACTTCCGAGGAAATGAATAAATATTTAGAAGTCTTGATTGATGAAAGTAATCACTCAACATTAGATGTCACCACACAAAAAATGGTACGCGAGGCAAAAAGACAATATGATTTAGCAATAAAAATTCCAGCAAAACGCTATGAAGAGTTTGTTATCCTCACTTCTCAATCTGAAACTGCTTGGGAGGAAGCAAAGGAAAAGTCTGATTTCTCATTGTTTCAACCTTACTTGGAAAAGGTAGTAGAATTTCAAAAAGAGTTTATTAATTATTGGGGCTATAATGGGCACCCGTATAATACATTACTAGATCAATATGAACCTGGACTTACTGTAGAAGTACTTGACCAGTTATTTTCCGGGTTGCGGGAAAAGCTTGTTCCTCTAGTAAAAAAGGTAGAAGCGGCTAGCAAAAAGCCAAAGGCAGAAATTGTGACGCAGTACTTTGATCCCGAAAAACAAAAGGCCTTCAGTAAGGTGATCTTAGAAAAAATAGGTTATAGTTTTGACGCTGGACGCTTAGATGATACTGTACATCCTTTTTGTATTGGTTTTAATCCAAATGATGTTAGGGTTACAAATCGCTATAATCCAAATGATCTAAGGGAAGGAATTTTTGGAGCAATTCATGAAGGTGGTCATGCTTTGTATGAGCAAAACATCACACTGGATT
>JACDJB010001960.1_pt1 | contig 15754 bp, 11 predicted proteins | sample 7454121 | NCBI WGS metagenome assembly JACDJB01 (sample SAMN14253290, study PRJNA609438) | sludge metagenome | isolation source: sludge after 25d culture with pyrite | collected 2018-12-20 | reverse complement strand
GGCTCGTCGAGCAGCAGCACGGACGGGTCGGTCAGCAGGGCCAGCGCCAGGTTCAGCTTCTGGCGGGTACCGCCCGATAGGTCGGCCACGACCGTCCGTTCGTGCATCGGATAGCCAAACTCCTCGAGAGCGGCATAGCCACGACGCAGCGATTCGGCCCGACCCAGCCCGCTGCCACGACCGAACATCACCAGGTGATCCTCCGCCGTGAGCAGGTCGAACAGCCCCGGAGTCTGCGGGCAGTACCCGATGGCCCCGCCAAGTTGAACGGTGCCGCTGTCGACTCGGATCAGCCCGGCGCAGATCCCCATCAGCGTGGACTTGCCAGCCCCGTTTTCGCCGGTGAGCGCCACCACCTCCCCGCGTGCCACCGCCAGGTCGACGTCTTCAAGGATCGTGGTACGCCCGAAGCGTTTACACACCCCGGAGACAACGAGTTGATGCATCGTTATGAACGTACCCCCGGCATCGGCATCGACGGTTGCAGCCCTGCCCTCGCCGGGCTACACCACGGCGGCGCGGTAGCTGGTGAAGATGTCGCCTGGCAGTGGGTGGTGCAGCTTCCAGGTGATCTGGATAGGCCGCTCGGACCGGTGCTCGACGTAGCTGGCGGTGCCGGCGCAGAAGTAGGGCAGTGTGCGGCCGCATTCGTCCTGCTTGGCGGTGCGAACGAACAGTGCGACCGTGCGTCTCGGGCCTGGTGGTGGATGTAGCTCTGGCGCCGGTGTCGAGCATCCAAAACCGCAAAAGAAAAGCGGCAGGTCAAGAAGGCCGGCGAGGGGACCGTCCCGAACTAGGCCGACGACAGCTCACCCAGGTCGGGGGATGCCGACGCGGCGGAACGCGTGGTCCACTGAAGCTGAGGGACTGGCCCGAGCACCAGCGGACTACACCGAGAGAGGAGCCGACGTGACGGACGCGCCCCGGAAATGTGATGTCTTTGTGGTCTTCGGGATCACCGGCGACCTGGCGAAGGTGATGACATTTCGGTCGTTGTACCGACTGGAACGCCGGGGGTTGATCGACTGCCCCATCGTCGGCGTTGCATTTGAGGACTGGACCAAGGACCAACTTGTTGAGCGGGCCAGGGACTCGATCGTCGGGACGGGCGAAGAACTCGATGACGAGGTGTTCGGCCGGCTGGCCAACCGGATGTCCTATGTGCAGGGCGACTTCGCGGACGGCTCGACCTACGGGCGGGTGGCGCAGCGATCGCCGGCGTCGAGCAACCGGTGTTCTACCTGGAGATCCCGCCGTTCCTCTTCGCCACCGTCATCAAAGGGCTGTCCGACGCGGGACTCACCGGCACAGCGCGGGTCGTGGTGGAGAAACCGTTCGGCAACGACCTCGCATCGGCGCGGGCGCTGTCCGATGAGCTCCACCAGTACCTCGATGAGTCGCAGCTGCTGCGGATCGACCACTACCTCGGCAAGATGGGTCTCGAGGAGATCCTCTATCTGCGGTTTGCCAACACGCTGCTCGAGCCGGTGTGGAACCGCAACCACGTGGAGTCGGTGCAGATCACCCTGGCCGAGAACTTCGGGGTGGCCGATCGCGGCCACTTCTACGATCCGATTGGAGCCCTCCGCGACGTCGTGGTCAACCACCTCATGCAGGTGGTTGCGGCCGCCGCCATGGAGCCACCGGCCGGTGGGCATCCGGGCTACCTCAAAGATGCGGTGGTCGCGGCGTTCCGGGCGGTCGATGACGCCGACCCCGCTCACTACGTGCGGGGACAATACGACGGCTACCTCGATGTCGACGGCGTTGCCGCCGACTCGACGACCGAGACGTTCGCCGCGCTTCGCCTGGAGATCGACAACTGGCGCTGGTCGGGTGTCCCGTTCTTCATCCGCACCGGCAAGTGCCTGGCCACCACCCAGACCGAGCTCCGGCTCGTGTTGAAAAACCCACCGAGGCTCGGTTTTGGAGAGCTGCGCGGCCACCGGGCCGAAACGGACCAGATCGTGGTGAAGCTCGACCCCTCCACCGGCGTGCAGATCACGCTGGACGCCCTCCGTTCGGGCACGCCCCACCCCGAACCGATCACGCTCGACATGTTGTTCGCAGACGAGGGCGGCGAAGGCCCCACCCCCTACGAGGTGCTCCTGCACGCCGCCATGATCGGTGCCAAGACGCGCTTCACCCGCCAGGACGGGGTGGAAGAGGCATGGCGGATCATGCAACCGCTCCTTCACTCCCCTCCGCCGGTGCACACCTATGCGCCCGGGACCATGGGCCCCGAAGCCGCTGATGCGCTTGTCAACGGCATCGGCAAGTGGCACGAGCCATGGACCTGATCGAGCTGCAGGGCCCGACGTACCCACCCCGAACAACCTGACCTACCCCCCCGAGAGACGAGCCGCCGTCGTGAACAACACCGCTGAGTACCCACCGATCGCTGATCATGGCCTGATCGGCGACATGCAGTCGGCGGCACTTGTTTCCACCGACGGCGCCATCGACTTCTTCTGCTGCCCGCGCTTCGACTCTGCGAGCGTGTTCGCCGCGCTGCTCGATGCCGACAAGGGCGGGGCGTTCCGCGTGGACGCAAACGACCCGTCGACCGTGACCAAGCAGATGTACCTGCCGGACAGCGCCATCCTGGTCACCCGGTACCTGGCGAACACCGGCGTCGCAGAACTCATCGACTTCATGCCGATCGACGATCCGCACGTGGCCCACGGACGACGCCGCATCGTGCGGATGCTTCGGTGCGTGCGGGGTCACTTCGAGTTCCGGGTCCGGGTGGCACCGCGTTTCGACTTCGCCCGCCGCGCCCACACCACGAGCGTCGATGGCCACCGCGCTCGCTTCGACGCTGGGGAGGTCGTGCTGGGACTGTCGTCGTCAGAGGTGCTCGAACGGGATGGGGACGACGCCACCGCACACGTGGCGCTCTCGGAAGGTGACCAGGCCGGATTCGTGCTGGATGCGACGGCCGGTGCCACTCCACAGCGCGTGAAACGCGACGAGCTCCAGGCGCTTTTCGAGGCCACGAACGGTTATTGGCACGACTGGGTCGAGCGAGGACGCTACCGGGGTCGATGGCGCGAGACGGTCTACCGGTCCGCCATCACCTTGAAGCTCATGACGTATGCGCCCTCGGGCGCCATCGTGGCCGCACCCACGGGCGGGCTCCCCGAACAGATCGGAGGCGAACGCAACTGGGACTACCGCTACACCTGGGTACGCGACGGATCCTTCTCGGTGCGGGCGCTGCTCAAGCTGGGCTTCGAGGACGAGGCGGTGGGCTTCTCGCTCTGGATGCGCCGGCGTGCGGAGGAGCGGCGGTCCGACGGCTCGACACCGCTCAACATCATGTACCGAGTCGACGGCAGCTCCGACCTGACCGAGGAGATCGTGGAGGGTTTCGACGGCTACCGCGGTTCGAGCCCCGTGCGGATCGGGAACGGCGCGGCGGACCAGCCGCAGCTCGACATCTACGGCGAGTTCCTCGACGCGTTACTCCTCATCGACGAGGCGGGCTACTTCCTGGGAAACGCCGGCTGGGCGGACATCATCGAGATCATCGACTGGCTGTGCGATAACTGGGACCGACCGGAGGAAGGGATCTGGGAGACACGGGGCGGGCAACGTCGCTTCGTGTACGGGCGACTGATGACCTGGGTCGCATTCGACCGGGCCATCCGCATCGCAATCAACCGATCGCTGCCGGCGCCGCTTCAGCGATGGACCGAAGTGCGCAACGAGCTGCACCGAACCATCCACGACAAGGGGTGGAACGCGGAGATGGCTGCGTTCGTTCAGTACGAAGGTAGCGAGGTCCTGGATGCATCGCTGCTGTTGATGCCGCTCGTGGGCTTCATCTCACCGACCGACCCCAAGTGGATCTCCACCCTGGCGGCCATGGACCGAACGTTGGTGTCCGACAGCCTGGTGTACCGCTACGACCCAAGTGCGTCCCCCGACGGGCTGGCGGGCTCGGAGGGCACGTTCTCACTGTGTACCTTCTGGTATGTCTCCGCTCTGGCGAAGTCCGGCCGGGTCGCCGAGGCCCGGCTCACGTTCGACAAAATGTTGACCTACGCCAACCACATCGGCCTGTTCTCAGAGGAAATCGGGGCCACCGGCGACCAGCTCGGCAACTTCCCCCAGGCGTTCACCCACCTCTCGCTCATCGTGGCAGCGATGGACTTGGATCAGGCTCTCGGCGATGGCTGAGCAACGGTCCACGGTGGTGGTGGTCGGGGGCGGATTCGCAGGTGTCGGGTGCGCGACCCGGTTGGCCCGCCACGATGTTGCGGTCACGCTGTTGGACCGTAACAACTACCACCAGTTCCAACCGCTGCTCTACCAGGTGGCCACCGCCGAACTGGCGGTGGTTGATGTGGCCCGGCCGCTGCGGGGGATCTTCGCCAGGCATCCCAGCGTCAGGGTAAAACGGGTCGACGTCGTCTCGGTCGACGTCGACGGTCGAAGCGTCACCACCGCCGACGGTGACACGTTCGGCGGCGACTACCTCGTGCTCGCAGCGGGTTCGAAACCGAACTTTTTCAACACTCCCGGAGCGCAGCAACATGCGTTTCCGCTCTACTCGGTCGCAGATGCCAACCGGCTGCGCAACCGGCTGTTCGAGGTGTTCGAGGACGCCGACAACGACGCGACGCTTATCGATCGGGGTGCGCTCAACATCGTCGTGGTCGGCGCTGGACCCACCGGCGTCGAGACGGCCGGGGCGGTGGCCGACCTGGTCAATGACGTGATGCCCAAACGCTACCGGGACCTCGACCTGGACAGGGTGGCCATCACCATCGTCGATCTGGGCCCGGCGGTGCTCGGACCCTTTTCCGACACGGCGAGCGCCTATGCGACGAAGCGACTCGGGACCCTCGGGGTGAACCTCCGCCTGAAAACAGGGGTTGAGGAGGTCACGGCCGAGGGCGTCCTACTCAGCGACGGCACCGAGATCGCCAGCCGGACCGTCGTGTGGGCAGGGGGAATCACCGCACCTGATCTGGCTGCCACATCGGGCCTCGATGCCGGCAGGGGTGGCCGCCTCACGGCCCAACCCGATCTGACAGTGGACGGGCATCCGAGGGTGTATGCGATCGGCGACATGGCCAACATGACCGACGACACCGGCCAGGCACTCCCGCAGTTGGGGTCGGTCGCCTTGCAAGCAGGCCGCTGGGCCGCACGGAACATCCTCGCCGACGTCGATGGCCGTCAGCGGGAGCCGTTCCGCTACCGCGACAAGGGGATCATGGCCATGGTCGGCCGGGGCTCGGCAGTTGCCGAGGTCGGCAAACGGCACCACGAGCTTCACGGAACGGTCGCCTTTGCGGCCTGGTTGGGAGTGCACGCCTGGCTCATGAGCGGCGTACGTCAACGCGTCGACGCCTTCGTGTCATGGGCGTGGGACTTCCTCGGTGCCAGCCGAGGGGACGCAGTGATCGAGACGGACTCGGCCCGGATCGACTGGGGAGACCAGGACCCGACCGATGAATCGCCGTGATCGGTGCGTGGTCAGGGTGATCCGCTCCCTGCCGGACCCGATGCTGCTGGCCGATGGTGGATCGTCAGGACCGCTGACGTCGGCGCCCCAATCGCAGCGACCGTGGAGCAGCTCAGCTCCGCCGGTAGCATTCGTTCGGGTCTTCAGCGCCCCGACTCGATCATGGGTATCGGGTTTCCTCCGTGGACCGACGGCGTCCGCCGGGTCATCGCCCGGCCACCCGGGCGGCCGGGCGACGGTCGTTGCCCGAGCGCAGGCGCTCGCCACGGCGTTTGGTCCCCGCTTGGAGCCGACGGGGCCCGTCTGACGCGCCGTGCACCGAACGTCCGGGGACGCCATGGCACCAACCTGAAGTCCAGCTATTTGTCGATTCTGCACGATACTCTGACTCTGCTTCAACCTCGAGAGGTTCTTTGCTGAAAGGTCAGTGACCGGAGTCGCTCAACAGCTCAGCCCGGCACGCCTTGTGCTCGGGGAGGTCTGAGGGCTGATCGACCGGCTTGGCCCCTCGCCTCGTGACGCCGGACGATCGATACGCGCTCTCCGACAGGGCTCGGGCCGGATGGCGCATCGCTCGGGAGCGGCGGGTATCGCTTGCGACTCCAATCGAGATCGGTTGTACTTGATAGGCCCCCACTTCGACGATCTCGGGGGTGCACGCAATGACCGGACGGACGCCACCATCCGAGGGGCGACGGCGCCCGCGGATCGCCGGGTGGATCGTCCTCGTCACCGTCGCTGCCGGCTACGGGGTCATCGCCGGTCTCTGGACGCCGCGAGGGCCAAACGACGCCGTCCAGGCCTTGGCGGCGATGGCGCTGGGGGCGGTCGTCGGGTTGGTGGCTGGATGTGCCGCCAGGTCGCGCTGGGCGATCGTGTTCTCACCGCTGGTCTTTGTCGCCGTGTTCGAGTTGGTGCGCCTCGGCGCCGTCGGCGCCACGGTCGACCGGATCACGTGGTCGAGCGAGTACGGGATCCTGGCGTTCGTTGTCGGCCGTCTCGTCCACGGCGTGCTCGCTGTGGCCCCGATGATGGGAGGAGCGGCGTTCGGGGCTCAGCGCACGCGGAATCACCGGCCAAGGAATGGTTTCGCAAGCTTCGGCCGGGCGGTGTTTGGCGTGGCCGTCGCGGGTCTGCTGGTGCTGGCGGTCGGCCTCGTCCGGCCTGCGAGCACGGCAGCGATCGTCGGTGCCGACGGACAACCGCTGGCAGGAAGCATCAGCGAGTTCACCACCGTCAACATCGGCGGTGACGACCAGACGATGCTGATACGCGGCAACGACCTCGAGAGCCCGGTGATCCTCTTCCTCGCCGGCGGGCCCGGTGGCTCCGAGCTGGGGTCGATGAGCAGGTACGCCCGTCCGCTCGAGGAGCACTTCGTCGTGGTCACCTGGGACCAGCTGGGTACCGGACGATCCACCGGTCAGTTCGATCCGGCGTCGAAGCTGAGCTTCACGAGGGCGGTGTCGGACACCATCGAGGTGAGCGACTACCTGCGCCAGCGTTTCGGCAAGCAACGCATCTACGTTGTCGGCAACTCGTGGGGCACGTTTCTGGGGGTTCGGGCCGTCGAACAGCGACCGGACCTGTACGCGGCATTCGTCGGCGCAGGGCAAATGGTTGATGCGTTCGCCACCGACCGGATGTTCTACTCCGATGCGTTGGCATATGCCGACGAAACCGGCGACGACGCCATGGCTTCGACGTTGCGGGCCAACGGCCCTCCTCCGTACGACGACCTGGTCGACATGGCTCCGGTCGTCGCCTCGGAGCAGCGCTGGAACGACTACTCGGGAATCGAGGGTTTCCCAGGCCGACGCGAACCCACCGACAACCTGTTCGTCAGCGAGTACTCGCTGATGGATCAGGTGAGGTCGATGGCGAACCTTCTCGATACCTATGTGACGTTGTATCCGGAGCTTGAGGATGTAGATCTGCGCGACACGACCCACCTCGAGGTACCCGTCTTCCTGGTGCAGGGCAAGTACGAGGCGCGGGGACGCTCGGCATTGGCCGAGCGCTGGTTTGACCGCCTCGAGGCGCCCGACAAGGAGCTGTTCGTTTTCGATCGATCGGGGCACCGACCGTGGGTACAGGAACCGGAGCGTTTTGCACAGGTGATGGTGAACACCGTGCTCGTCCGCACCGACCCGGAGGCAAGCACCAGGGCCACCCCGGCCGCCGTTGCGGATCAGGCCGACGGGCTGCGCCGGCTGTTTTCGGGATACAACCCGACGGTATGGCCGGGCCATCTGTTGGCCTACGCCGCGATCGGGGTCGCGCTCGTGGGCATCCTGGGTCGCCCGGGCCGGTGGTCCGACCGGTTGACCAGCGGAGTCCTGGCCGCTGCTTGGCTGTGGCTGGGTGTGGTGTTCTTCGGTCGCCACGCAGCACAGACCGATCCGCTGCTCGGAGCGATCTACGGAGCGATGTTCGTGTACCAGGCATTCCTGTTCGTTGGCGACGGCGTCCTCGGCGATCGGCTCGCGTTCGAAGCCTGCACGAGGGCGACGAGCCGGGTTGGTTGGGCGGCGCTGGGCTATGCGCTCGTCGCCTACCCGCTGATCGGCCTCGCTCTCGGCCTCGGCTACCCCGAGTCGCCGCTGTTCGCCATGGCGCCCTGCCCGACGGCGATCGCCACGTTCGGACTGTTGTTGTTGGCGCGACCGCCCCTGCCCAAGCATCTCCTCGTCATCCCTTCGATCTGGGCGGTTCTGGCTCCGCTCGCTGCAGTCGGCCACGGCTACCTGCAGGACCTCGGCTTGTTCGTCGTCGGCGCACTCGCCGTTGCGCTCATCCTCAGGCGTGATCGAGTCCGTGGCGATGACCGCGCGCCACGCCAACCGAAGCAGGAGGCGCTGCGCTGAGCGACAACGACCAAGGACGAACCGAGACCCACGCCGATCATGAGGCCGACGGCAACCCAGCCACCGAACGGATCCGGTCACGCCCGTGAACGGTTGCCGGACGACCGCCCCTGTGGGCAGCGAGGTTCGTACCGCTCGACCCAATGTCGACAGCGCTCGTCAGTGTTCCATCACGTGCTCGCCGATGGCATCGGCGGTTTGGCCGTGCTGGCGGGGCTGGTCGACGGTGCGGAGGAGACTCCGGAACGCGAGTTTCCCCGGCCGGCACCCGCAACGTCCCGCCTGGCCCTCGACGCGCTGCGCAGTCGGGTCCGAGGCCTCTCGCGCCTTCCCCGGGCACCCGCCCGAGTGGGTGCGGCGGTCAAGGAACTGCGGGCCACGGGCGGAACGCAGGCGGCACGTTGTTCGCTCAACCGTCCGACCGGCCCAGATCGGCGATTGGCGGTGGCAACCGTCGAACTCGCCGCGGTCGTCGACGTGGCACATGACTACGGGGGATCGGTCAACGACGTGGTGCTGTCCGCCATCGACGGTGCGCTTCTCACCCTGCTCGCCGGGCGCGGGGAGCAGGTGCAACGCCTGGTCGTGTCCATCCCGGTGTCCCGCCGGCAGGCGACGACCGCCGCCGAACTGGGAAATCAGGTGGGGGTCGCCCCGATGGAACTGCCGGCGCTCACCGATCGTGTCGAACGGCTTCGCGTCATCGTCGCCAGGCGAGCCCTGATCCGCAGCGCACCGCGCAGGGCATCGGCGGATCTGCTGTTGCCGCTCTTCGACGGGCTCGCGCGGCTCGGGGCATTCCGATGGTTTGTCAACCGGCAACGGCTGGTGAACAGCTTCGTCACCAACCTCCGTGGCCCCGAGGATCTGCTCTGCTTCGTCGGATCACCCGTAACGGCGATCTTCCCCATCGGTGCCATCTCCGGCAACGTGAGCGTCGCCTTTGCCGTGCTGTCCTACGCCGGCACCCTGACGGTCACCGTCGTCGCCGATCCCGACGCGGTTCCCGAGGTGGGCGTGCTGTGCACTGCGCTGCAACAGGAACTCGACGCCTACGCCTACGCCTGAACCTGAACCTGAGACGGTTTCGTCGGTGGCCCACCGTGGGTATCACCCAAACATGACCACCCCTCCACCACACGCCGCCCGAGTCAGCCGATGGGTTCTCCGGCCCATCGACGAGGTGTTCGACGCTCTCTCCGATCCCGAGACCTACCCAACTTGGCTGGTCGGTTGCCGGGCGATCCGCTCGGTTGACGATGACTGGCCGAGTGAGGGCGCCCGCTTTCATCACCGGGTGGGCCTGGTCGGCCCTCTGACGGTCAACGACAGCTCCGAAATCCTCGAGATCGACCGACCCGGGCATCTGGCGCTGGAAGTGCGGTTCCGTCCGGCCGGCCGAGGTCGGGTGGACTTCTGGCTGGCGAGCGACCCCGCACCCGACGGCAGCGTCCGCACCCGCATCGACATGGACGAGGCCCCGATCGGTCTGATCGCTCCGACGGCGCCGTTGCTCGGCCCGTTGACCAAGGGCCGTAACCGAGCATCGCTGAACAGCTTTGTGGCCTACCTCAACGAGCACCCCAGCAGGCACGGCCCAACGTAGGTCAGCGCAACGAGACGATCCGGCCGATGTTCGGCGGCACGACCCCTGCGTGAACCTCGGCCCACGTTGTCGCTGTGGCCTCGGGGCCGGACGAGCGATCGACGTCGAGCCAGTCCCGTGAGCCCTCGACGAAAGTCCGAAGCGCCGGCGCCGATCGTTCCTGAAGCTCAGCCTGGTCGGTGCCACCTTCGGCGAGCTGGCTCATCGCCGTCGGCGCAAAGAACACCTCCGGCTTCGGGCCCTTGTCGGGCCGGGCCGGGGGAGCGTCGTGGTGGCTGCGCCCGACCAGCATCGAATGGGCCAAGGCATCACCCAGGTTCCCATGAAGGGCTCGCGTGGCCGGGCCGTTGCCGGCCATGTCGATCGCAACCGCCGGACCGGGGGCGATCGAGGCGATCTCGTCGTAGGTGACCACATCGCTGTATCGATCCAGCCCACGCACGAAGTCGACGTTGCCCGGCGACGTGACCCCGATCAAGGCATCGAGCCCACGCTGCGACGCACAGTCCGCGAAGGCGATGGCGGTCTTCGACGAGGCCGACAACACGACCGCGCGGCGGGCACCGAACCAGTCGTTGTGCTCGAAGAACGCATCGGCGAGAAAGCCGGTGAGAAAGAGGCCTCGTAGGAGTGCCTGCCGGTCCTCCAGGTCGCCCAGTTCCTCCGCATCAACAAACCCGGTCGGAGCGAGGGGATCGCTGCGACTGTCCTCGAAGGTGCGATACACCGGGGCATGGGCGTGGCGGTGCTCACCGTCGTCGCGGAGCCCGTGCCGGGTGGGAGTAACGGTGAGGTCGACCGTCCCAACCATCGGGAACCAGCCGTAATAACGCCCGCCCGCCTCGACATCGGGGTGCGCCGAAGCGGTGACGTCGGCCCACCCCATCGCCGGTACCCGGCCCCAGGTGTCGTCACCGGTGGGGTAGAAGTCCCAGTAGCCCAACATGTCGCCCATCTCGGCGTACGTGACCGTGTTGGCTGTGATCGCCAGCCGGTCCACCCGCATGCGCACCTGTCCGTCGGGCAGGTCGTCGGCATCGGGCAGGGTGTCGGTGACCAGCCTGGTGACCGAGGTGTCGCGCCGATCGACCTCGAGTGCGTCGGTGGTCGTGGTCATCGCGTGCTCCTGATCATCGTGTGCCTTGTTCCTCGCTTCGAGGGGCCGCTCACTTCCCGAGAACCCACCCTGCCCCAAGGCCTACCAGCCGGAGGTGCCTGGCTCACCCTTGAACGGGCCGACTACGTCGTCGGTGATCCACCCGCCGTAGAAGCCGCCCGCCTGGGCGCGCACCGTTTCGCCATCGACGCTGCAGGCAACACGGCCGGGATAGAACGAGACCCACCCGGCCTGGTCGGCGAACTCCGGATAGGGGTTGGGGTAGCGCCAGGCGACGGGCTCGGTGGTGCCGGCCACCGCCAGGTACTCGGCGGCGCCTTTCCACTCGCAGTGTGACGAGCCGCTCGTCGGAACCAGGCGCCCGGGTAGCACCGACTCGGGCGGCAGATAGAAGGCCGGCGGGTGGGACGTTTCGAGCACCCGCACCGACGTGGCCGATCGGGCAACCAGGTCACCAAGGTGGGCGACCTCGATCGAGCGTCCGTCGGGCACGACCGCCGGCGGCCGCGGGTAGTCCCACACCGACTCCTGATCGGTGCCGGGTTCCTCGGCAAACGGCGGGCGGTCTCGGCCTCGGTGCTTCCACTGGTCGCGAGCTTGTTGAAGCCAGGTGGGCGGGTCGGAGGACATGGCGAAAGGCTAACGACGAGCGGGCGGATGAGCCGGGCGGATGAGCCGGGCGGATGAGCCGGGCGGGTCGGTCAACGATGCGGCGACACGACAGGGGTTCGCCCAACGACATCGTTCACTCGGGAACGGCCACCAGGCGACCGTCGACGTCGCCTCGGGCGAGGCGCTCGTACGCCGCCGGCACCTCGGCGATCGAGATGCGCTCGACCTCGGCGCGGATCAGGCCCCGTTCGGCCAGCTCGAGCACCTCGATCAGCTCGGAGATGCTGCCCCAATAGGTCGACGCCAGCGAGGCCTCGTAGGGGACGGTGAAGAAGCTGAACGGGTAGGAGCCACCGCCGATGCCGACGATGGTGATGTGGCCGAGCGATCGACCGCTGGCGACGGCCAGCTGCATGGTCGCCTCGTTGCCGACAAAGTCGAGCACCACGTCGGCACCCTTGCCCCCGGTGAGCTCGGCGATCTCGGCGGCGGCGGACTCGCCTGCGGTGACCGTGTGTTCGGCACCGGCCGAGGCGGCCATGTCGAGCGCCGATCGGCGTGTGTCCACCGCAATCACCGTGGCCCCGGTGAGCACCTCGAGCAGTTGGACGCCCATGTAGCCGAGGCCACCGACACCGATCACGACGACGGAGGACCCCGGCACCAACAGACCGAGCGACCGCTTGATCGCGTGGTAGGGCGTCAGAGCGGCGTCGGTGAGAGGCGCCGCCTGCACCGGGTCCAAGTCACCGAGGGGCAGGAGGTGGCGGGGGTCGTCGACCAGCATGTACCGCGCCATGCCGCCATCGGTGCCCAGGCCTGCCGCCATCGAGGTGAGCTCGCCCTGGCGCTCGCAATAGTTCTCCAGCCCCTGGATGCAGCGGCGGCACTGGCCGCAACCGGTAGGGCCATAGACGGCGACCGGCTGGCCGACTTCCAGCCTGGAGACGCCGGCGCCCAACGCCTCCACCCAACCCGCGTTCTCGTGACCGAGGGTGAAGGGTGGCTCGAAGGGCACCATGCCCGACTCAAAGTCGTGGATGAGGTGCAGGTCGGAGTGGCACAGGCCGGCGCCACCCACCCGCACCAGCACCTGGCCTGGACCGGGTTCGGGCTCGGGGACGTCACGCACCTCGGGGTCGTGCTTCCATTGGGTGAGCTGAACGGCATCCATGCGATCGGACTCCTCTGGCTGGTCGTGGAGTACCAGGCAACCACATCGATCTCGCCGCTGCTGGCGAGACGGCCAGACCCGTGCGGTTTCCTACAACTCTCCCTATCGGCTTGGGGCGGCCCGCCAATGGGTAAGGTGTCACAAAGAGGTACGTCTATGACCTTCATCGGGCTTGTGTGGCACAACGTGAGCGCCCGTCGAATGCGGGCCGCCCTCACCGCTGGGGCGGTGGCGATCGGCGTCATGGCCGTGGTCGCGCTCGGGACGCTGACGTCCAGCCTGGAGCAGTCGGCCACGGGATTCCTGAAAGCGGGCAACGCCGACTTCACCATCGCCCAGAAGCACACCGACAGCCTGCTGAATTCGCTGATCTCCAGCGACGACATCGCCTCCATCGCCAAGGTTGACGGCGTCGAGGATTCCATCGGTGCCCTCATCGAGCTCGATAAGTACGACGCCGGCCACCCCACCGTTGTCCAGGTCGGCCTCGCACCCGATGCCCAAAAGCGATTCGGGGTCGTCGTTCTCGAAGGACGCTCCTACGCCGCCCAAAGCGAAACCGAGGTCATGTTGGGCTACACACTGGCCGAATCGATCGACAAAAAGACCGGCGACACCCTGACGATGGACGGCCATCAGTACCGCGTGACCGGCCTGTACCGGACCAACGGCGTCTCGTACGGCAACTCCACGATGATGTTCCCGCTGGCGGCGCTGCAGGGCCGCTACCAGGCAGCCGGCCAGGTGACACTGGGGTTCGTCAAGCTGGCCCCGGGGGCCAGCTCTGCGCAGGTCCGCAAGTCGATCGACACGAAGTTCCCCCAGTTGGCCACGGTGAACAGCGAAACCGACTTCGGGCGGGTGGACAACACCTTGGTGTTGATTTCGGCGGGAAACACCGGCGGATCCATCCTCGCAGCGGTGATCGCCATCACCGGCGTGTTGAACACCTCCCTCCTGTCATTCTTCGAACGCATCAGAGAGTTCGGCGTGCTCCGATCCATCGGGTGGACCCGACGACGGATCGTGTCGCTCGTCCTCGGCGAGTCGCTGATCGTCAGCCTCGTCGGCGCCACCATCGGCGTTTTCCTTGGCTGGGTGGCGATCAACCTGCTGCAAAATCTCCCGGAGCTGAGGGGTGTTTTCCACCCGATCTACACGGCTTCGATCTTCACCAGGTCGCTGGTGTTCGCCATCGGCGTGGCTTTCCTCGGAGCGATCTACCCTGCGCTTCGAGCTGCGTTCCTCTCTCCGGTGGAGGCGATGCGTCGTGAATAAGGACTGGCACTCCGAGGTCGACGGCGATCACGGCGGAGAGCCGCTGGTAACCGTTCGCGATCTGGTCCGCACCTTCGGCAATGACCGCGTGATCGACGGCGTGTCCTTCGACATCAAGGCGGGGGAGTTCGTGGCGATCTCTGGACCGTCGGGCTCGGGTAAGACCACCCTGTTGCACCTGCTCGCTGCGTTGGATCGCCCGGACACCGGCACGATCCGGGTCGCCGGTCACGACCTGGTCCACCTGCACCGGCTCACCGAGTACCGCCGCAACCAGATCGGCCTCGTGTTCCAACTGCACAACCTCATCCCCCGGCTGACCTCGCGCCAGAACGTTGCCATCGCTATGTTCGGAACCGGTCTCGGCCACCGCGAACGCGCCCGCAGGGCCGAGGAGCTGTTGGCGACCGTCGGTCTCGCACACCGCGCTGGTTCGAAACCTCCGACGATGTCCGGGGGCGAACGGCAGCGGGTTGCGGTGGCCCGAGCCTTGGCCAACGAGCCCGCTCTGCTGCTCGCCGACGAACCGACCGGCAGCCTCGATGACGATTCGGCGGCGTTGGTGCTCGACCTGTTCGACGACCTCCGCGCCCGGACGGGGCTGACCTTGCTGGCCGCCAGCCACGATCCACGGCTCAACGAGCGCTCCGACCGGCTGCTCCGGCTGGCCGACGGCCACATCGCCTCTGTCGAGACGCCGTGAGCGGCCCGGCTATGGCACCGGCACCGATTTTGCAAACTCGACAGGCTCAACCAAGGGCTGAGTCAATCGGCGCACCGGTCGAGTCATCACCACGAGTACGAACGGGATAATTGCGAGACTCACCGAGACCGACACCGCTGCGTTGGAATCGGTTCGCGGGATCAACCAGTAGATGATGAACTCGGTGACCGGCAGATGAAGCAAGTAGGCGTACAACGTGAACCGACCAAGGCCTGACAAAGACCCGACCCGCCGGGTAGGTACGAGCGAAACGACTGCCAAAGCAACCACGATTCCGGCTGCTGCGACGAGTAGACGAAGACCGGCGCCACTGACGAAGTCCCGACCAAGCTCGTCGTAACTTCGCGACTGATGCAGCCAGAGATAGTTGTACTGCTGGGCTCGCGGCCACACGACCACCACGGTGGCGACGAGGAGCACAGCGGAAGCGACGCGAACCCAAGGACGACGCAGGTGAGGTTCCAAGCGGGGCAGAACCAGCATGCCGAACAGGAACGCTGGGAAAAAGGCAAACGTGCGAACAAGCGACCACCAGTTGGGCAGCAGTCCGCTGAGGACCAGACCCAACAGCGCCAGTGGCCACACGAGTCGATCAAACGATCGCCAGCGACCAACGGGCACCACCATGAGACGCCAGAAGAAAAGGGAGACCAAGAACCACAGGCCGTATGGCAGGTGTCCGAATGCTACGAACGGAGGCCCGCTCACCTTGCTCAAAACAAACAGATCAACGAGAAAGAAGAACGCGAAGGGCACGAGGAGTTGACCCCAACCCTTTCGGAATGTAGCGTCAAAAGACGCTCGAGGTCGAACAAACCGCCCGGCCAGCATAATGAACAGTGGCATGTGAAAGATATAAATCACAAACGAAATGTTGGACGAAGTTCCCGGGAACGC
>JACDJB010001956.1_pt1 | contig 15786 bp, 12 predicted proteins | sample 7454121 | NCBI WGS metagenome assembly JACDJB01 (sample SAMN14253290, study PRJNA609438) | sludge metagenome | isolation source: sludge after 25d culture with pyrite | collected 2018-12-20 | reverse complement strand
TTCGAGGTGTTCGAGCTCCATGCCGAACAGGTCCTTGGTCATGCTGCAGGCGTAGACCTTGACCTCTCCCAGCTCCTTGGCGGTGCGCAAGGTCTGCATCCAGGGCGCCACGCCGTGCTTCTGCATCGCCTCGGTCATCATCGGAGCGAACTCGGCGTACTCGGCGGGCAGCTTCTGCTGGGCCGGGTCCTGCCACGCCCCCTTCTTGAACGCCATCAGGCCCCAGAACGTCACGAACAGCGTGACCTCCTTGCCCATGGCTACCGCCCCCGACACGATGGTCGCCATCGCGATGAGCTTGTCAACGGTGCCGTTCATGACGATGATGTTGTACTTCTGGTTCATTGAAACCCTCCGATGGCGCTACTGCCTACCTGAGCCGGCAGGCAGCCTCGTGCGATCACCGAAAGATACCCCCGGGGGGTTTCCGCGCAGAACGGACAAATGACCTTGAGTTGCTTGAGTTGCTGGGCGGGGTGACGGACAAGAGGCACTCGCGGCAGCCATCGTTGACCGACAGGACACGGGCAAGGCCGGGCCTGAGGACGTAAAGACGACGGTTCGAACGGCAACACCACCAAATCATCTGGATGGGCCCACTGAGGCCTGCCCAGAGAACGACACAGCGACATGACGACCTCGGATGAAGAGCCGTTGATTGTGGCAAATGTGACGCCATCGCGGAATAAGCGATGACCTGGCCGGCCCACTTCTTCTGGTGAGGCTTCCTTGTTGTGCCGCTTGTACTGTGCTAATAACCGCTACAACGCATTTGAGCATCGCGCCTTGAGTCTTTACCCGCTCAAATGGACTGCGTGCCCGCAGCGAAGCCGAGTTCCGAGGAAATCGCGTTCGCCGTATCAACGACCATCCCTGCAAACTCTTCTATGTCCTCGACTCCCATGACGAAGATGGGGCTGGAAATGCTTACCGCGGCAATCACGGCTCCCTCGTGATTCCTGACCGGCGCAGCTACGCAACGGATCCCTATCGCGCGCTCCTCGTCGTCAACTCCGTAGCCTTGGCGTCGCACCTGCTCCAGGTGGGATATAAGCGCTTCAGGATCGGCAATCGTCCGCTCAGTAAGTTTCGGTAGGGCTTTCCTATCCAAAAGGGCCCTCAGTTCCTCCGCGGAATTCTCGGCCAGCATGACTTTCCCCAAGGCAGTGGCGTTAGCAGGATGGTGGCCGCCGATCTCGCTCTGGATACCAACCTCACTCTGCGCATGCTCAATGGCCACGTATACGACATCGAAGTCATTCCTGACGGCCAGGCTAACCGTCTGGCCACAATCGCGGGCAAGCTTTGCGAGATGGGGCCGCGCCTCCTCCTGTACAGAGAGTGTGCTTAGGAATACATTGCTCAGCGCGAGCACGCGGGCACCCAACTGATAGTCGTTACCCGACCTTCGAAGTAGCCCTTCGGCTTCGAGTGCTCGAAGTATCCGGAGCAATGACGCCTTGTTGACCCCAAGTTCCTCAGAGAGATCGGCGAGGCTGCGCCTTGGCCGGCTTGCGGAGAACGCGAACATCACGGCTACCGCCCGCGAAAGCAGCTGATTCTTGTGAGTGCCCTCTCCCGGCTTGGCCTCGGCCTGATTCCGCGAAAGCACTACCGATTGAACGTCGGTCCCCATGGTCGTCATCACCTCGTTTAGGCTCAAGCAGCTTAAGACATCAGGGCCAAGACCCAGCCTAACCGGCAACTCTAAGTCTCCTCTTGCCTTCCCCGGAACATTAGCATAGAGTGAAACGACGTTTTACTTTCTGTATAAAGGCCGAAGGGAAGAGGGCTCATTTCCACTGGTTCTTGAACCAGCAGCAACCTGAAAGGATCGGACGATGCGCGTCGGCTTACTCGGGGCTGGAACGATCTCGCAGCTTGTCTTGCAACATCTACAGTCAGGTGACCTAGAGGGGGCAGAGGTCGTTGCGCTCATGGGGCGCAGCGAAGCCTCTAAAGGCAAAGGGCAGGCCGAGCGCTACCGGATACCCTTCGTGACCGGGATCGACGAGTTCATGAGCCTGGCGCCTGACGTGGTCGTGGAGGCCGCAAGCCACGAAGCCCTCGAGGCTTATGGCGAGCGGATCTTGAAGTCAGGAGCTTCGCTGATAGTCCTGAGCGCCGGGGCCCTCGCAAACGATGCTTTGAGGCAGCGCCTCGAGAACGCGGCACGAACCAGTCGGGCACTCTTGTACATTCCATCTGGCGGCATCGGCGGCCTCGACGCGATCAAGACGGCCGTCCTGAGCGGGGCGAAGTCAGTCACCTTCAGCACCTCCAAGCCACCGATCGCGTGGAAGGACATCGATTACGTCGAACAACTCGGCGTCGACCTCGATGGCCTCGTCGAACCCTACGTCTTGTTTGAGGGAATGGCACGCGAAGCGGTCAAGCACTTCCCGCAGAACGTGAACATCGCGGCGATTTTGAGCCTCGCCGGCATTGGATTCGACCGAACGCGTGTTCGGGTAGTTGCAGATCCTGGCGTCAAGTACAACACCCACACGATCAGTGCCGTGGCCGAAACGGGCAACATCAAGATCACGTTCGAGAACGTAGCCTCGCCCGATAACCCGAAAACGGCCTGGCTAGCCTGCTATAGCGCCTTGGCCGCGTTGCGCGAAATACACCAGCCGGTTCGGTATGGAACCTGAGGCCCTGGTCGGTGCCCCAGTAGCAAAGGCGCCGCCGACGAGGACCCAGCAAGTCGTCGACATCTTGTATGTCGTCGTCGCGATTACGCTCGGGCTCTTCCATCTCTATACCGCGGGTTTCGGACTCCTCACCGCCTTTTGGCAGCGGGGTATTCACCTGGTTCTGGGCGCGCTTCTCGTGTATCTCACGGCTTTTCGTAACGGCTCGAAAGCCACACGGGTCATCGCCGTCCTCATGAGCGTCCTGGGCGTCGCCGCACTGCTCTACTTCTTTACCCAGCTCCAAGCGATGGCGTTCAGGTTCGGAATGCCCAACCAATGGGACCTCGTCGTCGGCGTCGTTTTCATCGTACTCACCCTCGACTTCGGGCGTCGGGTGGCCGGCAACATCCTCCCGGGAATCGCCCTGCTTGCGATCCTGTACGCGTACTTCGGGCATTACTTGCCAACCTCCGTGGGCATTCGCGCGTACTCTCTGGAGCGGATCGTTAGCCAAATGAGTCTGTCCACCGAGGGGATCTTCGGTATCCCCTTGGGCGTCTCGGCGACCTACATCTTCTTGTTCGTGCTGTTCGGCGCCTTCTTACAGGTAACTGGCGTAGGCCAGTTCTACATGGACCTAGCGACACGCCTCGTGGGGTGGGCCGTCGGCGGCCCCGCGAAGATCGCGGTGCTTTCCAGCAGCCTGTTGGCCACCATCTCGGGAAGCGCCGTCGCCAACGTTGCCGGAACGGGTTCGATCACCATTCCGATGATGGTCCGCAAGGGCTTCTCGAGGCCGTTCGCGGCGGCAGTGGAGGCCGTGGCCTCAACCGGTGGGCAGATCATGCCTCCGGTCATGGGCGCCGGCGCGTTCATCATGGCCGAGATACTTGGCATTCCCTACTCGAAGGTGATCCTCGCCGCTCTAGTACCCGCCCTGATCTACTACGGCTCGGTCTTCTCGGTGGTTCACTTCACGTCACACCGTCTCGGGCTCAAGCCCGAAACCGTTCCCATAGACGACAGGGAGCCACTGGCGCTCTACCTTCTCAAGAACTCCCTCTACTTCGTCCCACTCGTCGTGCTCGTGGTGCTGTTGACCTTCGTCCAAACCTCCATAACGCGGGCCGCGGTCTTCTCCGTCCTCGCGGCGGTCGTCGTGGGACTTATCAGCCCGAAGGACCGCCTGACACCTTCCAAGATAGTGACGGCCTTCGTCGATGGCGCGAGGACAGCCTTGGTGGTAATCGCCTCGACCGCACTGGCTGGTGTGGTCGTAGGAATCATCAATCTTACGGGAATAGGTCTTCGCTTCTCCTCCGCGGTGATCGCGCTCGGATCCGACCAGCTTCTCCTCACGCTGATCCTCATGATGATCGCTTCGATCCTCATAGGCATGGGGCTCCCGACGACCCCCGCTTACCTGATCATGGCGGTACTAGGCGCGCCCGCTCTCGTCAAACTTGGGATAGCACCTATCGCAGCGCACATGTTCGTCTTCTACTTCGGTTGTCTATCGATGATCACCCCACCCGTGGCATTGGCCAACTTCGCCGCCGCCAGTATCGTCAACGCCAACTTCTGGAGAACGTCCGGGTACGCCATGATGCTTGGCTTACCCGGTTTCCTCGTGCCGTACATGTTCGTTTATGACCCCAGCCTCGTAGGCCTTGGGACGCTCTGGCAGATAGTCACCGTAGGGACAACTGGGCTGTTGGGGGCCGTCAGCGTCGGCGCCGGCTTGTCCGGTTGGCTATTGACTCGAACGAACATCTTTGAGCGCGTACTGCTCGCGGTAGGGGGCTTCGCCCTCATTCATCCAGGTCATCTCACCAACCTTGCCGGCTTCGGACTTCTGGGGCTGGTGGTCGCCCTCCAACTTCTCAAGATGCGAAGGATCCGCTCGCAGCAGACAGGGACGGAGGTGGAGAGCATTCGATAGTCGCCTGAAGCCGAAACTCAACCGCGCAAGAGCGGTTGAAAAGCATTCTTCTGCGCACTCTCAAGGAACGTGAGGACATCTGATGACGAATAGAGTACCCCCTGGAAAGCGCCTGCCTCGCCTACTAGTCGCCCTCTTCACGCTCGCCCTGCTGCTACCGTCCGCCGTTGCACAAGTGCAACGGATCTCGATTGGCAGTGCCGGCACTTCGGGCACGTTCTATATCGTTGCTGCTGGTATCGCGGAGCAGATCTCGCGAGAACTCGGGATTCCCGCTACCGCCGAGGTGACCGGAGGTTCCGTCGAGAACGCTCGCAGGATGGCCAGCGGCGAACTCGAACTCGCCATGATGCAGATGGACGTCGGCTACAAGGCCTACCACGGGATCGACTTCGACCCGCAGGTCGACATGCTCGCAATAGTGCCCGTCTATCCGAACCTGCAGCACGTAGTGGTGCGAGCCAACTCGGACCTGCATACCCTGGAAGACATCAAGGGGACGCGGGTGTCGATCGGTTCACCGGGTAGCGGAGTGCTGGCGACGAATCAGACCTTCCTCGAGGCGCTAGGTTGGTCGTTGAATGACATCAAAGGACAGTTCCTGTCTTTCTCGGAGAACACGAGCGCCTTCCGGGATAACGCTATCGACGCTGCCCTCGCCAACACCGCTGCGCCCACGCCTTGGATCCTCGACCTGGAGACCAGCCACCCCATCCGCTTGCTCCCAATAGACGGGGACGACCTTCAAAAGGTCCTGGAGCAGGGCCCCTACTACGCCAAAGCCGAGTTCCCTGCCGGAACCTACCGCGGCCAGGACGAGGCCGTCACTACCTTCGGCCTCTGGGTGATGCTGGCGGCGAGAAGCGACATGCCAGACGACCTCGTTTACGACATCACGAAGCTGATCTATGAGAGCCGGGAAGCCTTGATCGGCGTTCACCCGGCTGCTGCGAACATCTCAATCGACAACTTAGGCGGCATAGCGATCCCGTTCCATCCCGGGGCAGCGCGCTACTACCGTGAACTAGGCATCATCGTCGATACGCCGTGAGGGAGGGATGATGCCCAGTCAGCTGGGAACTACGGTGGACAAGCAGGCCATCAGAGCGCGCTACCTCAAGGTAGAAACCGCAAACGTCAGTGATGTCTTAGATGAGTTGGGAATCCTCGACCAGGGCTTGAGCGCCGACTTCCGTCCGTTCCCTAGCGGAGATCAGAAGATCGCCGGTTGGGCCTACACGATCCGCGGGCAGTTGTCCCCCTACGCGGGCAGCGGCGACCCCGACAAGATGCGTGCCCTCGAAGGCGTTTCCGAGGGTGACATAACCGTTTGGAGCGGCGGCGGGGCCGAAGGGATCTGTTTCTTCGGCGAACTGATCGCTTTAGGGATGCAGGTACGAGGCTGCGCGGGTGCCCTCGTGGACGGCGGCATACGAGATGTGCAGTGGCTCCACAAGCACGGTTTCCCCGTGTATGCGCGCTACCGCACGCCCGTCCAGTCGATCGGACGTTGGAAGGTGAACGCCTCGGACTTGCCCGTCTACCTCCCAGGAGCGACGTCGGCCCGGGTTTCCGTGGCGCCGGGCGACTTCATCCTCGGAGACGTAGACGGCGTCATCGTCGTACCTAACCAGATGGTTCTCCCGGTGCTCGAGAAGGTCGAGAAGCTCACCGAGACGGAGACGAAGATTCGCGCTGAGCTCGATGCAGGCGCCAGCCTGGCAGCGGTCCTGGAGAAATACGGTCACGTTTGAGTTGACGCGGCCCGCAACCACGTCCACTTCACTCGAGAGCGGGTTAATCCCCGCTCTCTCATATTCACCAGGATAGGGAGTCTGAATGAACCTAGGACTGAATGACAAACTCGCCCTCGTGACCGCTTCGACGAGCGGTCTTGGCTTCGCCGTTGCCAAGGCGCTGGTCGACGAAGGAACCCGGCTCGTGATCTGCGGCCGCGACGAGGAGCGCGTTGCAATGGCTGTCGAGCGCCTTGCTGCGAACGGCCACGTGCATGGTTTCGTTGCCGACGTAGGGAACCCAGACTCACTAGAGGAACTGTTCGGCTTCGTGAACGAGACCCTCGGCGGCCTGGACATCCTGGTAAACAACGCCGGCGGCCCACCCGCCGGCGACTTCGAGGACCTCAGCGAAGCTCAATGGGACTTAGCCTACGGCCTCACTTTGCATAGCGTCGTCCGCAGCACGCACCTCGCCCTACCGATGATGCGTCAACGGGGTGGCGGCCGCATGCTCACCATCGTGAGTTCGAGCGTCAAACGCCCACTGCCCAACCTGCTCTTGTCCAACGTCTTCCGGCCGGCGGTGCAAGGGTTATGCAAGTCTCTCTCGATCACACTGGCCCGCGACAATATCCAGGTGAACTGCCTGGCCCCCGGGCGAGTCGAGACCGAACGCATCGATGCGCTCGACGCTGGTCGCGCCGCCAGGGAAGGGAAAACGAAGGAGGAGGTCCGCGCTCAATCCGTGGCAGAGATTCCCATGGGGCGCCTCGGGGACCCGGATGAGTTCGGGCAGGTCGGCGCGTTCCTGTGTTCCGATGCCGCGAAGTACATGACGGGGAGTACGGTCTTCGTCGATGGCGGGGCGGTTACCTGTATCTGACACCAGGGTCGATCCGATGCCGGCGAGGCCAGCCCCTGCCGATCCGGATTTATCAGCGAAGACCATGCAGGCTACGGCGTATCCCTGGGCAAGACCGCCCAGGAGACTCCCCACCAGGCTCAAGGCGAAGCCGAAAATGCGCCGGGGCCCGCGCACTGCGTTCATCAGTTTGCCCGCAATCATGAAAAGGGGAACTGCTAGGAAAGTGAAGGATCCGATTCCAACTAACGCTTGCTGAACCACAAGTGCAATAGGGATGTCAGGCGACTAAACGCTGATGCTGCTCGGAATCGTCATGGCAATCCGGCGCGGCCCTCCAATCACAATGAGGAGAAACTTGCCTATGACGACAGCTGGGATAATCGACAGCTAACGATTCGAATCCGGCCCACCCGAGCACGTTGTGGAACTGGTCGTGGATGTGGAGAACCTGACGCACCTCACGCCCATCAATAACAGCGGCGAGCCAGTCAAGGCTCGCCGCCACCCCATTTGCTCGTTTCCCCTATCCCAGAAGGCCCTACCTCAGGCGCCTCGCGGAGCGTACACGCGCACGAATGCGTCTACGTCGCCACTAGCCACCCCATCCAGGTTGCCGGCAGTTTCACCGGCAAGGACGATGTTGCGCTGCGAGTCGACGGCAACACCACGCGCCCGGTCCGACTCTTCCGTGCCGAACTGCTCGGTCCAGTCCACCGCGCCGGTCGGGGTGAAGCGGCGCACGAACACGTCGTACTCGCCTGCCGTCGCGCCCTTAAGGTCGCCGTCCGTGTAGCCGGCCACTATCACGTTGTCCTGCGAGTCGATGGCCACGCCTCCTGGTCGGTCCTCGAAGCCGGTGCCGAACTGACGGGTCCAGAGGGGTACGCCATTCGGGTCGAGCTTGCGCGCGAACGCGTCGTCGTCCCCAGCAGACGCGCCCTCGACATCCCCGGCCGTGTAGCCGACGACGACGATGTTGTCCGCCGAATCGGTCGCCACACCGCGGGAGCTATCGGTGGAGCTAGTGCCGAACTGATGCGTCCAGAGTTCAACGCCCGCGGGCGTGAGCTTGCGGACGAACACGTCACTCTCCCCTGCGGAGGGACCGTCCATGTTCCCCTTGGTGAATCCGGCCACCACTACGTAGCCCGCCGAGTCCACGGTAATGCCGCGGGCGCCGTCGTCGTCGCTGGTGCCGAACTGAAGAGTCCAGTCCAGGTTCCCGTCGGCCGTGTACTTCCGGACGAAAACATCGAATCCTCCGAAGGTACCAACGAGTACGCCGCCCGTGGATCCGGCGACGTAGACGTTGCCGCTGGAATCCGTAGCCACGCCTCGCACGTCCTCGTCCCAAGGCGTACCGAACTGCCGCGTCCAGACGATGGCTCCTGCGCTGCTGTACTTGCGAACGAACGCGTCGGCGCCCCCGGCGGACGCCCCTTCGAGGTCCCCGTACGTATAGCCCCCAACGATGACGTTGCCACCCGAGTCGGTCGCAACGACGTATGCGCCGTCGTGATCCGGGGTTCCGAACTGGCGGGACCAGACCAAGGTGCCGCCGGGGGCGAACTTGCGAACGTGGGCGTCATAGGCGCCTGCGCCACCCACAGCCAAGTTGCCGGCGGTCCGCCCTACGACCAGGACGTTGTCTTCCGGGTCGGTCGCTACCGCGCGGACGTCGTCGAACGCGCTGGTACCGAACTGCTCGGTCCACAAGACCTTGGCTGGCGTCGGGGGTGTCGGCGGGGTCGGCGCCGTGCAGCCGAGCAGAACCAGCAGCGGAAGGGCGCTGAAGGTGAGGAGAAAAGCTGACTTTCGGAACGCTGAACGCATCGCAACCTCCGAGTTGCCGGACTCCCTTCGCCGTGGCGCCCCGCAAGCGCAACCAGTAGGTTGGTGGCCGGACGAGCTTATGGTCCGCAACTACACATGTGCCCATGCCTGGGTCTTCCTCCAGGCCTTGGTGCAACTGTGGCTATCGGGACCGTACCGAAGCCGCGATTAAACTCGGCTTAATTGCGACGACCTAACAAGCAGGCGAGAACGAAGCTCCTAGCCGAGCAACAGCTAAGCAGGGCTGCAGAAGAGTCAAGAACCGCCTAGGGAAGTGCGTGCCTACCAGTTGCCCTAACTCGGCCGCCTCAAGTACCTCCCCAGCGCCGGACCCACGATCTGGCCGGAGTCGTACACCAGGTTCCCGCGCAGAAAGGTCTTCTTCACCCGCCCCCTCAACTCCTGCCCTTCGAACGGCGTGTAGCCTTGCCCCGACTCGGAGTCGGCGGCCCGCACCACGAAGGTTTCGTCGGGGTCGAGGAGGACGAGGTCGGCGTCCAGGCCCTCGGCCACGTCGCCCTTCGTCCCCAGCCCGTAGCGTTGGGCGGGGTTGAAGCTCGTGAGTTCGGCCATGCGGTTCGGGGAGAGGCCGCGCTTCGTGCCCTCGCTGTAGAGGCCCGAGAGGAGGTACTCGGTGCCGCCGAAGCCCGACTTGGAAAGCCAGATGTCGTCGGGGTGCTCCTGAGAGACCTTCATCTCGGCCTTGCAGCAGGCGTGGTCGCTTACTACCCAGTCGACGTCGCCCTCCAGCAGCCGCTCCCACAGGTACTCCACGTCTTCGCGGGGGCGGATGGGTGGGTTCACCTTGGCGAGGGAGCCGGCGGGGCTGTCGACGTCCAGCAGCAGGTGGCCGACGGTCACCTCCTTCTTGAAGGAGATGTGCGGGAAGAGCCCCTCCATCATGAGCGCCGCCTCGAGCGCCTTGCGGCTGCTCAGGTGGAGGAGGTTGACGTTCGCCAAGGCCGTCTCGTACGCCAGGTACGAGGCGATGAACACGGCCAGCCCCTCCGAGTGCGGCGGCCTGGCGGCGTTGTAGGCGTGCAGGCCCTTGAGCTTGCCATCCTTCTCCACCAGCGCCGTGTAGGCGTTGAGGATGTCGGCGATCTCGCAGTGGAGGCTCAGCGAGATCTGCGAGCCGCGCTTCGGGTCGTCGGCGATCATCTGCGACAGCTTGCGCATGATGAACTCGAAGTGTGCGAAGTCGTAGGTCTCGCCCTCCTCGAGGTGGAGGAAGTTGCGTTGCGTGCTGGAGCGGCCGTGAAGGCCGTGGCCGCCATAGAACATGAAGATCTTGAACGACGACACTCCGTGCTTGTCGAGCAGCATGGGCATCTCGTCGATGTGGCTCCTGTTGATGGGGGCCAGGTGGTAGCCGTAGTCCACCCAGTAGCGCCCCTCGGACTGAGCGAGGACCTCGGGGTAGAAGTCGGCGTAGGGGCCACCCTTGTTGAGGTAATAGTCGCCGGTGCGGAAGTAGGTGAGGGCGCTGGTGACGCCACCCATGGCCGCCGCCTTGCTCTCGGTGACCGCGTCGTCGCGCAGCGGCGAGTAGATGCCCACGTGCATGTGGCCGTCAACCAGGCCGGGGAAGGCGAGCATGCCGCCGCCGTCCACCACCTCGCGGGCGTCTGATGCCTGCAGCCCCGGCGCCACGCGCGCGAACTTGCCGTCCTTGATGCCTACGTCGGTGGCGGGCGTACCCGATTGGTTTGGGCGTGCCAGGCGCACGTTCTTGATGAGCAGGTCGTAGGCGTGTGGGGTGGGCATGTCTTCCTCCTGTGCGGCCGGCGCCCTAGGGCAGCGGCCGAGCTAGACGCTTCGCGGCTCGTTGGGGTGAGGCGGCGCCTCCTCGCCCGATGCCGGGTCGCGGGCGAGGGAGGTCATGTGTGGTCGAACTCGAGGGAGTACTCGAACATGTCGCCGCGGTAGATGGCGTCGAAGTACTCGACCGGCCTGCCGTGAGCGTCGCGCACCACGCGCCGCACGCGCAGCGCCGGCTGCCCGGGCTGGCCGTGGAGGAGCTCGGCGTGATGCTCGTCCAGCCCCGTCGCCTCGATGGTGCGCGCACTCGTGCCGAGGCGTAGGCCGAGCCGTTGGCTGAGGTAGTCCATCGACGACTCGCCGTATAGCAGGCCCTCGTCGGAGATGCCACCCTCGATGGTGTCTATGAGGTCGGCCGGCAAGTTGACCACCTGAAGGCCGATGGGAACGCCCGCTGCGAGGCGCAGCCGCTCGAAGCGCAGCACCTTCATGTCGGGCGAGAGCTCGAGTGCGATGGCGGCCTGCGCGGCGGGCGCCTCCACCGAGCGCGACAACAGGCTGGTGGTCGAGGCCATGCCGTGAACCTTGAGGTAGCCGGACATCCCGAGTGAGCGGACCTTGTCGGGCTGAGGGTTGTGCCGCACCTTGTGTGGAACCGCGAAGGTGCCGCGGCCCTGCTCCCGGACCACGTACCCCTCTTGCACCAACTCGTCGATGGCCTGCCTGACCACCGAACGCGAGACCTGGTAACGCTCCTGCAGTTCGCGTTCGGTTGGCAGCAGGACCGGTTGCTGCGTGTCCTCCAGCTTGAGAATCTGCTCGAGGATTATGGATTTGAGCTGGTGGTAGTAGGGCAGTGGACTACTGCGGTTCAGGCCCGTCATGAAGCCGCCACGCCCAGCCCGGCACCGTGCACACGGATCGTAAGTACCGAACCCGCCAGCGCGGAAACCGCCCGCGGCGAAACTGCACGGGGCGACACTGCCGATGCCGCCGGCACCCGAACCGCCCGCACCGCCATACGCGCCGGCCGCGGGAATTGCGATCCGTAGCCCCGAACGCCCCCAGGACGGGCGCGAGCCCACCTCTCCTGTAGATTCATACGGACATTATGCTGTCATGTTGACATCCTGTCAAACGCGGCGCTAGAGTGACGGCGTAAGCACAAGCCAGCGGGATCAGCCACGCCTTGAGCGGGCCGAACACCCTTAGGAGGAGGCGTACATCGTGTCAACAGCAGATGCATCCGGACGTCGCAAGGTGCTGAACATACGTAGCGTGCTGGTGGCGCTGCTGCTCACGCTGGTGAGCTTCGGCATGGCGCAGACCGTCGTAACCATCGGCTTCTCGCTGCCCCTCACGGGTGGCGCGGCCAAGGAGGGCACCGAGAGCAAGGTCGGGGCCGAACTCGCCGCGCGCGTCATCAACGACGCCGGCGGCTTCCAGGTCGGCGACCAGACCGTCACGTTCAAGCTCGTGTTCGAAGACGACCTCTGCAACCCGCAGGGCGCCGTGGACGCCGCCAACCGCCTCGCCGTGGCCGGCGCCACCTTCGTGGGCGGCTCGTTCTGCAGCTCCGCCGCCCTCGCAGAGATGCCCGTGTTCGCGGCGCTCGACATCCCGCAGATCGTCTACGCCTACGCCGACGACCTGACGGGCGTGGCCCGCAAGGACGCCAACGCCGACATGGCCGTCCGCCTCGGGCCCCAAGCGCGCACCGAGATGGCGCCGCTCGCCAAGTACGCGGTCCTCGAGAACGGTCACAAGACGTTCTTCGCCATGGCGCAGAACACCGACTTCGGCCGCAGCATGATCGAGCACTTCAAGGCGACCGTCGAGTCGCTCGGCGGCAGCTTCGTGGCCGAGCCCGAGTACTTCCCGTACGCGGCCTCCGACTACCGCACCATCCTCACCAAGGCCAAGAACTCGGGCGCCGACGCCATCGTGGCCATCGGCCTGGCCCAGGAGATGATCGGCATCGTCTTGCAGCACGACGAGCTCGGCGTCACGCAGCCCATCTACGGCTCCGACCTGCTCTCCGACCTCAGCGTCCAGCAGGCCGTTGGCGCCCTGGTGCACGGCACGTTCTCGCCCTGGTATTACGACGACGGCAGCAGCCCCCGCACGTTCGACCGCACCGAGATCGAGCCCGGCGTCATCGCCTTGCGCGACGCCGCCAAGGACCTCCTCGGGATCACCGCCAGCCGCAACCACGGCCTCGGCTGGGGCACCGTGATGCTCCTCAAGCAGGCCATGGAGAAGGCCGGGAGCGTTGAGCCCAAGGCCGTCATGGACGCGGTCATGTCGGGCGACAAGTTCGAGCTCTCGTACGGCAACTACGCCTTCCTCCAGTGCGGTCAGGCCGACATGGGCGCGGGCGTCGCCACCTTCGACGAGAGCGGCAAGCGCGTGCTGGTCGCCGACCGCGACTACGCCCAGACCGACCCCGTCACCCTGTCGCTGGATGACCTCTGCAACTGATCCACCAGTAGCGCGGCAGTAGTAGAGGCGCCGCCCCGAGATCCTCAGGGGCGGCGCCTCGCTAGCACCCGGCGCTCGGCAGCGAGCCCCTCCCATCCCTGGCGCGCTCCACCGCGCAGGGCCCCGGTAGGAGAGCGAGTGATGACACCAGCGAAAGAAGGCCAGTCATGACGACCGGATCGGCGCCGGTCCCCACAAGAGCGCCCACGCCCGAGCAGTGGTTGGCCGCCCACCCGGCCGCCGCCCCGGCTGAACGCGCAGCCGTGCAACTGCTTGCCGCCATGGAACGGCGCGCCCTCGGCGAGGTGGAGAGCACGCTGGCGCCCGGCTTCACCATGGTCTTCCCCGGCCCCGCCGAATACCACGACCTGGCGGCCATGGTGCGGGGTGCCTCCGGCAGGTACCAACGCATAGCCAAGCTCATCGAGGCGGTCGAGTCCTTCCCCGCCGGCGGGCCGGCTTCAGGCAGCGAGACCTCGGGTGCCAGGCAAGTGGTGTACGTCAGGGGAACGCTTTACGGTGTGAACATCCATGGCGTCGAGTTCGCCGGAGTGCGTTACATCGACCGCTTCGAACTGGCCGCGGGCCGCTTCTCGAGGCAGGACGTCTGGAACGACCTTGCCGAGAGCGGCGTGCTTAAGCGGACCGCCTAGCACCGGGAGCCGCCTAGCGCATGGAAATCGCCCTGCAACTGCTGCTCAACGCCCTGCATTCCAGCAGCCTCTACGCCCTGGTGGCGCTCGGGCTCACGCTGATTCTCGGCGTGCTGGACATCGCCGACTTCTCGCAGGGGGCCATCTACATGGTGGGCGCTTACGTTGCCTACTACGCCACCAGCGCTTTCGGGATCAACTTCTTCCTGGCGCTGCCGCTGGCGATGCTCGTCGGCAGCCTGCTGGCCGCGACCACCTACGTGACCGTCTACCGGCCGTTACGCAAGTTCAGCGGGGCGACCACCTTCATCGCGGCCCTCGGGCTGCTACTTATCTTGCAGAACCTGGCGCTGCTGGCCTTCGGCGCCGATTTCAGGCTCGTCAAGGCGCCGTTCGCGAACGTGCGCCTGAACGTCTTCGGCGCCACCTGGACCGGTTATCAGGTGCTCATTGCCGTCACCGTCCTCGTGCTGGTGCTGCTCACGTGGTGGTTCCTCAAGGCCACCTGGATCGGCAAGGCGCTGAGGGCCGTGTCGCAGAACCGCAAAGGCGCCCTGGTCGTGGGGCTCGACCCGTTCCGCCTGGAACTCGTGGCGTTCCTCCTCGCCGGCGCCCTCGCCGGCGCGGCTGGGACGCTCGCATCGGGCGTCAACGCCTTCGACCCCAGCATCGCCGCCATCGTCGTCATCAAGGCCTTCGCCATCGTCATCTTCGCCGGCATGGGCAGCGTGCCCGGCGCCATCGTGGGCGCACTCATCGTCGGGGTGGCCGAGAACCTGACCGGCGGCCTGATAAACACCCAGTACGCCGAGCTGACGGCCTACGTGCTGATGGTCATAGTGTTGCTCGTGCGCCCCCGAGGCCTGTTCGGCACGCAAGAAGCGAAGCTGTGAGCGCGAGCGGCGGCAGCGCCAAGGCGGTGGGCCTGGCAGGCAGCAGCGCGAGGGCGCTGAGCCCCTCGCCCGTCTGGACCTGGCTGTGGCTGGCCGTCGGCGCGGCGATCGCCATCGCTGCGCCGCACGTCTTCACCGGCCTCAGCGCACGCCACCTGCTGGTCCTGATCGGCATCAACGTCATCCTGGTGACGAGCCTCGACCTTCTCATCGGCGGCGCCGGCCTGCTCTCGCTCGGCCACGCGGCCTTCATGGGCGTGGGGGCCTACACGTCCGCCCTGCTCATGAAGGCGGGGCAGCCGTTCCCCGTCGCCTTCCTCGCGGCCATCTGCGCCGGCGCGGTAGCCGGGCTCATCGTGGGCCTGCCGGCGTTGCGGCTCAAAGGGCACTATTTCTCGGTGGTCACGTTCATCATCGGCATCATCGCCACCATCTTGATGACCAACATGGTCGACCTCACCCGTGGACCCATGGGTCTTACCGGCGTGCCGTTCGTGAAGCTCGAGTTCTTCGGCTGGAGTCACACCTTCAAAACCATCGTCCATAAGGTTGGTTACTACTACTTCGTGCTGTTCTTCGCGGCGCTCACCCTGCTGCTGCGCTGGCTCGTGGGCCGCTCCCGCTTCGGCCGATCGCTCACGGCCATCAAAGGCGACGAGAACCTGGCCGAGAGCCTGGGGGTGCCCACCTACCGCGTCAAGGTCCTGGCGTTCGTCATCGCCGCCGCCTTCGCCGGCATGGCCGGCTCGCTGTACGCGCACTACACGGCCTTCATCAGCCCCGACTCGTTCACGTTCGTGCACTCGTTCGACCTGTTCGTCATGAACCTGCTGGGCGGCGCCGGCACCATGCTCGGGCCCGTCGTGGGGCCTATCTTCCTCACCGTCCTGTCGTCTGGCCTCAAGGGGATGTCGCCGGCGCTGTCTCACGTGGTCTACGGCGTGATGCTGATAGCCGTGATCGTGCTGCTGCCGACGGGG
>JACDJB010001954.1_pt1 | contig 15796 bp, 12 predicted proteins | sample 7454121 | NCBI WGS metagenome assembly JACDJB01 (sample SAMN14253290, study PRJNA609438) | sludge metagenome | isolation source: sludge after 25d culture with pyrite | collected 2018-12-20 | reverse complement strand
CATACATGACGCGATGCGTTAGAAATAATTGATAACCCGGCCGATAATACGCCGGATACACATGAGGTAACTTGAAATGACCGAGAAAATCGAAGTTGTAACCGAGAAGAAGCTGACCGATAAGGTCGTGGAATTGGGGCGTGATGGCCTGTACCTGGGTCTGGGCGTCGTCAGCATTGTGCAGGAGAACGTGCAGGAGCTGGTGAAGCGCGGCAAGGAATACCGTCACGGTCTGGTGGAGCGTGGCGAGAAGCTGGCCGAGGAGAATCGCGGCAAGGTGAACGAACTGGTTGAGATGCCGCAGGCGATGGCCAAGGACACCTACAAGAAGGCCGGCGAGACGTTCGACAAGTACAGCGAGCAGGTTCTGACCCGCGTCCACATCCCCACGTCGGACATGATCGAGACGATGACCAAGAAGGTCAATTCCGTCGACCGCAAGCTCGATAAGATGATCAAGGAAAACGCGGCCGCGCAGCAGATCTAATCAATGCGGTTTGCGCGAGTGGGGCGGGCGATGTTGTCCGCCCGACATAATCGTTTAACGCAGAAGCCCGGCTGAAAAAAGCCGGGCTTTTTTTGATCATCCGGCCCTGCGCGAGTCATAAAGCCGGTCGACAAAAAACGGCGAAAACGGTAAGCTTTCCTTCCGGGCGTCGGCAATCGGCCCGGGGAGGTGCTTTTGTCTGCCCGCTTGTTCTATCTGTTGCGCTGGTTCCTTGAGTTGCACCGACCCGCGGCCTACGGCTCGGACGCCGAGATCGCCGCCGAAGTCGAACGCAACTACCGCTGGAACTTCGCGGTCAATCTGATCGACGTCACCACGTTCTGGTTCGGCTTCAGCTTTATCTCGGCCACCACGGTCGTGCCGCTCTATCTGAGCAAGCTCAGCGACAGCCCGCTGCCCATCGGCATCGCCGCCGTCATCGCCCAGGCGTCGTGGTTCCTGCCCCAATTGCTGACGTCCAACCTGGTGGAGCGACTGCCGCGCAAGAAGCCGGTCGTCGTCCGCGCCGGGTTCCTGCTGGAGCGGTTCCCCATTTGGCTGACTGTCGTCTCGGCTCTGGTGGCCGTGCAGTCGCCGACGCTGGCGGTGGTGCTCTTTCTCGTCGGTTACGGCTGGCGCGGGCTGGGGGCGGGCGTCGTGGCGACCTCGTGGCAAGACCTCATCGCCCGCGCCTTTCCCACCGAGCGCCGCGGCCGCTTCCTGGGCATCTCGCTCTTCAGCGGCACGCTTATGGGCACCGTGGCCGCCCTGCTGAGCGGGCGCATCCTCGACGGGTTCCCTTTCTCGACCAACTTCGTCTATAACTTCCTGCTGGCGGCGACGTTCATGACCCTGAGCTGGTTCTTCATCAGCCAAACGCGCGAGCCGGCCGCCGCCCCGCGTCCGCCCCGCCGAAGCAACCGGCAGTACATGGCCGAACTGCCGCGCATCCTGGACGAGGACGGGAATTTCCGGCAGTTCCTGGTGGCCCGCAGCCTGCTGGCTTTCGGCGCGCTGGGCACAGGGTTTGTCACGGTGTCGGCCGTCGCCCGATGGAACATTCCCAACAGCACGGTCGGCGCCTTCACCGCGGCCCAGCTCATCGGTCAGGCCATCGCCACGCCGGGGCTTGGCTTCCTGGCCGATCGTTTCGGCCACAAGCTGTCCCTCTCACTGGGCGCGGCGGCCGCCGCCCTGGCTTTCATGCTGGCATGGCTGGCCCCGTCGCCGGGCTGGTATCTGCCGGTGTTTGCCCTGCTTGGGGCAATGAACGGGGCGACGATTGTATCCGGCATTCTGATCGTGATGGAGTTCGGCCGCCCCGAAAAGCGGCCGACGTATACCGGCCTGGCGAACACGGTTGTCGGGGTGGTCAGCGTGGCCGCGCCGTTGGTGGGCGCGGCGCTGGCCACGCGCAGCTACGGCCTGGTGTTCGGCCTCAGCGCGGCGATCACGATGGTCGGGTTGCTGTGGCTGGCGTTCGGTGTGCGTGACCCGCGCCACGCCGCGCGCGCATTGGCGGATGCGGGCGACCCGCGCGCGGTGTCGTCGGGAGGTTCGGGCAATGGGTGAGTGGATCGACAAGCGGACGGTGTATGAGGGGGCGATCATTCGCGTTCGCGCGGCAAAACGGCGTTCGGTCGACGGCCGCGTGCGCCCCTTCGACATTGTGGAGCATCACGGCGGCGTGGCCGTCGTGCCGCTGCTGGGCGACCGGGTGGTGCTGGTGCGGCAGCCGCGGCCGGTGGTCGGCGAGGCGTTGCTGGAGGTGCCGGCCGGCAAGCTGGAAGGCCCTGATGACGACGTGGAAGCGCGAGCGCAGGCCGAACTGGGCGAAGAGGTCGGCTATCGCGCCGGGCGGCTCATCCCCGCGGCCGAGTTCTACGTCTCCCCCGGCTATTGCACCGAGCGCATCTATGTCTATCTGGGGCTGGACCTGGAGCCGGTGGCGGCCGAGCCGGAGGCGAGCGAGGAGATCGAGCGAGTGGAACTGACCCTCGACGAAGCGCGGCAAATGCTGGACGAGCGCCAATTCCACGACAGCAAGACCATCATCGGCCTGCGGGAGCTGCTGGCCTGGCTGGAGCGGCAAAAGCAGGAGGGCGGGGCAGGCTCTCGCCGATAAATCCACCCCGCCTAGCCTTGCAGAAATTCGACCACCAGCCGGTTATATTCTTCCGGCCGCTCCATGTTCGGCAGGTGCGTCAGGCCGGACATGACCACCCTGCGCGCGTCGGGCAGTTCGGCGGCCAGCCAGTCGGCCGCGGCCCGCGTTCGGGGCGTATCCAGCCCGCCGTCGATAACCAGGATCGGCGCGTTGACCTCGCCCACTCGCCCGGCGGCCGGGTGGGAAGGCGGCGCTTCCTCGCCGATGCCTTCATTCGCCAGGGCGATCGCGTTCATATCGAACACCAGCGCGCGCAGACCGGCATCTACATCGTCGGGCGAACGGTATGGCCCGTCGATCCAGATCTGTATCTCCAGTTCGTTGACACGCGCCGGATCGCCCGCCGCGTCGGCCGCGTCCAGTTCCTCGGCCTGTGGCGGCCGCGGGCCGTCATATGGCAAGCCGCTGACGGACGGCGAGGTCAGCACCAGCCGCTCCACCTGTTCCGGATGGGCCAGCGCAAAGTCCAGCGCCGTCTTGCTGCCCTGTGAGCAACCGACAAGCGACGCCCGCTCGATGCCCAGATGGCGCATCAGCGCGGCCAGATCGTCGCGGTGGGAGTAAGTCCCCTCGGCCGGGGGCGTGAGGCCAAAGCCGCGCATATCGTAGCGGACGACCCTGAACCATTGGGACAGCGGCGCGAATTGGCTTTCCCACATGCGACTGTCGGCGATGCCGGCATGGATCAAAACGACCGGCGGGCCGATGCCCGCCATCTCGTAGTGGAAAGTTGTGCCGTTCAGTTCGGCCGTGCCGAATACCGATTTCATGCGCGATGCTCCTTGCCAGGTCACGTTCAGGTAGACAACCAGTCTCGCATTCGTTCGTAGACCTCCATCCGCCCCAGCAGGTCGTGGTGGTTCATCCCGTAGCCGACCCAACTGTTCGATTCGTCGAAGGCCAGGCAGCGCTCGCGGTCGTCGTGTTGGCCCAGCGCGCTGTCGAGCGGCACCAGACCGTCGCCCAAGAGTCGGGCGGTCAATGAATCGGCCCGCGGGCCGAGCGCGGCCGCCACGGCGTAGTAGTTCACGCCGGGCAGCGGCGGCACGTGGCAGCGATCGTCCGGCCCGGGGGCGAACCGGTCCCGCCCGACCCAATCCTCGTCGGTCAGACTGCCGTAGCGCAAATCGGTGATGCCGGCGCTGCGCCGCTTGCCCAGGCGGGAGAAGGGGGCTATGAAGGGCGAAGCGGTCATCATCACGTTGATCCAGTTTCCGCCGCGCTCCAGCGGCGCGCCGTGATGGGGCGTGCCCAGAAAGACGACCGAACGCAACCGGGACACCCACTCGTGGCCCGACATCGCCCCGTAATAGCCTGCGCTGCGGGCCACCATCCCGCCCATGCTGTGACCGATGAGGACCAGCTCGCGCACCGGCCGAGGCCAGGCCTCGATCAGCGCCTCCAGCATGACGGCCAGGGCACGGCCGTTGGTGGAGATGTGGAGACCGCTGTTGTAGCCGAGGTAGACGGGCGAATAGCCCAGATCGCGGGCCAGGGCCGCGCCGTGGTCATGGGCCTGGCCGTTGCCATGGGCCTGGCTGTTGCCATGGGCCTGGCTGTTGCCATGGGCCTGGCCGTTGCCGCGCTCCCAGCCGCGATCGTTCATGCACAGGCCGTGGATCAGCACGGCGATCTTGTCGCCGGGAGGAGCCAGGGCGCTATCGCCGAAGCGAAAGGCCATCGGCAAGGCCAGTGGGCTGTCTGTTTTGTCCAGATAATCGCCCCACAGGCCATTGAGCACAGCCAGCGCCGCCTGCCGTTGAGAGGTGTTCTCCCGCCGACCCAGCAGTTCGCTCACCTGCGATAGCGTCACCTGCGCGCCGCCGCCGATGAGGCGGGTCGCGCCGCGCAGGGTGCGGTAGACCAGCGGGGTGATCTCGGCCGCCACGCCCAGCGCCCGGGGCAGCGGGACCACTGTCATGTGCACATCTTCCACTATTTCAATGATGCCGGTGGTGGCATCGGTGGCGATGCGGGCCAGTGCTCGCAGGTCAGAGGGGTGGAAATGCGCGGTTTTTGTCGGTTCGATTGTCTCGACCATGGTTAGTATCCTGATAGAAGTCTGCTCTTATTAATTAACCCACGAGATGGCCCGAAGGTGCGATTCGCTCATCGGGCGGCCGGAAGTGGACCGGGAATGACGGAGAGAAATCGCTCATTAGCTGCATGATTTGCGCCGTATGGATATGATAGGTACATGAACGCGACACCCCCGACCAGCGCCGGCGCCGCAAAGGGAGAGGCACGACCGACCGCCGCGCGAGAGATACCCACCGACTTCGATTGGCTGATCTACGCCGACGCCACGTTCGCCGGGCTGGCAGTCCTGCTGCCGATCCCGTTTGTCGATTCGTGGCTGGAGGGCTATTTCCGCCGCCGCATGCCGCAGGACATCGCCCGCCGGCGCGGCCGCGTCCTGTCGCGGGCCGTCATTCGCGAGGTGAACCGCAACCGGGGCGAGGGCTTTCTGCGCGGCTGCCTGCTGTGGCCGGTTGAGCAGGTCTTCTATCTTGTGCGCAATATGTACCGCACACTCATCTACTTTTTCACGATTGTCGACGCGACGGATAACCTGAGTTATTACTGGCACAGGGCCTTTCTGCTCGACGCCATGATCATCCGCGGCCACCTGGATACCACCGGGAGCGCGGCCATCGCGGGCGAAGCCATGCGCCGCGTCCTGAAGACGACGGAGACCAGCCCCGTCCGCAACCTGGCCCAGGAGACTATTAATTTTGCCTCGGAGCACGTGCGCGGCCTGACTCGCGCAGTTTTTCGCTTCTTGCGCCGCAGAGAGGAGACGGCCGAGTTCAAGCGCCGGCGGCAGAGCATCGCGTCGCGATGGGCCGAGTACCACGACTACTTCGTTGACCTCGCCGCCGCCTATGAGCGGACCTTTGCCACGGTGAAGCGGGAGTGGGAAATGGCGGCCATGACGGCAAAGAGGTGATCCGCGTGAGTACCCTGATCGAACCCACAAACGGCGAGGGAGCCTGGCTGGAGCGCGCCTTCCGCGTTCGCGCCTACGAGTGCGACCCCTACGACCACGTTAACCACGCCAACTACCTGCGCTATATGCAGGAAGCGGCTTTCGACGCTTCGGCCGCTGTCGGGTATGGCATCGAGCGCTACCGCGAACTGGGCCGGCAATGGCTGATTCGCGAAACCGACATCACCTACCTGCGGCCGCTGACCTACGGCGATACGGTCATCGTCAGGACCTGGGTGGGGGATTTCCGGCGCGTCCGTTCGCGGCGCATGTATGAGCTTCGCCTGGCCTCGTCGGGCGAAATGGCGGCCACCGCGTCAACCGAGTGGGTCTACCTTGACACGGAGACGCTGCGCCCGGCGACCGTTCCGCCGGAGATGGTCGCCGCGTTTTGGCATCCCGGCGCGACGTCCGGCCCGCGGCGGGAGCCGTTCCCCACCGCACCGCCGCCGCCGCCGGGCATCTTCCGCATGCGCCGGTTCGTCGAGTGGCGCGATCTGGATCAGGTGCGCCACGTGAACAACGCCAATTACCTGGCCTATATCGAGGAGTGCAACGTCGGCGCGGCCGCGGCTTTCGGCTGGTCGCTGGATCGGATTTTGGAGCAGGGCGTGGCCATCGTCGCCCGCCGCTACCGCATCGAGTACCGGGAGCCGGCGCTGCTCCACGACGAACTGGAAGTGACGTCCTTTCTATCCGACGTGAAGCGGGCCACAGCCGTGCGCCACAACGAGGTGCGGCGCGCCCGCGACGGGGCGTTGCTGGCCCGGGCCTGGTCCCTGTGGGTTTTCATAGATCTGAACAGCGGACGACCGATGCGCATTCCGGCCGCCCTTCTGCAGGATCTCCGGCCGAATGTCAGCCAGGGATAGCTACGCCGGCGCGACAGGGCGGGCAAAGAGGCGGGCCGAATGTCCACTGGCCCGCTCATTCACTTCAACCTGTGGGGATTATTCCCCCGTGTAGGCTCGGCGCAGCGCGGCCACGTCGATTTTCTGCATCTGCAACATCGCCTGCATGACCCGGCCCGCTTTCTCGGGGTCGGGATCGCTCATCAATTCGCTCAGCGCCGTCGGGATAATCTGCCACGACAGGCCGAACTTGTCCTTCAGCCAGCCACAGGGGCCGGGAGCGCCGCCGTCGGCCGTCAGGGCATCCCACAGGCGGTCCACCTCTTCCTGTGACTCACAGTTGATCAGGAAAGACACCGCTTCGCTGAACTCAAACTCCGGCCCGCCATTGAGGGCCATGAACGTCTGCCCGGCGAGCTGGAAATTCACAATCATTGCCGTTCCCGCCGGAAACGGCGCGCCCTCGCCATAGCGGTCGACCCGCGTGATGCGCGAATCGGGCAACAGCGAAACATAGTGGGTTGCCGCCTGTTCTGCCTGTCCATCGAACCAAAGATAGGGTGTAATCTTTTGCATGATGACCTCCGGAGATGGGTATAGGGTTTTGCTGCTACTGCATTGAGAGTATTGGCAGGGGCGGATTTGAAGCCCGCCCCTGCCTGCCCGATTGCGGAGGGCGGGTTTCAAATCCGCCCTGCAGACCTAGTTGCGGGCGCGAGCGCGGGCGAAGACCTTCCAGATTTCCACCAGGATGATGACCGACATGCCCACGCCAAAGCAAATCAGCAGATCGCGCGTGGGCAGGGCCACCAGGTGGAAGAGCTTCTGCGCCGGACCCCAGTAGACGAGGACCAGCTGCAGGAGAACGGTGATGACGATGGCCCCCAGCATGGCCTTGTTCGTCAGCAGGCCCGTCCGCAGCAGCGACTCGCGCTCGGAGCGCACGGAGAGGGCCATGCCCAACTGGGCGAAGACCAGTGTGGTGAAGAGGGCCGTCTGCCACGCGGGGTCGCCCTCGGCCCACAGGCCGAAGCCCGTGACCAGAGACAGGATGCTGAGTACGACGCCGAAAACGATGATGAATGTCGGCATACCGCGGCCGAAGACGCTCTCGGTGGCCGAGTAGGGCGGCCGCTTCATGACGTCGCTCTCCGGCGGCTCGATGCCCAGGGCCAGCGCCGGCAGGCCGTCGGTGACCAGGTTCATCCACAGGATTTGCAGCGGCAGCAAGGGCAACGGCATACCCAGGAATGGACCGATGAGCATCACGGCGATCTCGCTGACGTTGCAGGTCAGCAGATATTTGATGAAGCGCCGGATATTGTCGTAGATGATACGGCCTTCCTCGACGGCGGCGACGATAGTGGCGAAATTATCGTCGAGCAACACCATTTCGGCCGCGCTCTTGGCCACGTCGGTGCCGGTGATGCCCATGGCCACGCCGATGTCGGCCTTCTTCAGGGCGGGCGCGTCGTTGACGCCGTCGCCGGTCATCGAGACGATGTTGTCCTGCCCCTGATAGACCTCGATCAGCTTGATCTTGTGCTCCGGCGAGACGCGGGCGAAGACGGACACGTCCCGCACGCGCGCTTCCAGCTCGGCGGGGGGGATGCGATCCAGCTCCTGGCCGGTGATGAATTTGTCGTTGTCGCTGATGCCGATCTGCTGGGCGATGTGGCGGGCGGTCAGCGGGTGGTCGCCGGTGATCATGACCGGGCGAATGCCGGCGGCCTTGCAATTGGCGACGGCGTCCTTCACCTCCGGCCGCGGCGGGTCGATCATGCCGACCATGCCCAGGAAGATGAGGTCTTGCTCCAGCGACTCTTCGGTCGTTTCGGCCGGGGTGGCGTCCCACGGCCGCAGGGCCACGCCGAGCACGCGCATGCCCTTGGCGGCCAGCTCGTCGTGGGAGGCCATGATACGCTTGCGCCACGCCTCATCCAGCGGCTGAACCTTGCCCTCCACCCATAGCGAGGGGGAGATATTGAGCAGGCCGTCGATGGCTCCCTTGGTGAAGGCCACGTAGTCGGGCCAGTCGTTGGCCAGCGCCGCTTGCCGATCCCAGATGGGGGCGAGGCTGGCGGGAAGTTCGGCCGACGATTTGGGCACGCTGTGGAGGGTGGTCATGCGCTTGCGCACCGAGTCGAACGGTACCTCGGCCACGCGCGGGAACGCCGTTTCCAGCTCCGTTTTGCGCATGCCGACCAGCGCCGCCGCGGATACCAGCGCGGCCTCCGTCGGGTCGCCGATGGCCTTGCTGTCGTCGTCGTCGCTGAGGGTTGCGTCGCTGTTGAGTGCGCCGCCGATGAGCAGCAGGTCGAGCGTCGGGTTCTCGCGGGTTGCAGAGCTGTTGGCCGCGGCCGGCTCCAGTTCCAGCCGGCTGGTTTGATCGTTATAGTTGAAACGATAGGAGTGGTTGGCCATGTCGAGCGCCTGCACCGTCATCCGGTTCAGCGTCAGGGTGCCGGTCTTGTCGGAGCAAATGACCGTCACCGAGCCGAGCGTCTCCACGGCGGGCAGACGACGGATGAGCGCCTTGCGCTTGAGCATGCGCTGCGCGCCCAGCGACAGGGCGATGGTGACGACGGCCGTCAACGCTTCGGGGACGGCGGCCACGGCCAGACTGACGCCGGTGAGCAGCAGTTCGGGATAGTTGATCGCTTCGCCGGCGCTCATCGCCCGCCAGATGCCCACGCCGACGACGGCTATGACCAGCACAATCGCCGCCCAGGCCAGCACCTGGCCCAATCGGTTGAGGCGCTGTTGCAGCGGCGTGGACTCTTCCTCGACGCCCTGAATCAGGTTGGCGATGTGTCCCAGTTCCGTGTCCATGCCCGTGGCGGTGACGACGAACTCGCCGCGACCATAGTTGACCAGCGTGCCGGAATAGGTCATGTTCTTGCGATCGCCCAGAGCGAGGTCGCTGTTGAAGATGAGAGCCGGGTCCTTGTCCACCGGCTCCGACTCGCCCGTCAGGGCCGCCTCTTCGACGCGCAGGTTGACGCTGCTGGTGACGCGGCCGTCGGCGGGCACGATGTTGCCCGTTTCCAGAACGACGACGTCGCCCGGCACCAGGTCGCGGGCCGAAATCTCCTGCAGGCGGCCGTCGCGCCGCACCCGCACGATGGGCACCGACATCTTCTTGAGCGCCGCCATCGATTGCTCGGCGCGATACTCCTGGGAATAGCCCAGAATGCCGTTCAGGACGACGATAACCAGGATAGCCACCGCCTCGATCCAGTCGCCCAACACCATCGAGACGATGGCGGCGAGGATGAGCAGCACCGTCAGGATATTGGCGAACTGCTCCCAGATGATCTCCAGACGCGAGCGGCCGGCTTTCTCTTGAAGCTCATTCGGCCCGTAACGCGCGAGCCGTTGCGCGGCCTCGGCCGCGGCCAAGCCCTGTGCGGCCGAACTATCGACTTCCTGCAGCGTCTGCTCGACCGACATTTTGTACCAATTATTAGCCATTGATCTCAATCTCCTATGATTCCATCCATAAGGACGAGACGAGCCATCAGGTCGCAATCAACAGGGATCGCGGCCAGTCGCGCAGAAGCGCGCAGATGTCGTCCGTCACTTGATGTTGTTTGTTGTTCTTGCGCCCGCGCTCGGGGCCGGTGACGATGATTAGATCGAAATCGCCGTCGTGGGCGGCGGCGATGATCGACGCGGTTGCCGCGCCGGTGGGTCGCTCCGGTTCGAGGCAGGTGGGGTAGATCTCGTGCAGGGCCAGATAGCGGCTCACGGAAGCCATCACGCCGGCCGTGTCGCGGTCGTCGCCGAGGGGCAGCACAGCCAGTTCGGCGCGCCATCGTTCGGCCATGTAGGCGGCGATGAAGATCGCCTCGTCGAACCGCCGGCGGGTATCGTGGACGAGCAGGATGCGTCGGGCGATTGGTCCGCGGCCGTCGGCGGCGGGGAACCAGATCGGCCGGGCAGCCCCCGCGATGACGGCTCGCGCTGCGGCCGTGGGCGGGCTGTCGTCCGGCCCGCGCGATGCAAAGCGCCGGTCGAGCACGATCAGGTCGTTGACGAACGAAACTTCCAGCGTCCGGCGCGCGGGGTCGCCTGCCTCCACAACCAGCCCCGGCGACAGGCCGCGCATCGCCAGTTCGCGGCGCAGCGACTCCAGCGACGCCGCCTCGGCCGGCGTCGGGTCGGGCCGCGCCAGGACGCAAAGGGCGCAAAACTGCGCCCCCTCTTCCGCCGCCAGCGTCATCGCCGCCGCCAGCGCGGCCGGATCCGGTCCCGCCCGGCCGCCCGCCTCATCGATGGCCACGGGCAGCAATACCCCGGCAATCAGGTGGCCGGAGTAACGATCAAGCGTGCGCTCCTGCGCCCAGGTGCGCGCCGGGATGGCGTCGGGCGGGGTCAGGCCGGTCAGGCGGCGCAAGCGGTCCATCAGCGAAAGACGCTCGCCGGCGGCGCTCCGCTGTGCCCGGTCCAGCAAACGCGACACGGTCACGTCCGCGGTGATCGACAAGCCCAGCTCGCGCTGCAACTCGGCGCGATGGCGCGACAGCCACACATAAAAATCGGTTTCCGTGCGGCCGGGAAAGTAGCGCAGGATGCCTTGCTCGCGGATGGCCTCCACGAGCGGCAGATAGGCCTCGTCGTACCAGCGGCCGGCGGCTTCCTCATAGGGCAGGTCGCGCCCCTCGTTCGTCTCAAGGGCAAAGCGGAAGGCTTCGATGTGGTTTTCCAGATGGCGGTGTTGGCCGGGCACGCTGACGCTGAAGTCTGCGCCGGGGCGCAGAACGTCGAGCCGGGTGTAGGCCAGGAAGGCGGTGTATTCGGCGGCGATGATCAGGTCGTCGGGACCGGCCCAGGCGGGCAACGGCGCGCGCGTGCGCACTTCCGTCACGGCGGCGTCGATGAAACGCAGGTTCTGTTGCCGGGCGATGCTGACGCGGTGGTTGCCGTCGAGAACGAAGTAGGCGTCGCCGATCTTGTATACCTCGATGGGAGGCAGGTCGGACACCGAGGCAGTCGCCGTGCCGACGTTGATCCAGCGCTCCTCGTCCGATTCGCGGCGGGGCAGGAAGGTGCGCGTGAAGTCCTGATAGCGGCCGACGCTGCCGACGATGGCCTCGATGGGGATTTGCCGCACGCCCAGACTCGACTTGCCGCTCATGCCCAGCTTGCCGACCACCTCGTCAAACGATAGCAGATCGGTCGTCTGCCCCGTAAAACGGGATAGAAGGGATTCCAGCGCGGCGCGGCGGCGCGCGCGATGAAATTGGTCGGCAACACGGGCGCGTCGATACTCAGTTCCCGAAGTCATCAGCGCATAATAATAGTCGATCCGGGGCGTTGGGGGCAACAATCGGGCGGGGATCGCGGCAACGATTGGCCCGGATATGATACACTCCGGTCTCATGACGCAACGAGCCATCCTTTCCGTTTCCGACAAAACAGGGTTGATCGAACTGGGCCGGGGGCTGGCGGGCCTCGGCTGGGAGCTGATCGCCAGCGGCGGCACGGCGCGAGCGCTGCGCGGGGCCGGGCTGCCCGCACGCGACGTGGCCGAACTGACCGGCGCGCCGGAGATGCTGGGCGGTCGGGTCAAAACGCTGCACCCGGCCGTCCACGGCGGCATCCTGGCCCGCGACACGGCCCCGGACCGCGCCGATCTGGTCGCGGCCGGGTTCGGCTTCATTGACCTCGTCGTCTGCAACCTGTATCCCTTTGCCGCGACGGTTGCCCGCCCCGACGCGAGCGAGGCCGAGGCAATCGAGCAGATCGACATCGGCGGCGTGACGTTGCTGCGGGCAGCGGCCAAGAATTTCGCCCGCGTGATGGTATTGTGCGACCCGGCCGATTACGGCCGCGCTCTCGACGCCCTGCGCGCCGGCGGGCCGGACGAGGCGCTGCGTCGCAAGTGGGCGGTCAAGGCGTTTGCCCTGACGAGCGCCTATGACGCGGCCGTGGAAGCCTGTCTGGCAGGGGCGCGGGGGAGCGGCGAAGCGGAGGAAGACGGAGGTTTGCCCGCCCGCCTGGATTTGCAGCTGGCGCGGGCGCAAGTCTTGCGCTACGGCGAGAACCCCCACCAGGCCGCGGCGCTCTACGCCGCCGGTCCGGACGTCGGGCCGCTGGGCGGGCGGCTCATCCGCGGCAAGGAGCTGTCATACAACAACCTGCTCGATCTGGATGCCGCCTGGCGGGCAGCCGAGTCGTTTCTGCGCCCGGCGGTGGTCATTGTCAAGCATCTGTCGCCCTGCGGGCTGGCTATCGGCCCCGATGCGGCGGCGGCTTTCCCGGCGGCGCTGGCGTCCGACCCGGTGTCGGCATTCGGCGGCGTCATCGCCGCCAACCGGCCGGTCGATGCCGCGTTTGTCGCCGCGCTGGAGGCGGCCGAACTGTTCGTTGAAGCGGTCGTCGCTCCGGCTTTCAGCCCCGAGGCGGTGGCATGGTTTGCGGCGCGAAAGAAGCAATGTCGTCTGCTGGCCCTCGGTGATTCATTCGCGGAGCCGGCGGCGGCGGTCGAACTGCGCGCCATCCGCGGCGGCGTGCTGGCCCAGACGCGCGACGCCGGCGACCCCCCGGACGCCGGATGGCGCGTCGTCAGTCGCCGCCCGCCGGCGATGGGGGAAGAGGCTGCCCTGCGCTTTGCCTGGATTGCCTGCGGGCACGTGAAGTCGAACGCCATTGTCCTGGCCCATGAGACGGCCACGGTGGGCATCGGCGGCGGGCTGCCCAGCCGGGTGGACGCGGTGCGGCTGGCGACCGGAAAGGCGGGGGCGCGGGCGCTGGGGGCGGTGATGGCCTCCGACGCATTCTTTCCGTTCGCCGACGGGCTGGAGGTCGCCGCGGCGGCGGGCGTAACGGCCGTGGTGGAGCCGGGCGGCTCGGTGCGCGACGACGAGGTGATTGCCGCCGCCGATCGTCTTGGCCTGGCGCTCGTCTTCACAGGCGCGCGCCACTTCCGGCATTGAGAGATGGAAGCCGTCGATCAGGTGGCCGAGCCGCCTTTTCAAAATCGGCTTTGCGTCCGGGGGTAAAGCTGGGCTACAACAGGGATGGCGACGATAGACGGATAGACTTCCATCCGGCCGGCGCCCCGTAGTGTGAATCTGGGAATGAATTACGGGGAAGCCGCGGAGCGGCGGTCGTCTGTCCGTCTAACGTCGTCAGTGCGTGATCACCGCCGCCCGCTCATACAGCATCGCCTTGATCTCCAGCAGATCGCGGCGCAATTGCGGGTCGGTGTCCACCAGGGTGGTGATCTTCTCGTAACCGTGGAGCACGGTCGTGTGGTCGCGTGGGCCGAGTTGCGCGCCGATTTGCGGCAGCGACGCCTCGGTCTCGGTGCGGGCCAGATACATGGCCACCTGGCGCGGGTGGGCGATGCCGCTCTTGCGGCTGCTGCTGATGATCGCCTCCGGGGTCACGTTATAGTAGCGGCAGACGATGTCGATGATCTGCTCCACGCTGATCCGCTCCGGCCGCCGCAGGGTGTCGGCCAGGGCCAGATTCACCAGATCCAGATCGATGGGCCGCCCGGTCAGGTTGGCATAGGCCACCACCTTGTTGAGCGCGCCCTCCAGTTCGCGGATGTTCTGGCGGGAGTTGTGGGCGATGAATTCCACCACCTTGTCGGGCACGTAGCAGTTAAGCTCCTCGGCCTTGGTCAGCAGAATAGCCCGGCGCGTTTCCTCGTCCGGCGGTTGCACGTCGGCCGTCAGCCCCCACTCGAAGCGGGACAGCAGCCGCTCCTCCAGCGTCGCCAGCGACTTTGGCGGCCGGTCGCTGGAGATGATGACCTGCTTGCCGTGGCTGTGCAGGTCGTTGAAGGTGTGGAAGAACTCGTCCTGTGTGCCTTCCTTGCCGGCGATGAACTGGATGTCGTCGATGAGCAGCACGTCGACCGTCCGGTAGCGCTCGCGGAACTCCGGCGTCTGCTTGGTGCGGATGGCCATGACCAGGTCGTTGGTGAAGGTCTCGGCCGAGATGTAACGCACGTAGCAGCCGTCCCGGCGGCAGCGGTGGCCGATGGCGTGCAGCAGGTGGGTTTTGCCCAGGCCGACGCCGCCATAGATAAAGAGCGGGTTATAGGTCTGGCCGGGGTTCTCGGCCACGGAGAGGGCCGCGGCGTGGGCCAGCCGGTTGTTGGGGCCGACGATGAAGGTAGAGAAGGTGTAGCGACGATTGAGGGCGGTTTCACCTGCGTCGGCAGTCTCGTGATTGCCGTTTGCGCGGCCGTTGCCGTTCACCTCGCGCGGCGGCGCGGTCACCATCTCGGCGCGGCCGTTGCCGTTCACCATTGACGTCCCGGGGGCGATGATCTCGTCGGACCAGACGACAAAGCGAATGTCAACGCGCCGGTTGACGACACTCGATAGTGTGCGGGCGATGAGATCGTAGAGCCGGTTTTCCAGCCAGTCCTTGGCGAAGTCGTTGCGCACGCCGATGACGAATTCGTCGCCGGCCCACGAGAGAGCGCGCGTTCCCTGGAGCCACGTGTTGAACGTGGCCCGGGTCATTTGCATCTCCAGTTCTCCCAATGCAGCCTTCCAGACAGTCTCGGGTGACAGTGTCCCTATGCTCATGCTCTTCCCTCGGAAGCGGCCGACAAGCAGGCGTGCTTCAAGCTCGGTCTTACCGCTTTCACTGAAAAATTTGGCAGAAAAACGGCGGCGCGAAGACTTTCGGAAAGGTGCGGGCCGAATCCCTCTGTCAACCCGCTCCCTGTTTGCGCAACAGCGCCCCACAGGCGTGGGGCCGCGCGCAGACCAGACAACTATGTTGCTTCAGCGCTATCTCTACGGTGAAGACATTCTAACACACCCACCCGACCCCGACAATGGGCATAGACGTTATTCGTCTTAAAACCTACCGATTTTTTAGGAATCGGAAATGTTAAAGAAATCATTCACCTTCCATCGGCCGCCGGATGTTCTCGCAACGTACCAACAATTAGGCATGACTGGGCGATCATACCGCCATATATGGGCGTAGTTGACCATAAAATCATCCCTTTTCCCTCTCTATTGCCCGTCGCAGGAGGCGGCTCCGGGAGGGTCTCCTAATGTGTGTTCAATGCACTAGCGGCAATAGCTGCGAATTATGACGCAAAATTGTTGCGCGACGCACGGGGCGGGGGATCAACCGCGCCGCCGCGAGCGGGCGGTGGGGCGCTCTGTTCCTCGGTCCGCCCGCAGCGAACCGACCACCCACACCAGCACGACCACCGCCAGCCCGCCGATACCCAGCCACAGCCAGTTGAACCCGCGGGCCTGTTCCACGTCGACCTCAAACGAGACGCCCTCGCCGGAGCCGCGAGCGCCCGTCGCGCT
>JACDJB010001953.1_pt1 | contig 15810 bp, 15 predicted proteins | sample 7454121 | NCBI WGS metagenome assembly JACDJB01 (sample SAMN14253290, study PRJNA609438) | sludge metagenome | isolation source: sludge after 25d culture with pyrite | collected 2018-12-20 | reverse complement strand
GAACGGGACTGAAGCCCATCCGCTCATATAGCCCCCTTGCAATCTCATTGTCTCTGCGCACCTGGAGTGTGGCCCACTCGCCGCCCAACTGGCGGATACGATCCAGGGCTGCGTCCACGAGGCTGCGGGCGATGCCCTGGCCCCGATAGGCGCGGCGGACGGCGACATTGGCGATCATCCATCGTTGTCCGTAGGAGTCGATCTGCTGCAACGTGATGTTGCCCACGACCTGACCATCGGCTTCCCAGACAAAACCACGGAAATAGCCGCCCATTTCGCCGCCGGGTGGGATCATCAGGTAGAGCAGCGGACCGAGTCTGGCCATGGTCCGTAACTCGCGCAACGAGGCGCGGCCCGCTGCATCCAGATCATCGGCAAAGGCCTCGTCGATGAGATCGGCAATCGCGTGCAGGTCGTTGTGTAGGTCAATCTGCCGCAGGCCATTGCGCCGGCTGATGGTGGGGGTGACTTGGGTCGCGACCATCGTTGCGTGAGATGGGAGTCCGAAGACTGACGATCAATGCAGAACCGATGGCATTGTAGGGGATGCTTCTGTCAGCCGTCAAACTGCCCTGTAATCAGCGTCGGCGATGGTATCGTCTTCAGCGGCGCCTTCATCCTGGGTTGGCTCGTCAGCGCCGGTCGGGGCGCTGGTTTGTGAATAGAGATACTGCCCGATCTTCTGCGAAGCCGCCAGGAGGTCATTGGCGGCGTTCTCGATTGCAGCGACGTCTTCGCCAGCCGCAGCCTGGCGCGTCGTCTCGATCGCGGCATCTATCTCCTGGCGCAGTTCTGCCGGCAGCTTGTCGTTAGCCTCTTGCGCGGCCTTTTCAGTCTGGTAGATTACGGCATCGGCGCGATTGCGGGCCTCGATCAGGGCGCGGCGCGATTCATCATCCGCCCGGTGTTCTTCGGCCTCATGCACCATGCGCTGAATCTCGGCGTCGCTCAGCCCGGAGCTGGCAGTAATCTTGATCGACTGTTCGCGCCCGGTGGCTTTGTCCTTAGCGCCGACATGCAGGATGCCGTTGGCGTCGATATCGAAGGTTACCTCTATCTGCGGCACCCCCCGCGGCGCGGGGGGAATGCCATCGAGGATGAAGTTGCCAAGTTTCTTGTTGTCTTTGGTCAAGGGGCGTTCGCCCTGTGTGATCACGATCTCCACTTGCGTCTGTCCGTTGGCGGCGGTCGTGAAGAATTGTGCCTTCTTGACCGGGACCGTGGTATTGCGCTCGATCATCGGTGTAGCGACCCCACCCAGTGTCTCAATTGCCAGGGTCAGGGGGGTCACATCCAGCAGTAGAATATCCTTGACCTCTCCTGCCAGCACACCAGCCTGAAGCGCCGCGCCAACAGCAACAACCTCATCGGGATTGACACCTTTATGTGGTTCGCGGCCAAAGAACTTGCGTACGGCTTCTTGCACGGCGGGCATGCGGGTCATGCCACCCACCAGGACGACGTCCTGGATATCGCCAGGTTTCAACCCGGCATCCTCTAACGCCTGGCGGCAGGGAGCGATACTCCGCTCGACAAGGTCAGCGGTCAACTGCTCAAGTTTGGCGCGACTCAGCGTGACCACCAGGTGCTTAGGGCCGGTGGCGTCGGCGGTGACATAGGGTAGATTGATCTCGGTTTGGAGAACGGACGAAAGCTCAATCTTCGCTTTCTCACCGGCCTCTTTCAGGCGCTGCAACGCCATGCGGTCTTGTCGCAGGTCGATGCCGTGTTCAGTCTGAAAGACATCGGCCAGCCAGTTGATGATACGTTGGTCGAAGTCATCGCCGCCTAGAAAGGTGTCGCCATTGGTGCTCAACACCTCAAACACGCCATCGCCAACGTCGAGGATTGAAATATCGAATGTGCCGCCGCCCAAATCATATACGGCGATCCTGCCTTCACCTTTCTTGTCCAGACCATACGCCAGGGCCGATGCCGTCGGTTCGTTGATTATGCGCTGAACGTCGAGGCCGGCGATCCTGCCGGCGTCTTTGGTTGCCTGGCGCTGGGCGTCGTTGAAGTAAGCCGGTACGGTGATGACGGCCTGGCTCACGGGGTAACCCAGATAGGCTTCGGCGTCTGCCCGCAGTTTCTGTAGCACCATGGCCGAGATCTCGGGCGGCGCATAGTCGCGCCCCCCCATCACCACGCGTAAATCGCCATTGGCGGCCTCGCTGATGCGATAGGGGACGTGCTTTAGGGCGCGCTGGACAGCGGGATCATTGAATTTGCGGCCCATGAAGCGCTTGACAGAGTAGATGGTGCCCTCAGGATTGGTGATGGCCTGGCGGCGGGCCACCTGTCCCACCATGCGCTCCCCGTTCTTGGGGTTGACGGCCACCACCGAGGGGACAAGACGGCTGCCCTCGGAAGAGGTGATGACGACCGGCTCGCCGCCTTCGTAAACGGCGACGACGGAGTTGGTAGTTCCCAGATCGATTCCAATAATTGTGGTCATGTTCGTTGTTGTTTGTCTATGTAGCGGTGTGATACAGGGCGCCGGACGGCGTCCTGGGGATGATCAGTTGGCGACGCGCACCTGGCTGTGGCGCAGGATGCGGTCGTTGAGGCGGTAGCCGCGCCGGATCTCGGCGATGATCTCGCCGCTTGCGACTTCATCGCTAGGTTCGATGCTTATTGCCTCGTGCAGATGCGGGTCGAAAGGACCAGCGCCAAAAATTGGCGTGACGCCTTCCCGCTCGATCACCATCTGCAGCTTGCGCAAGATCAGTTCGAAGCCTTTCACCCAGGGAGCCTCGGTTTCACCGGTGGGCACGCTGGCGAAGGCTCGCTCGAAATCGTCGAGCACGGGCAGCAGTTCGAGCAGGAGGCGGGCGTTGGCATGGGCCACGCGCTCTTCGGTCTCGCGTTCCTTGCGCTTGCGGAAATTCTGCAGATCGGCTTGAGCGCGCAAAAGCTGGTCGCGCGCAGCATCAGCGGCCTTTTTGGCATCGGTTACCTCAGCCACCAGGCTGGCAATGATTTCGTCCTCAGACTGGTCGGCAGGCGGCTCGCTGGTTGGGATTTCGGTTTGTTCGGTGGATAGCAGGATGTCGTCGTTGTTCATAAGAATATCGTTTGTGCGGCTGCTAGCGCGGATCGGATCAGTGCTCAGTCTCTGAGCGGTCGCCCCCAGTCTCTTCATCACCATAGAGATTGGCGACCAGGCTGCTCATAAGACTTGACATAAATCGAACGGTAGAGATCGTGCGCCCATAGGGCATGCGGATAGGACCGATGACGCCCAGGATGCCCGTGCCCTGGCTTGGCTGGCCATAGCGCGAGAGAACCAGGCTGACATCGGGAAGGTTGTGATAGGGGTGCTCGCCGCCGATGATGACCTGTACACCCGGTAACTGCCGGGCCTCTTGGATGATCGGCTCGATGGGGGAGGGCTCCTCGAAGATCTCGAGAAAACGCCGCGCTTCTGATTGGTCGACGAATTCCGGCGCCTGCAGGACGTTGCCCAGACCTTCACGGTAGATCTGTTCGCTGCGCTCATCCTCATGGGCCAACATTTCGGCTACCAAATCGGTGATCTGCCGGGCAAGTGGGTCAGCATCGCCCTCTGATTGCCGGGCGCGAGCGGCGTCGTAACTGGCAAGACGGCGGTTGAGGCTTGCGCTGAGATGCGAAAGCTCGGCTTGCGACCAGGGGTCTTCAAGGGCGATGAGTTGCTGCCGCACGACGCCCCCTTGCTGCACCAAAACCATCAGCACTGTGCGAGGCTGAAGGCTGATCAACTCAATATGCTTGAAAAGGGCACTGCTGGGGCGAAGCCGGGTCGTGATGGCAGCGCTGTGGACGGTACGAGCGAGTACGCTGGCCGAAAGTCTTACCCACTGGTCAAGCTCTTGTTGCACCTGATAGAACTGATGGCGGATCGTATGTTCGATGGCCGCCGGCAATTGCGATTCCTGCAGGACGTTCTGAACGAAGTAGCGATAGCCTTTATGGGTTGGCACGCGCCCTGCCGATGTGTGAGGATGCGTGAGGTAGCCCAAGTCTTCGAGCGCCTTCATCTCATTACGAACGGTGGCCGGCGAGATGCCCAATTCGTAGGCTTCAACCAATGTGCGCGATCCTACCGGTTCGGCCGAGGTAACGAATTCGCGGACAACCAGACCCAGGATGGCGCTCTGTCGCGCTGTAAGGTCATCGGAGGAAGGCATGAGGGCGTCGGTCATGATACGGGGGAGTTGCTCGAACATGAAGGTGCGATGGTGTTTGGCAAAGCGATTAGCACTCGCGCTGGCGGAGTGCTAATCGTCTTGTCCGAATCATAGCACAGGTCATGCAGGTGCTCAAAAGCCTACCGGCTGAACTGCAAAAGCCCGGAACCGGTAACTGGCAGGGACGGGCGTCTCGACGATAGCGCCCATCGCCAGCAGGTCCTCGGTCATCTGCAGAACCCTTCTGGCCGCGTCGCGATAGACATAGACCCGTCTGGGCGTCGTGCTCCCGTTATCGGCCTGCCAGGTACCCGCAGTCTTGTCAACGAGGATCAAATCGACGCCGCTCGCACGCAGGCGACGCCAGAACTCGGTTGATGTACCGTCTTCAGTTGCTCCGCGATAGCGAACTGCCTTGCGCCCTGTATACAGGAAGTCGGTGGCGGGGATATTCGACATCAGAATGTCATCGGGTGTGGTGTGCTGTTCCAGCCATTGCGAACGCGCCAACAGGAAGTCACCATACTCCTGATTCGATGGATAGATCACCACGGCAATGACGCTCGCGGCGATAAGGGAGATCGTAGCCGCAGCCAGCGCCGGTCTGCTCTGCGCAGGTTGCGAGCCTGCTCGCAGCCAGCGAGTGAGCATGATCAGGATGCCTTCCACACCACACAGGAAAGCCAAGGAAAGCTGGGGCTGAATGGGATAGAGGAGGCGCGGCCCCAACCACGTCCAGGGTAGAAGAACGAACAGGTAGGGCAGCGTAATTGCCAGGAACGCCGACCAACCGTCTTGCCCTTGCCAGCGGAACAGGCCAAGCGCCAGCGTCAGGACGACTGCTATAGCCAGCCCCGAAAGCAGCGGCTGAAGCCGCCACACCCGTGCCAGGGCGATGATCGCATCGCTATGCAGGCCCGGGACGATCGTCGAAGGCAAGTCGCGAACACTGTGTTCAAGCAACCTGTCCACGAGTCTGTAATCATCTTCCGGCGCGAGATTCTCACCGTCCTGCAGAGGAACGCTCTGGGGGGCGGTCGCTTCGGCTGCATACTGCTTGAAGTAGTTAACCGAGAACAGATCGTGCTGGTCAAGCGGAGTCAGTAGAAGTGCAATGGCGAAGCATCCAGCCCAGACCGCTGCCAAACGCCCTCCCTCGATCCAGAAATGGCTCCGCCAGCGATAGAACAGATAGGCCAGCATCCCGCCCAATATCACCCAGCCGACCGAACGTGTATAGACCATGAAGAAAGTAAGAACACCCATCGCTGCGTACCACCACCATCGCCGGCGACGCCAAACACCGTATTCGACCAGGATGAGACTCCCCAACTGAAAGGTCATGAAGACTGCCTCAGAGAGCACAAGACGTGCCTGTTTGACGACGCCGGGTGAGAAGCAATAAAGCGCAACGACTGCCAGCGCCCACCAATAGGAACGCCTGCTCAACCACCGCCACCCCCAAAAGAGCAGACAAGCGTTGATCAGGGTTGCAGCCAGCGAAGGGATACGCAGAGCCTCGAAGTTACCCGGCGCAAGAGCAACAATAGGCGCCAGCAACGCTGGATAGCCGAAGGGAAAGCGTGAAGGTGGCGATCCCTGCGGACTGCTGATATTGCCGTAGCCATCGGACGAGAAGAAGGATGCTGCCAGAACGGTATAAGCGGCGCTATCTCCGGTCATGGCCGGGTGCGAATCGAAGCGCCAGAGGATCAGGACTGCACAGACGATAACCGTGGCAGCCCAAAGGCCGGCCTGTACCCGTGTTGGGTGCGGACTCCCCGGTTCTGCCCGGTCAAGGGGGCGTCTGTTCATGCTCGTCTCACTCATGAGGGGCAATTCTACTCTGCCGTGGGTCTTTCATCAATTGACCGGCTTCTATCGCACACGTATACTGCATTGGATTCAGACGTTTCAGTTCACTCATAGCCGACTGGCAACATCCCCCGCTTCAGGATACAACAGTGCCCGAATTCATCATCGACGACCTCACTCAAATCAGGCGCAAACCGCAGCGCGGCTCCTATGAGCGCGATGTAATCTACGGCATTATCGACGAGGCGCTCTACTGTCATGTCGGCTTCAATCAGGACGGCCAGCCGGTGGTCATCCCAACCATCCATGCCCGCGTGGATGACACACTCATCTTGCACGGGGCAAGGGCCAGCCGCATGCTGAAGCATCTTGCTGCAGGGCATCCGGTGTGTGTTGCCATCACCCTGCTGGATGGTCTGGTGTTTGCCCGCTCGGTCTTCAACCACTCGATGAACTATCGTTCGGTTGTGGTCTTTGGCCGGGGGCGGTTGGTCGAGGCGCCGGATGAGAAATGGCGAGCCGTGGCGGCCCTGACCGAACACATCGCCCGCGGGCGATGGGAGGACGCCCGCCAGCCCACGCCCAAGGAGATGGACGCGACGACCGTCATCAGTCTCGCCATCGAGCGCGCCTCGGCCAAGATCCGCTCTGGGCCGCCTGGCGATGACGAGCCGGATTATGACCTGCCAATCTGGGCCGGCGTACTCCCCACCGGGCTGCAATTGGGCGAACCAGTCGCCGATCCCAGGCTGTCCACTGGCATCAGCCTGCCTGACTATCTGCAACATTACAGCCGGTTTTCCGCGCAGACATGAATCGCGTTGTCTTCTGTGCGCTCCTTGTATTGGCGCTTTGCCTGGCCGCCAGCTATCGACCGGTAGACGCTGCTGCCGGTCCAACCGTGACGCCAGCGCCGCCAACCCCGTCCGTCGTCGTCGCCCCTGGTCTGACAGCAACGCCTACGGCAGCGCCTTTGCCATCGCATATCCTGGTTGAGACATGGGTGACTGGCACCAACGTGCCTGTTGCCCTGGCGTGGGGGGCGGATGGTTATCTCTATCATACCGAGAAGAACCTGCACGTCGTCCAGGTGCGTGACGCCAGCGGCGCTCTGATTGATTCGATCGCGCTTCCCATACCGGCAGCCGACATCACGGACATCTACGGCCTGGCGCTTGACCCGGCATTTCCAAATCAGCCGCTTTTCTATGTTTTCTATACGCACACTGAGCCGCTTAGCAACCGGGTTCTTCGCTTTCGCTATGCCAGCGACGTCTCGAGTGACCCTGTGCTACTGTTTTCAGCCCCGGTCCCTGGCGACTGCCTGGAACATAACGGTGGAAAGCTGGCCTTTGGCCACGAGGGCGCACTCTACGTCTCGTTTGGCGAGAACTGCATCGATGCCCTGGCCCAGGATATGACCATCCCCCAGGGCAAGATCTTGCGCATCAGCCCCATCGATGGTTCGGCCTGGCCCGACAATCCGTTTGCCGATGGCGTTGGTCCAAACGATGATCGTATCTGGGCGCTGGGCGTTCGCAATCCCTTTGGGTTGATCATCGATCCTGATACGGGCAATGTGTGGGAGAGCGAAAACGGCCCTGGCTGCGGCGATGAGGTCAATCGTATCATCGCCGGCGGCAACTATGGCTGGCCTGTAAGCAGCCCCAGCTATTTTGAGTGCATTGACCCTGGGGCTTCCTATCATCTGCCAGCCTGGTCGTGGACGCCAACCATTGCCCCTACCGGCCTGAGCTTCTACAGTGGCTACAGGCTGCGCGGGTGGCATGGCGATCTGCTCATGTGCGCCTGGCGGACTGGGCGCCTCTACCGCTTCAGGCTGGATGCATCTCGCACCCGTTTGGTTGACTTACAGGAATATGATATCCGGCCTGCTGCGTGTAAACTCGATGTGGTCGCTGGGCCAGATGGCAGCCTGTTTATCAGCGCCCGCGACGAACAAGCTATCTACCGCCTGAGCAGCGAGGCCCTCTGGCTGCCTTTGCTCCTTCGCTGACGGGTAAGCTGCTCGACTTGCGGCCTGCCAGCTGCCGCCCGATGTTTTGGCAAGCGGGCCGGAGTTTGCTAGAATAGAATCCAATGGATGGCGACGTAGCCAAGCGGCAAGGCACGGGTCTGCAAAACCCTGATCGCGGGTTCAAATCCCGCCGTCGCCTCTCCTTCCCAACACCGGCGAAACGCCGGTGTTTTTTTTGTCCATCCGTCTTATGCGCCCATTTCTGCTGCTCCCTGGCAGCATTCCAGGCACGAGCGCTGCAATGTGCCGATTTCCACCTGCCACCCTTGCTTATGATTCGCATTCTCTTCGTTTGCCTCGGCAATATCTGCCGTTCGCCCACCGCCCAGGGCGTGTTCGAGCGTCTCATCGACGCGCGCGGCCTGGCGGATTCAATCGTTGTGGATTCTGCCGGCACTGCCAATTGGAACATCGGCAAGCCGCCTGATCCGCGCACCGTTGAGGCGGCGCGCCGGCGCGGCATCGATCTGAGCCGCCTGCGCGCCCGTCAGGTCACCCGGCGCGACCTTCAGGTATTCGATTACGTCTTGACAATGGACAGGGAGAATCTCAAGGCGATTCACAACCTTGCTACCAATGACCAACACGGCCACATCGGTTTGCTACTGGATTTTGCCCCTCACCTGGGTCTCAAGGATGTTCCTGATCCCTACTACGGTGGGCCGCAGGAGTTCGAGAACGTCCTTGATCTCATCGAGGAGGCAGCAACTGGCTTGTTAGCTCAGATTTGTGCGGAATTTCCCCAAATGCGTGCAGGATAGATTTCTATGCGACCTTGCGATCTTCCGATACAGCCGGAGATTTAGCGAATTGGCACGAATGCAGATAAGCAACTTGTACAATTCCTGGCAGCCTCCTGAGTACCGCGCGCACGCATAATTGACAAACGCGCCCTTTGTGATAGAATGACATGCATCGTCTTCAACCGCCTTCGCCATCCTAGGGAGTGTCGCTTATGAAGAAAACTATCTTGATTGGCCTCATCGTCGCATTGCTGCTGGCGATGTTGCCGCTAAGCTTCACCTCTGCAAGCGCAGAGGCCAGTTCATGCAAAGCGTGGCATGTCGTCAAGAAGGGCGAAACGCTCAACCAAATCGCCTCTCGCTATCATGTCACCGTCAACTCGATCGTTCGCGCCAACAACATCCCCAACCGGAATCGCATCTATCCTGGCCAGAAGCTCTGCATCCCCGGCGCCCCCACCCCACCGCCGCCCACCTGCACCTGGGCCTGGATCAACGGCGCCTGGGTATGGACTTGTACGGGCAAGCCCTACTGGCCTCCCCCTCCGGGCCCGATCCCGCCGCCTCCCACCGTACCCGCTGGCTGCTCCATTGCTCCAACACTCGGCTTCGGCCAGGTCTGGTACAACAACCCCAGCGTCCGTTCCAAACTAGGCTGCCCCAAGGACACCGAGAAGGGCATCACGGCCAACGACGAGCAATTCGAACGCGGCTATGTCGTTCAGGATGTGACGAATAAACTCATCTACGTCATCTTTGGCGCCGGAAATTGGGAGCGTAATCCAGACACCTGGACAGAAGGCGAACCGATCAACAACCCCTGGCTGATCCCGCCTCCTGGCTACTACCAGCCGCAGTACGGCATTGGCAAGCTTTGGCGGCAGGTTGACAACATGAGTCAGCGGCTGGGCTGGGCGCGACGGCCTCAGTCGGCGATCAGTTCCACCTGGCAGCCTTATGACGGCGGCATGATGCTTTGGTCTTCGGCCGGCGGCGTCTTCGTCCTCTACAACAACGGCGCCTGGCAGCAATTCAAGTAGGCGCTTCCTCTGCCCCAACCTCAGCCTTTTGGAAGCCGGCTCTTCGGAGCCGGCTTTCTTGTTGCCTGCGTCGTGAATCGCCTGTGGCTCTGAACACTCTACTCGTCTGCACCGGCCAAGGTGGATACGCCGGCTGCCATTTGTCACCTGCCAGTTGCTACATGCCCCTTCCGAGATGCTATAATGCCGTCCAGTCTTCCTGACCAGGAATTTCATGTGAGCGAATCAGAACTTCTGCCTGTTGCCGTCGAGCCCAGTTCATCCCCTGTGAGCGATCTCGATGCGCCTGCGACCACAAAGCCAGCATCCGGTCATGCGAACGCCATCTGGGAGATCCTGGAGACGTTGATCATCGCTGGACTGCTGATCGTTTTCTTCCGGGCCTTCATCTTTCAGAACTACATTGTCGAAGGGCAGAGCATGCTAAACACTCTTCTGCCTGGGGAGAGGGTAATCGTCAGCCGTCTGAGCTATATCTTGGGCGACCCGCAGCGTGGCGATGTCATCGTTCTGCAGTTTCCCCTCGATCCGGAACGGGACTTCGTCAAACGCATCATCGGCCTGCCCGGTGAGACCATTGCCATCGATGATGGTCGCGTGACCATCGACGGCAAGCCGCTACCACCTGAGACCTATATCGATTTCCCAAGCCCGACAGACATGGGTCCTGTCCTCCTGGCAGAAGATGAGTACTTTGTGATGGGCGACAACCGCGCAGGTTCCAGTGATTCGCGCAGTTGGGGGCCGCTGCGGGCAAACGATATCATTGGCAAAGCTTGGTTGGTCTATTATCCCTTCGATCAGTTCGGCTTTGTCACCCACCCTGACCTGGAACCAGCCTGATGACGTCTTTGGCTACACCTTCGGAAGCCGACATCCGTACGCTGGTCAGCCAGGTACTGGCCCGCTTGCAGGAACCTGAGGCTGCCGCCGAACAGGAGATTGCTCCTCGTGCGGACGCCGTCGCCATTGCCTCTGATCATGGCGGCTACACTCTGAAGGAATCGTTGAAACCCTACCTGGTCGAGCTTGGCTATGAGCCGATCGACCTGGGAACGAACAGCGTCGAGAGTGTCGACTACCCTGATTTTGCCTTCGCTGTTGCCAGCGCCGTCGCCCAGGGCCGCTGCCAGGTTGGGATCATGATCGACGGGGCCGGGATTGGCTCCTGCATGGTTGCCAACAAGGTACCCGGAGTGCGCGCCAGCCTCTGCTATGATGTCAGCAGCGCCAGCAACGCACGCGAGCATAACCACGCCAACGTGCTGACGCTGGGAGCGGGGCTTGTTGGCCCCAGTCTGGCCAGGCAAATCGTCAAGACCTGGCTGCAGACCCCGTGGGGTGGGGCTAGACATGCCAAGCGTGTAGAGAAAATCACTGCGATCGAAAGACGCTTCACCCGCTGAGTGTTGTTTCCCGTCCTTCATCGACCGCCATTGTGCTTCCCATGAACCTGCAATTGCCCAACTACAGCTTCGAGCAACTGGTCGAACTGGTTACCCGTGAAGTCCTGACTGCATATCCCTCTGTGTGGGTTGGCGAATGCACGGCCTGCGCCCGGCCATGCGGCGGTCAATGCGTCAGCCAACACCCCGAAGCTGCGCGCCAGCTCATGGCGGCAGGCGCCAGCCGCCTGAGCACGTGGCTGGGGGTGAGTGATGTGGCTGCTGACATGGCAGCCATGATCGACCATACGTTGCTTAAACCGGACGCAACCGAGGAACAGGTGCGCCAACTCTGCGCTGAGGCGCGGCAGTTTAGCTTCGCTTCAGTCTGTGTGAATCCAACCTGGGTGCCGCTTTGCGCCGATCTGCTGCATGGCGCAGCGCCGGTTGTCTGCACCGTGGTGGGTTTCCCTCTTGGCGCAACCCTGCCGGAGGTCAAAGCTTACGAAACCGAGCGAGCCGTTGCCGAAGGCGCTTGTGAGATCGATCTGGTCATCAATATTGGCGCGCTCAAGAGCCGCCGGCATACGCATGTCCTGCGCGATATTGCCGGAGTGGTGCGTGCGGCGCGTGCTGGCGGCGCCCTGGTCAAAGTCATCATCGAGACTGCCCTGCTGACGGACGAGGAGAAGGTGGAAGCTTGCGCATTGAGCCAGGCGGCCGGGGCCGATTTCGTCAAAACCAGCACGGGTTTTGCCAGCGGCGGCGCCACAGTGGCTGATATTACCCTCATGCGCCGGGTCGTCAGCCCGGAAATGGGCGTCAAGGCATCGGGCGGGATCCGCAGCGCCGATGATGCTACTGCCATGATTCAGGCGGGCGCAACTCGCATCGGCGCCAGCGCCGGCGTGAAAATTCTGCAACAGGTCAGTGGGCAGGCCGCCTAGCCAGCAAGGATGAACGCAACACCAACCCCGCCAGGCGCTGCCCTCGGCCTGCCGATGGCGGTCTGGACTTACCTGCCACTGCTCGTTTGTCTGGTCTTCGCCATTACCCTTTTGATCGGCTTCCTGTTCATCATGCGCGAAAACCGGCGGATTGCGGCGCGACAGCGAATAAACGATGAGCATTCGCAGAACCAGAATGACTGATTGTCACATTGGCTTTTTTATCGGCGAGCGACAGAATTAACTACGAAGCATTGATACTTCTGTTGCACTTCGCAATATATCACCATCCAATTCAAGGACCACCCCATGCAAAACCTCTGGCGTGAACTGCGCACCGGCCCTGATGCACCCGACATCGTCTATGCGATTGTCGAAATCCCCAAAGGATCGCGCAACAAATACGAATACAACAAAGAACACGGCGTGATCAAGCTCGACCGTGTGCTTTACTCTTCAGTCTCTTACCCGGGAGATTATGGCCTGATGCCGCAGACGTTCTGGGAAGACGGCGACCCCTTTGACATTCTGGTCATGGTCAGCGAGCCGACGTTCCCCGGCTGTATTATCGAAGCTCGTCCCATCGGCGTGTTCAAGATGGACGACAAGGGCAAATCGGATGACAAGATTCTGGCTGTGCCTTTGCGTGACCCCCGCTATGCCGGCTTCCACGATCTGAAGGATGTACCCGCTCATTTCCTGCTGGAGATCGAGCATTTCTTCAGTGTCTACAAGGCATTGGAGGAGGGTGGGCGTGTGCATCCCCACGGATGGGAGGATGCGCAGGCTGCCAAAGAGGAGATCCGTCATTCCATGCAGCTCTACCGGGATCGCTTCTCTTTGGGAGGGCTCTAAGTGCAGCTTGTGGTCCCCGATCTTTACCGGATCGATTTGGGCGCGGTCAATGTCTATCTGTGGGTGGGCATTGGCGGCCCGTCGCTCATTGATACCGGGATGCCGGGCTCGGTCGACAAACTGTTGGCCGAGCTACGGAGCCAGGGCATTGCCCCTTCTGACCTCCGGCGTATCCTGATCACGCACGCCGATCTCGATCACATTGGCGGCCTCAGGCGCATCAAGGCCGAGAGCGGAGCGCCAGTTTGCTGCCATGCCGTCGAGGCAGAATATGTACGTGGCGCCAGGCTCAAGGCGGTGAACCCCAGCTTGCTTGGCTATGTCACCCGCCCCATTTTCCTGCTTGTAGACCGCATCTACCGGCCTGGCGCGCCTCAGGTAGAAGAAGTGGTGATCGAGGGCCATGTCACGCCTGAGGGTTTTACGGTGATTCACACGCCCGGCCACTCGCCTGGTCAGATGGCGCTTCTGCACAAGGAACGCGGCATCCTCATTGCTGGCGACGCCGCGAACAACCGTAGGGGCCGGTTGGCAGGGCCGCCGCCCATCGCCACGCCCAAGCTCGCTGCCGCCTATGAAAGCATCGGCAAGCTTGCCAGGCTGAACTACGAAGTTGCCTGTTTCGGTCATGGGCCGCCCATCCTGAATGGAGCGAGCGCGGCCGTGGCCGCGTTTGCGCAGCAGGCAAACGCCTGAACCGTGACAACCGTCTTCTATAGTGCGTCTTGCTGGCGCCCTGCAGGGAGAAAAGCAGCCAGAATCTGCTGAAGTTCAGACGTCCGGGCGACGCCGAGTCGCCACAACAATAGCAGATAGACGGGAACGAGAACGGCGCTGAGGATAAGGGCCGGGGCAAGTAGACGGTCTGGGTTCAGCAGAGGCAAGAGTGCAAGCAGGGGGGCAAAGGTGAGGACCAGGCTGCGCCAGGGTGGATGCAGCCATGAGCGACCGAGCACAACCAGAGCGACGGCCATCGTCGTTACACCAACGACCAGGGCCGCAGCCGCGCCGGTGGCAGTATAAGCAGGAATGAGCAGCAAGCTGGCGACCAGGCAGGCGCTGAGGCCGGAAAGAGCCGCGACAAAAGCAACCCGCGGATGGCCGAAGGCGGCAGCGGCGGATCGCCCGGCCCAGGCGAGCGGCTGCGCGATCAGCGCCAGGCCCAGAACCATGAATACGATGCCGACGGAAGCGAAGGCCGCGCCAAACAGCAGCGGCGCCACGGGGAAGGTGAGCAAGGCGATACCGATCAAAAGCACACCCATCAAGGCGCTGATGTAACGTAGCAATATGTCCAGCCAACGCCGGGCGCCGGCGTACTGCTGGCGCGTGTGAAGCAAAGCGAGGGTGGGTGTGAAGGAAGCTATGTACTGCGCCAGCACGCTGCTTATCAGCATGTAGAGGCTGAGAGCCAGGCCCAGATAGCCGACGGCAACCGTGTCATGCGTGAGCAGCTCCAGCAACACCGGGCCGCTGCGGTAGAGCAGCACGATGACGGCATTGGCCAGGAAAAAGCCGGCGCCAAAGCGCAGGTAGGGGAGCAGACCCGGCCAATCGGGACGGACGGGACGCCAGACCGGACGCGACCAGACCAGGCCGGGGATCAGGAAGACAGCTTCGCTGACGAGCAGGCCCACCAGCAGCCCGGTCAAGCCCCACGGCAGTGTGAGGATGAGGCACGGGATCATGACCAGTTGCCGCCATGACAAATCGACCGACCACCGGCCCATTTGGTTGAGGCCAAAACTCAGGTGGTACGGCGTCCAGGAGAGGATCCGTAAAGCCACACCCAGGCCGATGAGGAGACCTTGACCGCGGCTCAGCCAGGGGGCCAACCAGGGAGCTGAGACGGTCAAAGCGATGGTGGTGACAAGCCCAATAGCCAGCCGCGTCCAGGTGAGCTGCCAGGCAAGCCAATGGATACGGTCCCAGCCTGCACCCCCTTCTTGTCGCCAACCTGGCACATGGCGGCCAAAGATGTCGAGCCCACCCAGGTCGCCCAGCATCTGTAAGATGAGGCTGAGCGAGAGGACGAAAGTTAGCTGCCCGAAAAGCTCTTGCCCCAGCAGCCTGGGAATAAGGACGGCGAATGCGAACGCGCCGGCAATCTGGGGAGCCTTGTGCAAGCTGATGGCCGACAGGTTGTGGGCAGTGGTGCGGGCAACCATGCGTTTTTAGGGGCGGCGCCAGGCAGCTAGAGAGGCGCCTATGATGGCTACCGGCGCCGTGAGCGCCCAACTACGGGCTGCCTGCGCCAGGCTGAGTGCGATGGGACGGCTGGTCTGACGCAGCGTCCCGGCTGTGGCAATAGCGCCGGCTGTGGCGGCCAGGCCGGTGAAGGCGCGGGCCGGCGAGCCAGCAGGCAGCCCGGTGCAGGCCAGCCAGAGCAGTGAGAGTCCCGCCCATTTGCGCAAGGGCTGCGGGCTGATGCCCATGCGAGCATCGCCAAGAGTTCGTTGGACAGCGCTGAGGTGATGGGTGTGGCCGGAGGGATGCTCGCGGTCGAGGGCGTCGATGGGGTCGACAGGCAGCCGGGAGCGCAACAGTAAAGGCATCGTCAGAATCAGCAGGCTGGCCGCCCAGCGCCGCTTGCCGCCCAGGAAGGGCAGGGGTGCGGCTGCCGCCTGCACCGCAAGCGGCAAAGCCCAGTCCAGATGGCTGAGACGCAGGGTTTCGATGCGCAGGGCATAGTCGGACTGCGCCGTAGCTGCGGCAGCCAGCAGCCCGGCCGCGGGCGCTGCCAGCAGTGATGCCGGGCCGGCTGCCGGCCCGGCGGCCAGGGCGCCCAGCGCCAGCAGCTTGGCTGTATAGGACG
>JACDJB010001952.1_pt1 | contig 15820 bp, 9 predicted proteins | sample 7454121 | NCBI WGS metagenome assembly JACDJB01 (sample SAMN14253290, study PRJNA609438) | sludge metagenome | isolation source: sludge after 25d culture with pyrite | collected 2018-12-20 | reverse complement strand
TAAGAGGAGATCTTTAGCACTGTATTTCAACTCGCTAAACCACTTCTCTTGCCACTTACTTTCAAACTCTTTTGGGTTGTAACTGTATGCCATATCAATGCTATTTTATATTACCTATTGAAGTATTCTACTTCAAAACAAACATTTTGCAAAGTCTTTTTAGCAAAGCGTTTTACATTAGTGTGGAAATGGTGAGTATGACTATGAGTAAATTCAAAATATGTATACACTTTAAATATATCGGAACAGATACTGAGCTTCTCAGATTTATTTACTTCTGAATATTAACCCTACCACCAATAAAATGTGCAGTATATACTTCTTTTCCATCCATATATATTTTCTCCGTTTGTTTAAACTCTTCAATATCCCCCTCTATACTGTTTGTATATTTTAGATTCCCTTCAGTATATTCTTCAGGCCCTCTATGAACTAACTTCCCGTCCGGGCCTTTTGTTAGTGCTTTCCTAAGAAAATCATAGATATCCGAAAAATTAACACCCTTTACTACCTTACCCCAATATACAACTCTAAAAATATCAATACCATCATTCCAAATAGTTTCATTACCAGAGTATGGTTCTCCACCATAGAATTCATCTTCATATGTAAAGCTATCAATAGTAAGATTTAACACTTTCCCATTCTTCCCATTCTCTACATACTTTGCATTAGGATCGGTATATCCTTTTACATTAAATTCCCTTAACAAATCTTTTAGAGCAATTTTATCTAACATAGAGGCACCAATAAAGTTATTAATATATATTACAACTTTGGAGATATAGAAGAAAATGGTAAGCCTGTCTTCAACTTCTGCCCTATTAAAAGCATAAACCTCATATTTAAACAGCTATAGGGTTGGTAAGCCTGGCTTTATGGACCTGAGGGGGTTCGAACCCCTGACCCCATCGCTGCCAGCGATGTGCTCTAGCCAACTGAGCTACAGGCCCATATATTAGACTCATGGACTCAGCCGGATTTGAACCGGCGACCTTCGCAATGCGAATGCGACGTTCTCCCAACTGAACTATGAGCCCAAAGCTATGGGAGAATTATATCATACTTACCAGTTAGCGTAAGAAAGAGGGTTTACTTGACCACCAGAGCCGGAGCCTCTTCTTAACTCAAAGTGAACGTGAGGTCCTGTAGATCTACCAGTAGAACCCATCTGTGCGATAGCCTGACCTTTTGATACAGATTCTCCAGTTCTTACATATATATTCTTTAAATGAGCATAAAATGTTGAATATCCATTACCATGATCAACTTGTACAGCCCAAGCATATCCACTACCTCCCCATAAACTTCCAAGTGGAGGACAAGAACCAGCACAACCAGCAAATACTACGGTTCCACTGGCTGCAGCAAGAACACTTGGCAAATTACGATCTGCGATATCTACCCCTTTATGATATACACCTTTGTATGTTTGAGATATTGAACCACCTGCAACTGGCCATCCTAGGAATCTCCCTACGTTAGGATCTGCAGGAGTATTAGAATTCCCTCCAGTATATGAATTAGAGGTATACGTTTTAGGAGCACTTGCATATGTTGGCTTTGGAGGTGCGACATATGGCATTCTACCATCAGGTATGAAAAGCTCCTGGCCTTCTGCTAATGTAAATGGATAGTCAAGCCAGTTGAAATCTGCAACAGCCTGTTCATTTCCATTATATTTTTTTGATACTGAAGCAAGAGTTTCATTCTTTGCAACCTTAATAAGGACTCCATCTGCAGGAGGTATATCTAATTCTTGACCTGGTTTTACAAGGTCAGAGGTAAGATTGTTAGCCCACTTTATCGTTTCTACAGATATATTGTAGTTTGTAGCGATAGTGCTTAATGTATCTCCATTCATTACTATGTATTTATCAACTCCTCTTCTCTCCCTATCTTTTGGAATAAGGGTATTAATAGTTGCATCCATTGCAAGCAAATCACCCTCGGCTACAGCTATATAGTCAAGATCTTCATCATTAGCACTTGTTATTGCAGGAGCTCTATACACATACGATATTCCAAGAATGAAAGCGAAAATAACGGTGGCTGTTTGTACTACATATTTAAGAAATGACCCTCTACCCCAGAACATTCTTTTAACAATACTATCTTTAACAGTATCAAACTGTTTATACAGAAGATCAAAGATTACAGATACTAATATCCAAAATACTCTTAATCTAGAGACTGAATATTCAAAAAAGTCTATAAGGAAGGCTAGCGCACCCCTTCTTGTATTAAAACGATTAGCAAGAAAATTACCTACTCTATTAATCCAGGTAAGATCTTTCTCAGAGTAAATTTCCTTATCAATGAATATATACTCTTCACTTCCAGTCTTTGAGAAATCAGAATCCTTTGCTAGATCCCTAAAACTTAGACCTGATATGTTTTGCTCACGAACTTTATCTTCTGACATTAGTATAGTCAAAAATTTACACTACTATTATACCAGAACTATGCTTCGTGCAATGTTGCAAGAAACTCGTCGTTAGATTTAGTTCTCCTAAGTTGACCTACAAGTACTTCCGTAGGGTTTTCATTTTGATCAAGTATCTCTAGCATTCTCCTTATTCTCCATGATTGATTCAAAACATCTTTACCTAAGAGTAATTCTTCATTTCTTGTCCCTGATTTATTTACATCAATAGATGGATATATTCTCTTGTTAGCAAGCTGCCTATCAAGATGTAATTCCATATTCCCCGTACCTTTAAATTCCTCATATACCAAGTCATCCATTCTACTTCCTGTTTCTACTAAGGCTGTTGCAATGATGGTAAGACTTCCCCCCTCTTCGAAATTTCTAGCAGCACCAAAGAATCTCTTTGGAGGATACAGTGCAACAGGATCAAATCCACCTGAGAGTGTTTTACCTGATGTAGGCATCGTTATATTGTAAGCACGAGCAAGTCTTGTAATACTATCCATTAATATGATTACATCTTCTCCCCACTCTACCATACGCATTGCCTTTTGAAGAGCCATCTCTGCTACCTTACAGTTATGTTCTGGTAATTCATCAAAGTTAGATGCATATACTTCTCCTTTTACAAATCTTTTCATATCAGTTACCTCTTCTGGTCTTTCACCTACAAGAACGACCATTAATTTTGCTTTAGGATGATTAGTTGCAATACCTGCGGCTATATCTTTAAGTAAAAATGTTTTACCTGCTTTAGGAGGAGATACTAACATTGATCTTTGACCGAAGCCAATTGGAGAAAGTAAATCGATTACCCTGGTTGAAATAACCTCAGGAGTAGTCTCTAATTTGATTTGTTTATTTGGAAATATCGGAGTTAGTTTCATGAACTGAGGTCTCTCAGCTGCCTCTGCCGCTGGCTTACCATATACTGTATCTACTCTAAGTAGACTTAAGTATTTTTCTTTTTCTTTTGGTAACCTAGCTGGCCCTGCTACTACATCTCCATTTCTCAAACTAAATTTCTTTATTTGAGATCCAGAGACATATACATCATTATCACCTGCTAAAAGGCCATCTGTTCTAAGTACACCGTGAGATTCATCTTTTTGTACCTCTAAAATACCATCTACAAATACGAATCCTTCGTTCGCTGTAGCCTTCTTTAGTATCTCAAATATTAATTCTCTTTTTTGAAGCTCCATAAAATTATCAAGCTCAATTTTTTTTGCTTCACTACGAAGCTCAGCAAGAGTCATAGACTCATACTCTCTTATACTCTTTGTTGTGTTTACCATATAAATAGATAGGGAAATTACATAAAATGGGCATATATACCCATATGACAATTCAGTATATTCAAAGATTTACTTTAAGTCAAATATGAGAAATTTAAGGAAAAAGGGATCGGTACTGCCCCAACCGACCCCGGTGTTATTCCTCTATAGGCATATAGAGAGATAATATCGGAGAGCATATATAATATGCTTTCCCAAATCTTCCTTTCCTTAGGTTCAGAGTAGTACCAAACCAAACCCAGGGAAAGAAAGATTCAGATATCTTACCCTTTTCCTTTTGCCCAGATGTGTTCGTGGCACCCCAGACAAAGGGAGAAATTTAAGATATCCACATAGTATTCTAATGAACGTTATATTATATCTCGCGCTAGCCAATTATGTCAAGCCTATAACTAAGATGCACGGAAGTGGATAATTTATTCTAATCTGTTTTGTGCCATGGGCTATAGCTATCTTCTGCCCTCCTCTCCCTCATGTTACGAATAGTTGTAGTGCAAGTGTTAGTTACGTATTTTGTTGATATCTTTATGCAAAATTTTATATATTCTTGATAAGCTTTACAACAGAAACCTGTAAACCATCTTTGCCTTTAAAGGTAGTATTTCCTATATGCACTGACTTGTAACCTACTCTTGATGCTTCTGAAAGAACTGATTGTAAGCCCCATGTTCCCCTTACTTCTCCTGTTAGACCTACCTCTCCAAAATATATAGAGTCTTTATCTAATACAGAATCTTTAACTGCTGATTTAATAGCAGCACATACTGCTAAATCTACTGCAGGATCTGAAACTGTAATACCTCCTACTACATTAACAAATACATCTTTATCTCCCAGAAATACTCCTCCCCTTCTAGAAAGAACTGCACAAAGCATATCTAAACGAGGTTTCCTTATACCATTCGCTACTCTTCTAAGAGGACCTCCTTCACCAACTCTCTCTACTACCAATGCCTGTACTTCAACAAATACAACTCTAGAACCTTGAAGTATTGCCCCTATGGCACTGCCTGAAACTGCAGATTTGCTATCTAGGAATACCAAAGATGGATTACCTACTTCATTTAGACCATTAGAGTTCATCTCAAATACCCCTATTTCATTTGTAGATCCAAACCTATTCTTCATACCTCTAAGTATTCTGTACTGATTGAATTCGCCTCCCTCTATATATAGGACACAATCTACAATATGTTCTAATATCTTTGGTCCTGCTATATCTCCTCCCTTGTTTATTTGTCCTACAAGTATAGTTGGTACACCTGTTATTTTAGAAAGCCTTGTTAGAATCGATCCTGAGGCCCTAACCTGACTAATGCTTCCGGGATATCCTTTAGATGTTTGTGAAGTTACACTTTGTATTGAGTCTACTATTACAAGATCAAACTTCTTTTCACTTACAAGATTATATATATTCTCAACTAAGATATCGTTAGTAACAAATATATTCTCTGGTTTACTATTCTTCACTGCTAATCTTTCTAATCTTGAATATAGCTGTGATGGAGATTCCTCTCCACATACATATAGAATCTTCTTGCCTGGAGAGAGATTTAGTGCAACTTGAAGAAGCATTGTTGATTTACCCACTCCAGGCTCTCCACTTATGAGTACTATCTCACCCTGTACAAAGCCACCACCTAGGACTCTATCAAACTCTTTAAAGCCTGTGCTAGTACGACCAGATAACTCTTGATTACTAGAGGTCTTAGACTTAAACTTCGTAATAGTCTTATAGTCAGCTTTAATACTTGATTTACCAGAATCTGGCATTAGTATGCTTTCTTCTACCTCTTCTAATGTCCCCCACTCATTACATACACTACATTTGCCTGACCATCTAAGTGATTCTGCACCACAAGAACTACACAGATATTTCATATCTCAGTGATACTAAATTAGTTATTTTATGATTACCTTACCCTTTTTAATATCTAAAACTATCTCTCCAGGTTTTCCATTCTTAAGTATGTAATCTGCTACTTGGCTTTCTACTGTATCCTGAAGTACTCTTCGAAGTGGTCTTGCACCGTATTCATCGCTAAACCCTTCTTTTACAATATATGAGATTAATGGTTTGGTTAAAGATATTGTAATATTGTGCTCTTCTAATCGTTCATTTAATTCAGAAAGTAGTAAATCCAAGATCTTTCTTACATCTCTTGTATTTAATGCTCTAAAGATTACAGTATCATCTAACCTGTTAAGTAATTCAGGCCTCAATGTCTTTCTTAACTCTCCCATTAGCTCTGATTTCATAGCACTGTATGCTTGCTCTGCATTTATTTTACTTCTTGTAGCCTTCTCTTCTTTGGAGAAACCTAGCACTCTATCTCTACCTATCTCTTCTGCACCTATATTTGAGGTTAGTATGACTATGGTATTTTTAAAGTTAACTTTTCTACCCCTTCCATCTGTTAAATGACCATATTCTAATATCTGAAGTAATATGTTTAAGACATCTGGATGAGCTTTTTCAATTTCATCAAAAAGTATTACACTATGAGGATTTCTTCTTACTTTTTCTGTTAACCATCCCCCCTCTTGATATCCTACATAGCCTGGGGGAGATCCTATTAATTTAGAAACACTATGCATTTCCATCATTTCACTCATATCTATCTGTACTAACTTATCTTCTGTACCGAAGAGTTTTCTAGCTAATACCTTCGCTAACTCTGTTTTACCTACACCTGTGGGACCAAGAAAAAGAAATGATGCCCAAGGTCTATTTTCATCAGAGATACCCGTTCTAGCTCTTTTAATCGCAGATACCACACTTCTAACTGCCTCTTTCTGTCCAATTACAGAAGCATTAAGTTTTTCATCTAGCTTTAGTAAAGCACTTTTCTCCTTAACACCTAATGTATTAAGAGGTATTCCTGTCCAATTTGAGACTACTTTTCTAACATCATCGCTATTTACAACACTACTCTTTTTTCTCTTCCTTTGTTCTCTTTCTTCTTCTAATCCTGAGATTTTTTTCTTAAGAGAAGCTTCTTCTTTTCTTAGGTTTGCAGCAGACTCCATCCTTCCTTTAAGAATATATTCCTCTTTTGCATTCTGAAGACCTCTTAGTTTTGAAATCATAGAGGAAAGTACTTCATATTCTCCCTCTATACTAAGACGTTTTGTTGCACTAGCTTCATCTAGTAAATCTATTGCTTTATCAGGTAAATATCTATCACTAATATACCTATCTGAAAGAGTTGCAGAGAGAAGTAATGCTTCATCACTGATATTTATACTGTGATGAGCTTCTAATATTGGTTTAAGATTCTTTAATATTTGTACTGTCTCACTTATAGAGGGCTCTGTTAGAAATATTGGTTGGAATCTTCTTGCAAGTGCGTTATCAGTCTCAAAATATGCTGAATATTCATCTGTAGTAGTTGCGCCTATACATCTAAAATCATCTCTTAGAAGTGCAGGTTTAAGTATTGATACAATCTCTGGAGAACCACCGGACATTCCTGAAGTTAGAATTGTATGTATTTCATCTATGAAGAGTATTGTGTTGTTAGATTCTACTACCTCATTCACTATACCTAAGACTTTTTCCTCTACATCTCCTCTCATCTTACTACCCGCCATTATACTTGCTACATCCAAAGAAACTATTTTCATATCTCTAAGAGCTGGTGGTACTTTTCCATCCGCTATCTTTTGAGCAAGCCCTTCTACAAGGACTGTTTTTCCTACTCCTGCATCACCTACTACAATTGGATTGTTTTTTCTTCTTCTACTTAGTATTTTAACAATATCGTTTAATTCTTCTTCTCTCCCTATCAGTGGATCTAACTTACCCTCTCTTGCCAAATCTACTAAATTCTTCCCAATTACTTCTAACAGACCTCCATCTCTAGAGTCTAATGGTGTGTATTCTGGCTTTGCTAATACACCTAATGGGTATGTTGCATACTCTGAGAGCTGTTTTTGAAATTTTTTAATATCTAAGCCATATTTAGCTAGATCTTTGATGAAAAGATCTGAAGATTCTAGTATAGCGAGCATGAGATGCTCTGTTCCTACATATACATGAGCATATCTTTGTGACCAATCGAATGCTTTCCTTAATACAATCTGTGCACTTTTAGAGAACTTTATCTCTCTAGGTAAATTAACATCAGAGATTAAATCTATCTTAGCTACTCCTAGTACCTTACTAAGAGTATCTTTTGTATTAAAACCCATTACTAATACTGCCTTAGTAGCAAGAGCATTATCATTGAAAAATATACCTACCAGAATATGTTCTGGTTCTACAGCTTTACTCTTAAGATGCTCTGCTATTATAGAGGCATTCCTAATTGAGATTTTTGCATTTTTACTTAGTCTTGAGAATATATGACTTCTTCCTATTCTTTTCATCTTTGATTATACCAAAAAAAGGGGGCCTTTAAGCCCCCTTCGTAAAATATATATCTATTTTATCTCTGCATCTATTGCTGCATCTACTGCTTCAGAGAGTTCTTCTTCATTTAACTCCACTACCTTAGCTTTAGTATCTGTAGCTTTTAGGCTTAAACCTAAATGTCTTTCTGTAGAAGAGATGGAAAGTATCTTTACCTTTACTGGTTGGCCTACCTTAACAATATCTTCTGGATTCTTAACAAGCTTGTCTGAAAGTTCAGAGATATGAATTAGACCATTTAATCCTTCCCCTATTCTTACAAATGCACCGTAAGGAACTACCTTTTGAACCTCACCATCTACAATATCTCCAACCTTAAATTGAGATATTGCTTGTGACCATGGATCTTGCTGTAATCTCTTTACACTGTAAGCCACTCTCTTACCACCATCTGTTAAACCAATTACCATTACATTTACTTTCTGACCTACAGAATATATTGCTCCAATATCTTCAACCTTGTCCCATGAAAGCTCAGAGAGATGAACGAGACCTTCAAGACCTTGAGCATTAACAAAGATACCAAATGGTGTAATACCACTTACTGTACCTTCTAATACATCACTTTCTTTTACTTTCTTGAGTGTCTTTGCTCTCTTTTCTAAGTCTCTTGCTTGGGTTACCATCTTCTCAGAGAGTATTATCCTGTTTTTCTCTCTATCTAACTCAATGATTCTTGTCTTAATACCTTCCCCTATCAATGAGTTAAGTCTCTTTTGAACTCTAGAAGAGATATCTTTACCAACCTGTCTTACACCGTTAGCATATACCCTAGTAGCATCAAGTTGAGATGTTGGGATGAATCCTCTAATACCTTTACCAATCTCTACTATTAATCCTCCGTTATTGGATTCTACAACTACAGCTTCTACTACATCGTTATTCTTTCTTGCATTCTCTAATGCTAACCATGCACTTGCCTGTTGTGTTCTCCTGATGGAAAGTACTAACTGTCCTTTATCATCTTCTGGTTTAACAACATATACAAGTATTTTGTCTCCTACTTTTAATGTTGTCCAATCAAGGGTATCACTCTTAAGCTCTTTACCTGCAATTACTCCCTCTGATTTGAAACCTACATCAACGATTATTACACCGTTATTGATGTCAACGATTTCTCCTTCTACGATTTCTCCTTTTGTGAGCTGTTTAATCTTTTGGGAACTGTCTGCTAGAAATTGATCTAGCTGTGAATACAAAGATGTGTCTTTAGCATCTGTACTCTTTGTTTTTGTATTAACCATATATATTCCTTATGGCGATGTATGAATTAGCAGAATTACATACATACAACTAAAATATTTACTCTGCGACGCAATTATATCACCAAATACTCCTTTAAAACAACCCTTTCCATATCTGGTTTCTTTGCTTTAAGAATGTATCTACCGTAGAGGACAAAAGTAGAATTAACTTTGTACCAATCCTCTCTCTTAAAGAGTTTCTCTAAATCATGTGATATCTTTGTAGGGTCTGTATGTTTAGTTAATCCGTATGCTCTTGCTACTCTTAAAACATGAGTATCTACTGCGATACCTTGGTTAGATCTATATAGGTCATTAAGGAAGACATTTGCTGTCTTGTAACCTACTCCAGGCAATTTTAAGAGTTTAGAGAGCATTACAGGGGGTTGTCCTTTATACTCTCTCTGTAATATCTTAGACATCTCTAATATATGCTTAGATTTTGTTTTGTAGTAATTAATACCCCCTAGGGTATGCTGTAACTCCTCTAGGTTAGCTAAAGAGAGGGCATGTGCATCTGGATATTTGGAGAAGAGTTTCTTTGTTACCTTGTTTACCTGTATATCAGTAGTCTGCGCAGAAAGTACTATACATACAAGAAATTGAAATGGTGTAGACCAATTACTGAGCTCTGTTTGAGCTAAAGGGAATATTTTTTGGACTTCAAGAAGTAGTCTATTAGCCAAATCTTTCTTCCTCATCTATTTACAGATTTAAGAAATTTAATTACAAAATCCTCTCCGTACAGATCTTCTAGAAGGAAAAGTAACTCTGGGATATCATCCAATATCTCCTTTACTACCCCCTCTATCTCTTCATTGTACCATGAGATATCTTTAACTGAATTGACTACCTGATTAGATATTATCTCTGATATTTCATACATAGACTGTTTGTTGTTACTACCTATACTACTCATGAACAAATCCAAGGCTCTAGAGTCAACTGTAGAGCCTCTGTACAAGTTTTCTAATGTCTGAACAACAGGGAAGTAATTTGGATGCTTAGAATCGCCTACAGAGGATATCTCGTAACTCTTCTTTACAAATTCTAAACATTCTTTAGTAATATCACTTCTCTCTCTCCAACCATCTCTATTTTTACTTGGTATATCTATCCAATTATCACCTAATATGTTTGCAAATATTGAATATATTGAATCACTTCTCTCTTGAACATCTCTAGATTCATGCAAATCACCCTCCTCATCTCTTTCTTTAGACCAAGAACAATCCATATTACACAACCTTATTACACACCTATCTATACCTAAAGACTCTCTAAAGTAGGAATCCAAAGAGAGAGCTTTTGAGACAAGCTCTTCTTGGTACTTTGGAGAGAGTCCCGTAGATATTGCGTAAGCTATTGTGAGTGCATTACTAAAAGGTCCCCTATCAAACAGATATATGTCACTCTTTTCACTAGAGAGGATTGAATTTAATACCTCAAGCCTATTTAAAGAAAAAAGAGCCATTTTAGCAGTAGTAGCCTCCTTTAAATCCATATCATATTTACTTAAAAGATCTTCCTTAAGAACTTTTCTAACAGCAAATCCTACAGGTGTTGCGTAGCAAGGAAAAGAAACAATCGTTACATCCAGACCTTGCCAAGCAAGCTCTAAGGAAAGATTCCTAACAGCATCTCCCTTACCAACCTGATCCCCACCCTCTAGATCCACTGAGAAGTATTCTGACATATGTTTAGGAGTAAAATTTAGATACCCTATAGCCGAGAGATGTACTTTAATATATCATATATCGTTTTAATTCAAAATTGTTTACTTTCCTTTTCTTGGATGCCTAATAGTGGGTAAATATTCTCTACGGGAATAACGGTCTATTTCAAGCCCCTTTCTAAAAGAAGGTGACTAAATTGGTAATAAATATTTGAAGATGAACTATTTTCTATCTGCTATAAATTTGAAGTGAGAACAAAAATGTTACGTATATACGTGTATAGCAAGTAACGGTGATTCTAAAAGAAAGAAACGTTACGCGGTATATTTGGAGTATTTATTTTAAAGGGCCTATATAAATAAAAGCCCCACTCTTTCAAGTGGGGTTTTCGAATTCAAAAATCCTGGCAACGACCTATCTTCCCGGGACCAAAGGTCCGAGTATTTTCGGCGCTGGAACGTTTTACTTCTGAGTTCGGGATGGAGATCAGGTAGTTCCGCTCCGCTACAATCGCCAGGCGACAAAAATCTAACATTTAAATCTCTGTCGCCTGACGAGTACTGTTATTACTAACAGTAATCCTCAGGACTTTAAATTCTAAAGAGCTAGAGAGTGTTTGTACACTCAAAACTGAATAGATAATAGTAAAAATATATGAAGCTTTTGGTCTATTAGTACTCCTCGGCTAAACATATTACTATGCTTACACCTAGAGCCTATCAACGTGGTAGTCTCCCACGGACCTTCCGCATAGCCAAGCTATGCAAGTATATCTAATCTTGGGAAAGGTTTCGTACTTATATGCTTTCAGTACTTATCCTAAAATAACTTAGCTACCCAGCCATGCACTTGGTAGTACAACTGGTACACTAGAGGTTACCGCACCCTGATCCTTTCGTACTAAGGGTCAAATCCCTCAAATATACAACGCCCATACCGGATAGAGACCGACCTGGCTCACGACGGTCTGAACCCAGCTCACGTGCCACTTTAATCGACGAACAGTCGAACCCTTGGGGCCTTCTCCAGCCCCAGGATGTGACGAGCCGACATCGAGGTGCCGAACGGTGCCGTCAATATGAACTATCGGGCACCACCAGCCTGTTATCCCCGGGGTAGCTTATCTCCGTTAAACAATCGCGATTCCACATTCTGCGAAAGGGTCACTTGAACCTACTTTCGTAACTGATCGGGATGTCTCCCTCACAGTAAAGCCTCCTTATGCTCATGCACTCTTCACCCGATTTCCATCCGGGTTGAGGAGACCTTTGTGCGCTTGCGGTACTTTTTAGCAAGCAACCGCCCCAGTCAAACTGCCCACCATGCACTGTCCATCTTCCGGATAACGGAAGGGGTTAGAAATAAAACGTTGAAAAAGTGGTATTCCATATTGTGACTCCACCATCCCTGACGAGACGGCTTCAAAGTCTCCCACCTATTCTCTATATCCAAAGCCATATTTCAATGCAAAGCTGCAGTAAAGCTCCACGGGGTCTTTTTGTCCTGGTATGGGTAGGCCGCATCTTCACAGCCATTTCAATTTCACCGAGCGCGTCGTCGAGACAGTGGAAGAGTCGTTACACCTTTCATGCAAGTCACTAATTAAGTGACGAGGTATTACGCTACCTTAGGACCGTTCATTTATGTTACTAATCTATTTGCATAGATTTTGGATACATATTTCTATATATCTCTGTATGTCGCCATACAGATCGGACTATATCATCCCACCCTATTCTTTTAATAGAGGGGTCTGGCGTGTAGTCTCTGAGGATTTCCAAAATTTCTCTAAATCTTCTAAAGAGTATTTCCTCTTTCTACCTACTACTATTTCTTCTCTTAAATTAAAGATATCTTTAATATCTTCCCATTCAAGTTTCTTAGAAGAGAGTCTTTCAATAGTTTTAGAAAATATCTCAAACGCTTCTTTTTTCTTAGTTTTTAATTTGTATTTCTTAAAGAAAGGTATAATCTCATTTTTCAAATTGCTCAGATTATGCACTTCATAGTAATAAACATCATCTCCTCGATTACGGATAGTACCGCATCTTAGCTGACTCTGAATCCAGACTAGAATATTTTTCTCCTTTTGAGATATATTAAAGCTTGGATATACTTGTATTCTATTAGTGTAATCTTTGCGAATTTTAAACGAGATGTTAAAGCTACCTTCTCCATCTACAAATCCAACTATGTATGAAGCATCATCTAAAGATATAGGTTTTGGATCTTTCCTGCTGATTGTCTGCATTTTAATATTTTCACTGAAAAAGATTAAATAATCTTTAACGAGTAATTAAAAATACTCAGATATTCCAGCATATAGCCAAATTTTACAACTACAAGATACCGGAAAACTCCGATATTGGTTCATAGTTACAGCCGCCATTGACCAGGGCTTCAGTCGTCCGCTTCCTCACCATCAGAGCACCGAAGTGCATCTGACAGACGATTGACAAACTTCCTTAACCTTCTGGCATTGGGCAGGTGTCAGCACTTATACATCTTCTTACGAATTTGCAAGCGCCTGTAGTTTTGGTAACTAGTCGCTCCTCCCTATTCTGTGCCGCCTCCATCATCACAAATATAAATATCTATAATGGAAGGCCCCCCTTCTTGCGAACGTACGGGGTTAATTTGCCGAGTTCCTTAACAACGCATCACTCGTACGCCTTGGTACTTTTATACCAGTCCACCAGTGTCGGTTTGCGGTACGGTTACAAATATCATTTAGTCCACCCGAAGGTAGACACGCTAGAAGTTTTTCCTGGAGAATTAATACAACAAATCGGCTTCCCGAAGGTCACCTTTGCATCGTAACTCGTTTGCATCTACCGAAGTAGAAACATTTCTCCGGATTTACCTGAAGAAACTAACTCGTTACTTACACCCCAAACCAATGAGGGGCTTGCGTTCTCAATTCCCAATCTCCGTTGCAGATATTAGTAGTACAGGAATATTAACCTGTTGTCCATCGATTACGCCTTTCGGCCTGATCTTAGGACCGACTAACCCATGGATGACTGCCATAGCCATGGAAACCTTAGACATTCGGCGAGCAGGGTTTTCACCTGCTTTACGTTACTCATCCCGGCATTCTCACTTCTATACGCTCCAGCAACTCTTTACAGGTCACCTTCACCGCGATGTATCTACTGCTAAGTAGATCATGTATAGAACGCTCCCCTACCACTCATCAAATCACAAGTGATAGATAAATTTGCAGCTTCGGAATACATCTTCAGCCCCGTTGAATCTTCGGTGCAGAATCTCTTGACTAGTAAGCTTTTACGCACTTTTTAAAGGATGGCTGCCTCTGAGCCAACCTCCTAGCTGTCTGAGAAACTCCACTTCCTTTCCCACTAAGATGTAATTTAGGGTCCTTATCTGACAATCTGGGCTGTTTCCCTCTTGAACGTAGGAACTTAGCTCCCTAGTTCTGACTGCTGTAATGTTCACACTGGTATTCGGAGTTTGAGTGGATTGGGTACTCTTTCGAGCCCCAAACCCAATCAGTGCTCTACCCCCAATGATTAAATTACAACGCTAGCCCTAAAGCTATTTCGGGGAGAACCAGCTATTACCAGGTTCGTTTGGCATGTTACCGCTAACCACAAGTCATCTCATAATTTTGTAACATTAAAGAGTTCGGGCCTTCAAAATGATTTCTCATTCCTTCACCCTGCTCATGGTTAGATCACCTGGTTTCGGGTCTAGTGCATGCGACTAAATTCGCCCTATTAGGACTCGCTTTCGCTTCGGCTCCCCAATAAACATGGTTAACCTTGCCGCACACAACTAACTCACCGGGTCATTCTTCAATAGGCACGCCGTCACCGGATATACCGGCTCCGACTGTTTGTAAGCATACGGTTTCAGTTCTATTTCACTCCCCTAACAGGGGTGCTTTTCACCTTTCCCTCACGGAACTACTCCACTATCGGTCGCAAAAGATATTTAGCCTTGCCAAGTGGTCTTGGCTGATTCCCACAAGATTTCACGTGCCCCGTGGTACTCAAGAAATTAGAAAGAAGTTTCAACTTTTTAAAATACGAGACTTTCACTCTCTATGGTCTACCTTTCCAGATATGTTCTGATAAAGTTGAATTTTGTAACTTCTCGACTAGACTGCCGTCTAATCAACTAACTCTTACTACGCCTATGCTGCACGATCGGCAGACTACGAATTCACCTCTTCAATTGTCGCTACGCGACTCATGATTTGGATCCTCCTTACACAACATAGGTTTGGGCTCTTTCCTTTTCGCTCGCCACTACTCAGGAAATAAACTATTGTTCTCTTTTCTCGCAGGTACTGAGAGGTTTCACTTCCCTGCATTCCCTCCAATACAGCTATGAATTTACTGTATGGTATCTAGGTTTGAACCTAGATGGGTTACCCCATTCGGAAATCCCCGGATCAAAGCTCGTTAGACAGCTCCCCGAGGCTTATCGCAGCCTACTACGTCCTTCTTCGGTCTTTTGCGCCAAGGCATTCACCGTATGCTCTTATTTGGCTTCATTGAAATTACTATTACTATTCAGTTTTAAATGTGCAACACTGAGTTTGTTGACATAGTTACTTAAAAACAATTGGACCTACCCCAATAACTATATACGAACAGAACTCTGTCTCTATATCTACGGATATTAAAGATTTCTCTTCTCTTTCCGATATCTTTTTGGACCTGAGGAGAATCGAACTCCTGACCTCCTCATTGCAAATGAGGCGTTCTAGCCAACTGAACTACAGGCCC
>JACDJB010001950.1_pt1 | contig 15827 bp, 20 predicted proteins | sample 7454121 | NCBI WGS metagenome assembly JACDJB01 (sample SAMN14253290, study PRJNA609438) | sludge metagenome | isolation source: sludge after 25d culture with pyrite | collected 2018-12-20 | reverse complement strand
CTGTTTAAAACGTGCAGGGATTAATACCGTACATGAATTGACCCAAAAGTCAGAAGAAGATATGATGAAAGTCCGCAACCTCGGAAAGAAATCACTTGAAGAGGTTGTGATTAAACTCGAAGAAATGGGTCTAAGCCTTCGTAAGGATGAATAGAATCTTTTGTTTGCAAAGGAGGTAGTACAATGGCATACCAAAAGTTGGGTCGCGACTCCTCGGCACGTAAAGCATTGTTCCGTGACTTAGTAACGGATTTGTTTATTAATGAGAGAATCGAGACAACAGAAGCAAAAGCTAAGGCAGTTCGTTCGATCGCTGAGAAGCTTATCACAAAAGCAAAAAAAGGCGATCTTCATTCTCGCCGTGAAGTAGCTTCTTATGTTCGTAAAGAACTTGTAGATGCTACAGACGCTGAGTCTAAGGATGCAGTACAAAAGTTGTTTGATGAGATCGGACCACGCTATGCAAATCGTGCAGGCGGATACACTCGAATCTACAAAAAAGGACCTCGTCGTGGCGACGGAGCACCTATGGCAATTTTAGAATTGATCAACGACTAATTAAATTAAATAACTATAAGAACAAGGAATGGTACAAAATTACGTTACGTAATTTTGTACCATTCCTTTTTTCTTTTTAAGACTAGGGAAGACACGGGGACGTTTCATCTGTCTTCTAAACAATCTATACATAATCCGATTAGCGATTTTTGTTTGTTTATGAGATACTCAAAGCATATGAGCATCACATGTGAAAGAAGGATTTATGATGGAGACAATTATTGAGTTACAAGATATATGGTTTCGTTATACTGAGGAAGATGATTGGATTCTAAAGGGAATCGATTTTTCATTACAAGCAGGTGAATGGGTAACAATCCTCGGAGGTAACGGTTCAGGCAAATCCACCTTTGCTAAGCTACTAAATGGGCTTCTCGTTCCGAATAAGGGTCATATCTCATTGTTTGGAGTAACGCCTCAAACGGATGATGAGATATGGCGAGTCCGTCAGCGAGTAGGAATGATTTTTCAAAATCCAGAGAATCAAATCGTTGCGATGACGGTTGAGGATGATGTTGCGTTTGGGTTGGAGAATTTAGGGGTAGATCCGGATGAAATGGAGCAACGCATCGATCAAGTATTGGAACAGCTCGGGATTAAAGAGTTTCGCCATAGAGAACCACATAAGCTTTCTGGAGGACAAAAGCAACGTCTAGCGATCGCAGGTGTACTAGCAATGCGTCCAGAGGTGATGATCTTTGATGAATCGACATCGATGCTCGACCCACAGGGCACAGAGGATGTACTAGCGATTATGAAGAATCTACAGCAACAAGGAATCAGTATCATTCATATTACCCATGAGATGGACGAAGTATATTATTGTGATCGTGCAATTGTATTTAAGCAAGGGAAGATCATCAAGATGGGAAATCCACGTGAGGTACTATCAGATACACAGGCGTTACTAGAGGCAGGATTAATTCCGCCATTTGCAGTGCGTGTACGTGAAAAGTTAATTACCAATGGATATAGCATCGGGTCTGAAATTATGACAGAGGAAGAGCTGGCGGGAGAGTTATGGAAATCACTATTACCGAAGTAAATTATACATATGCAGTAGGCACACCATTTGAACGTCTGGCACTTGAAGGGATAAATTTGAGCATTCCTCAAGGGCAGTTTATTGCCTTTATGGGGCGTACTGGTTCCGGCAAGACGACGCTTGCACAACTCATTAATGGATTGTTACGTCCAACAAGTGGACAGATCCAGGTAGGCGAATTTACACTTACACAAAAAAAGCAAGATCTTCGTCCGCTTCGTGCGAAAATTGGTTATGCCTTTCAGTATCCTGAGCATCAGCTCTTTGAAGAGAGTGTATACAAGGACATTGCCTTTAGTTTAATCCAACAGGAGCTTCCCGAAGAAATGATTGCAACGCGTGTTAAAAATGCGATGAAGTTAGTTGGTCTATCAGATGAGGGGTTCAAGGACCGCTCTCCCCTTCAACTCAGTGGAGGGCAGATGAGGCGTGTAGCCTTAGCTGGTGTAATTGCCTCAGTACCTGAGGTATTGATTCTCGATGAGCCAACCGCTGGACTTGATCCATTAGGTCGCAAGGAACTACTAGCTCTTGTGCGTAAGCTACATCAAGAACAAGGGTTAACAATCATCTATATTACGCATCATCTAGAGGAGGCACTCGAGAATGCAGAACGCATTCTGTTTTTGAACGAGGGTAAAATCTATGCCGATCTATATCCGCATGAAGTGGCCCGTATCCTGCCCCAGTTAAGCAAAGTCGGTATTTTGTCAACACCATTATTACGCACAATCGAACGATTAAACTGTAAGAAGCAAGTCAGGATTCCGGATACAATCCACCGTGAAGATCAGCTTATTGAGCACCTACTTTTACGTCATGAGGGGGTGCTCTAAATGGAACTGTTTCGTAATATTCCAATCGGACTCTATGTGCCGAGTGATTCATTTTTACATCGGCTAGATGCACGTACCAAGATCATATTTGTGTTTCTATTTGTCATACTGATCTTTGTTGCTAATGATTTGATAACATTAGGATTTTTCGGTGTACTTACATTGGTTGCGATCCTTTATTCAGAGCTCAAGCTGAGCTATTTATGGCGAGCACTTAAAGGGATGCTACTGATGATTGCTTTAATTGGTCTGCTGCAGCTCTTTTTCATTAAGCAAGGTGAATTGCTCTTTTCCTGGGGCTGGCTTCAGATCTATTCAGATGGTGTAATGCGAGCGATCTTTGTCACATTAAGACTTGTATTTTTGATCGTGATTACGTCATTGCTCTCATTAACCACCTCGCCCATTCACTTAACCGATGCATTGGAGCGATTACTAAAACCATTGTCCAAGCTTAAAGTTCCAGTACATGAACTTGCACTAATGATGAGTATCTCCATTCGCTACATCCCAACTTTAATAGAGGAGACGGATAAGATCATCAAGGCACAAACCGCACGTGGGGCTGATTTCGAATCACGTAATCTCGGCAAGCGGATCAAGTCGTTATTTCCTTTGTTAGTGCCACTGTTTGTCGGATCATTCCGACGTGCTGAGGAGCTAGCTCTAGCGATGGAGGCAAGATGCTACCGTGGCGGCATAGGCAGGACTAAGCGCAAGGGAAGCAAGGTAAGCTGGCGTGATGGTGTTGTGGCGGCTATTGCTGTGATGATCACGATCGGTACGATTTGGATGAGACTTATGCAATGAAGAAGCAGGGGACGGTTCTCTGCTTCCTTTTTAATAACGTATGTTATATATTTATGTTTTTTATTTTGATATAATCTCATGCCTCTCACATAACCATTTGCACACTCGCGGAAGTTAGTTCAAAAAGAAATAATGATATGGGTGATACATAGATGGGTTTAAGCGCTGGGAAAGTGCCGAAAAAGATTCATATCATCGGGTCAGTCGGTAGTGGAAAGACGACCCTAGCTAGAAAGCTATCACAACAGTTCGGTATTCCTTATTATGAGTTGGATAACGTGGTCAGAGAAAGAAGACCTGATGGAGATGTGAAAAGGACTCCAGAGGAACGAGATGTGGTTTTTCATCAAATTGTGAATTTAGATCAGTGGATCGTAGAAGGGGTACATAGTGGCTGGGTGAATCGAGGTTTTGAGCAGGCGGATCTTATTTTATTTTTAGATCCTCCCATGAATCAGAGAAGATACCGCATTATACGTAGGTTTATAATGCAAAAGCTCAGATTAGAAAAGGCGCATTATAAACCGACTTGGAAGATCTTCTGGAAGATGTTTGAATGGAATCGCAGCTTTGAATATGAGACGAAGCCAGAGATACTAAAGACATTACACACGTTTTCTGATAAAGTGATAATTATTTCGAGAGACTTTGATGTTATGTAAATGTGATCTAGGGAAATTCACATATTTTTGATTTAGGAGCGAATTGTTTTGCATAAAGTGGCTTTAGAAGTGAGCTATGATGGAACCAATTATGCAGGGTTTCAAAGACAACCGAATCATATTACGATCCAAAGTGAGTTGGAGCGTGCGTTAACTGAGCTATCTAAGGAACAGATAACAATTCATGGCTCAGGTCGAACAGATGCTGGAGTACATGCGCTTGGACAAGTTATACACTTTAGCACGAATTTGAATATCCCTGTAGAAAAGTGGCCGCTGGCAATCCGAAATTTTCTACCTGAGGATATTATCGTGCGCCGCGCGTTTCGAGTCGCAGATGACTTTCATGCACGCTATGATGCGATTGGAAAGGTGTATCGCTATCAGATTGATTGTGGTACGGTGCCGAATGTTTTTCATCGACGATACAGCTATCACTATCCCTATTCTCTAAATACGGATTTGATTCAAGCGGCGATTCTTCATTTGATCGGAACACATGATTTCAGTGCATTTTGTGCAAGTGGAACCACTATTGAAGATAAAGTCCGTACACTCTACGAGATCACACTAACTGATGATGGAGACTTACTTAAAATCGACTTCCACGGGAATGGTTTTTTGTATAATATGGTCCGCATCCTTATAGGTACTCTCCTTCGAGTCGGAGGTGGCCGCATTGCAGTATCAGATATCCCAGAGATCATCGCCTCCAAAGACCGCCATCGTGCTGGTGTAACCGCACCTGCTCACGGATTAACCTTACTTAAGGTAGAATATCCAACAGATAAATTACATATCAAATAAGTTATTAAAATGGAAGCAGAGAACCGTCCCCTGCTTCCTACTCACTTTTCACATCAAGTAGTGTAAATTGTTCGCAAACTAGAAGCATGTCCTCTGAAAATTCGAGGCCATGTTTTTGCAATTCAGATGTAAAAAATCTTACATGAATGTCTTTCCATTCTTGGTACGAACCTTCTCCTTCAGCAATGGCAAAATCTTCGGTAACCTCATTCATAGGTGTTACAAAAACTTCAACTGTCCTAATAATCGCAACAGGTTGTTCCGCACTATTTAATATAATGCTATATTCATCAACCTGCGGTAGAGGTGCTTTTTCGAGTTCATAAAAAACATAGCCTGAGCAGGTCGCTGTTTTAGCACCGTCAATGACTAATTGGGCCAGTTGATCAGGAGTATCCCCAAACATCCATGCGCTTACCGATGAAGGCTTTTCCTGATCACCCCAATATTCGTTCCAATAGGCTTGTGCTGCTTCATTCATTTATTATATCCCCTTTACATAATAGTACTTCAGTTTTAGTAAACAGACAGACTAATGAATCTGTTAAGATGATAGCGAGCAGGGGTAGCCCCCTGCTCATCGATAAATGTAACCAAAAAAGTATTTCTAGTGTAGCTAAGAAAATAAGTTGAATTACGTATCATGATTATAATATCACGTGATCTTCTAAGTTTCTCCATAAATGATGCGCTTCTCTGGCGATATGTTCTAATAAATCTGACGGCGAAATGGTGACGGCAGCACATTGTTTGATCAAATCATCTAACTCCAATTTGAATGCTTCTAGAGCCTTCGCCTCTTTGATTACCATTTGGTTAAATCCGTGTAAAGCGGGGGATACTTCATTTCTTGGTTGACGAATCATTGTTCTCAGTGCATTTGCCTGCAAAAATAGGTTTTGAAATTTCTTTGTCATTGCTCTTACTTGATCATGAAGTTCATAGTTTGAAATGTCCAAATAATGACTAATGTAGCCTAAATGATCTGCCATTTGCCGCAACCAAAAATAGTTTGCATGTAATGTTGCTTCGGCTGGTGAAACTGGTTTACCTGATTGTAATAGTTTGAACACAGAAATTGTCTCCTCAGCTTCACGTGCCATATGATCAAGAAGCGATTGTGGAGTTGAAATGATAACATCACAATGTAATGCTCGGTCCAATGTATACGTTAGTAAGCTGTGGAATTCATGTGTTGCATGCTGTGCTTCTATAATTAGAGTTCCGGGGTCAGCAGTTTTGTGCCTAGTTTTTTCAAAAACCGCTCCCAACTGCTGAATCATATGTGCGTTTGCTCGAGCTAACTCCATTTCATGATGGCTAATTTCTCGATCGAAAAATCGACTGTGATCAAAATTGTTTTGTACCCAAAAAGCGATAATTCCATAAATATCTCTTTCATAATGATCTGTGTAGGCCATTTTCACATCTCCTTTTGATTATGAAATCGAAATAATCTATAGCTGTAAGGACAATATTTAATTATTTTATAATTAAGTTATGTGTATGTGCTTGGGTAGGTACCTACCCTCTATTTTTAATCACTCATTCAACTGTTCCTAGCGTATTTTCTGCTTGACTTGAAGATCGTTAATGTTGTATTATTTAATACGGTATTCATAAACCCACTGCCCCGTGGTTTTTGAACTTATAGATCGTATGTTGCGGATTTATCATCCAGTAATTCGCACGTACAAACGGACAATTAACTTTAGTAACTGTAATTTGAGGAGGTCAATCCATGCGCACCACATATATGCCTAAAGGCGATGAAGGGCTAAAAGACCGTAAATGGTATGTAATCGATGCAGAAGGTAAGACTCTTGGACGTCTTGCTTCTGAAGCGGCTGCAATCCTACGCGGTAAGCATAAGCCTACATTTACACCCCATATGGATATGGGAGATCATGTGATCATTATCAATGCTGAGAAAATTCACTTAACAGGTAAAAAATTAACAGATAAACTTTATCATTTCCACTCTGGTTTTCCTGGTGGTCTAAAGACCTTTACTGCAGGTCAAATGAAAGAGTCTAAGCCAGTGAAAATGCTTGAATTAGCAATTAAAGGTATGCTTCCAAAAAATCGCTTAGGTCGTCAAATGTACACTAAGCTTAATGTATACGTTGGAGCAGAACACCCACATCAAGCGCAAAAACCCGAAGTTTGGGAATTACGTGGATAATCGATAAAGGAGGGAAATAAAACATGGCACAAGTTCAATACTATGGTACAGGTCGTCGTAAAGAGTCAATTGCACGTGTTCGTCTAGTTCCTGGCGATGGTCGCGTAGTGATCAACGAGCGCGAGATGGATGAATACTTTGGTTTAGATACATTGAAATTAATCGTAAAGCAACCTCTAGTTCTAACCAACACATTAGGTCGTTATGACGTATTGGTTAAAGTAGAAGGTGGCGGTTATACTGGTCAAGCAGGAGCAATCCGTCACGGTATCTCACGTGCGTTGCTTGAAGCAGATCCAGAGCTTCGTGGTTCTCTTAAGAAAGCCGGTTTCTTAACTCGTGACCCACGTATGAAAGAACGTAAGAAATACGGTCTTAAAGCTGCTCGTCGTGCACCACAATTCTCTAAGCGTTAATTATTACTATAAAAAAGCACCACTTCCGATATTGGAAGTGGTGCTTTTTTCTATCAACATTTGATTTAATGCCTAAATCATAGGAAAGTGAAACTACGATGACTTTTCCTGCTACTTCGCCAATAATGGCTGCACTTCTTTAGGTGCAGGGATTTCAGTAATCTCATTAATTGATTTTATGAAAAAATAGTAATCATTATAAATATTACCGAGTGACTTGGATTCTGTAAGAAGTTCAATTATTATTATTTTTGGCATAAATGTATTAGGGTCAAGAGTATAGTAATGATTTGCTTCCAATAAAGGAAGATCTGACACATATGAAGAAACTTCTGTGGTATATTTTTTGGGATCAAAACACACTTCTAAGATAAGTCCATTATAGCTTAGATCTGATTTTAACTCTGTGATTGCCTCGTGCCAATCCTTAGATAGAAAATTAATCAAATGTAAAACAGATTCCATCCCGGTGAAAGGAACATCATTTACATTCCATTTGCCGGTATACGGACTAAGAGAGTATTCTTTATTACCAACTGTAAATATATTAATATTTAAATCTAATAATCCAACCGATGATTTATTACCTATTACATAAGTGGTCAGTTCAGGTGTGATCATAGTTTCGCCAATCAAATGAAAATCCAATATTTTTCCATCATCATTTCCTGAATAAGCTAATACCTGATAGCCTAAACTTGTAATTTCAGATTTTTCAACTTTTCATATATTTTCTTAGCATCAGTTACTTTAATGTCGCCATCTAAAACGGTGTCGTTAATCGTAATTGTTCTTGTATTTCCATCCCAGTTTACTACTTTACCTGCTACTTCACTTACAAAACGCAACAGTACAAGTGTTGAACCATCTACTGCTTTAGAGGCTACAGCGAATTCGTGCTCTACGTTATTTACTAAGACGTTCTTTGAACCCGGTGTAAATACGATGCTAAGCCAATCTTTAACTGCAGTAACCTGCTTCGTATCATTATCCCATTCTACTGTCATACCTAATTTCTCGAAAATAATACGGAATGGTACCAATGTAGTCCCTTTTTCAACGATTGGATCAATAGGGAAGGATAGCTTTTCCCCATTAAGATAGACCTCAATCGGTTTTTCTGCAAATAAAGACAATGGAAAAGTGAGCAAGAAAAGGAATAAGACCAATGCTACTTTAGTTAGCTTCAAATTGCGACCTCCTTGATGAGTAGTCATATGTATTTAAAAAGAAAAGCACCATATCACATTGAGATGGTGCTAAATAAACTCGTGTTACTATTTGATCAATGACTTGAGATCTTCAGGGATTTGGATTTCATCGATCTCGTTAATAGAGTTGATGTCAAAGTAGAAATTGGTGTAATGATAATAGTTCTCTTCCATTTCCTCAATTAACTCAATAATGATTCTTTTTGGCATAAATGTCGTTGGATCAAGGATGTAGTAATGGTTCACTTGATAGATTGAACTATCTGTCAAGTGAGCAGAGACGAGTTTACTATACTCAGTAGGATTAAAATAAAGTTCTAAAATAAGTCCCTGGTGGTTCAAATCGGACGTCATTTCTACAATAGCGTCGTCCCAATTTTTAGGTAGGAAGTTAATTAGATTAAACGCTGATCCAATTCCAACACTCAATTCTTCACTCTCGGACCATTCTCCGGTAAATATATTACGTTCATATTCAGTGTTTCCGGAGACAAACAACTCTAGATCAATTTCTAAGTCACCCATATACCCACCCACATTTGCATATCCTTCTACATAGGTGGTTAGTTCAGGACCGCTCATCGTCTTTCCGTTAGCATAGGTGTCCATAATTTGCTCAGAATCAGATTCAGTAAAAATAGATGCTTTATAGTCTAAGCTCGTAATTTCTAGATTTTGTAGCTTTGTATATATTGTTTTAGCATCTGATACTTTAATATTTCCTTCAAGAACAGTATCGTTGATTGTAATGGTACGAGTTGCACCATCCCAGTTTACTACCTTGCCATTGAACTCACTAACAAAACGCAATGGTACATAAGTTGAGCCGTTGATCACTCTTGCGGGAGCGGTGAACGAGTGATCGTATCCATTAACTAAAACATGTTTGGAACCAGGGGAGAACACTATACGGACCCAATCTTTACTGAGCGTCATTTGTTGCATACCGGCATGCCAGTGTACTGTCATTCCAAACATATCTGCAATTACTTCGACCGGTACCAAAGTGGTACCATTTTCTAGAACAAACTCTGTTTTGACCTTGCCGCCGTTGAAATTGATGTCAATCGGTTTTTCTGCAGCGATAGCTTGAAATGGTAGTAATAAAGAGACTAAGGCAATTAAAATAAATAAACTACTTACTTTTTTCATACATATCCTCCTAAAAATGTGTTTAATGATTACAGCTATTAGCGGGATCCATATTAACTAATGATTTCCACTATAGTCGATTATAGGAATGAATAGGACAATTGAACAGGGACTTTTGTCATAATTCAATATATTCTCCCGAGTCATGTAGTTTTTTAGAACTATATATTAGTAAATCTGAACTCTTTTTTGGGTATACTTTTTTAATGTGGTCCATATATTACCATATACAGTTGGACAAGGGGGCATTTTGGGTGACTGAAATGAGAGCATGGATCGTGAATCGAGGAGTCCATCGGCTACTTTTATTAGCAGTAGCGATAGGGACATTACTATATATCTCTTATCAGAAGACGGACGAGGAAGGGACTTGGAGTTCATGGGTAATGCCGCTTTCGGGCAGAGTGATCGTACTTGATCCTGGGCATGGTGGTATTGATGGCGGTGCGGTTTCTAAATCTGGGCTTGTTGAAAAGGAGATTACATTGTCAGTAGCCCAGTATTTACGGGATTATCTGCAACAAGCTGGAGCATTGGTCATCATGACGCGTGAGGGTGATTATGATCTCGCAGATCAAGGAGCCCCTGTACGTAAGCGACAGGATTTGGAGCGGCGTGCTGAGCTAGTTAACATGAGTGAAACGGATCTATTGTTAAGCATACATACGAATGCGATTCCTTCACCACGGTGGAGGGGGGGCCAGACCTTCTACAATCCGATTCGGACCGAAAATGAGCGCCTGGCCAAGCTCATTCAAGAGGAACTAATTAGTAATTTGCAAAACACCACACGTGAAGCCAAGGTCGATGATAATTTATTTTTATTGAAATCGATCCATGCCGTGGGTGCTCTAGTTGAGGTTGGCTTTCTTTCCAACCCTGATGAGGCCCATTTATTAAGTAATAAGGATTATCAAATTCGTGTAGCTGATGCGATTTATCGTGGTGTTCTACGATATTTTTCAGAGGGCTAAAGTTAATGAGTATGTTTAAACATAAATATACTTGACGGTTTTTTGAACAACCTCTTAAAAGGGTTGCGAATATGGTGGGTATGCTATAATAGCGTTAGCTATGTTGAAAGAGAAAGATGGAGGTATGCCCAGTGATTACGCAAGAGCAAATTTTAGAAGCGTTAAAAGATGTACATGACCCAGAGATCCATAAAAGCGTTGTCGAGCTCAAGATGGTTCGCAACATCAAGATCGAAGGGACATATGTAAGTTTAGATATTATTCTCACAATTTCAGGCTGTCCACTAAAGGCCAAGATTCATGACGATGTCGTAGCTGCGATCAAGTCGTTAGGTGCTGAAAAAGTAGAGGTCAACTTCGGAACGATGACAGATGAAGAACGTGCAGAGCTATCCAATATGCTCCGTGGCGAACGCCAGGCACCACAACAGAGCGGTGCGCTCTCTAGTTTATTACACCCGGATTCAAAAACGACCTTTATCGCTGTAACCAGTGGTAAAGGTGGAGTTGGTAAATCCACAGTTACTGTGAATTTGGCAGTCGCCCTAGCTCGCCTCGGGAAAAAGGTAGGTGTAATCGATGCCGATATATATGGCTTTAGTGTTCCAGATATGATGGGTATCGAACAACGTCCTACCGTTATTAATGAAACGATCCTACCGGTTCCTCGTCAAGGGGTAAAGGTGATGTCAATGGGCTTCTTTGTCGAGGATAATACACCTGTCATCTGGCGTGGACCAATGCTAGGAAAAATGCTCCGTAATTTCTTCAGCGAAGTGAGCTGGGGAGAGCTTGACTATATGATTCTCGACCTCCCACCAGGAACAGGGGATGTCGCATTAGATGTGCATCAGATGATTCCTCAAAGCAAGGAAATTATCGTGACGACACCACATGCAACAGCCGCATTTGTCGCAGCTCGTGCAGGTGCGATGGCGATTCATACAAACCATGAAATTCTCGGTGTTGTAGAGAATATGGCATACTTCTCTTGCTCGAAGTGTGGCGAGAAGGAATATATATTTGGTCGTGGCGGTGGTGGTAAACTCGCGGAGGAACTGCGTACAGAGCTGCTCGCACAAATCCCGTTAGGTCAGCCAGAAAACCATCCACAAGAGCCAGACTTTGCTCCATCGGTGTATAAGTCTGAAACAGAGATTGGGCAAATGTATGAAGAACTAGCAAAAAAGGTAATTGAGAAAACAAATAAATAGAGAAATCAAAAATAACGCGTGTCTTCTAAAGGACGCGCGTTATTTTGGTATTGTAGATAAAATTAGATATCATTGTATAGGTGATAAATTTTCCACTCGCTATTTTCTTTTACAAACTCGATATGAAGTACACCAATTTGAAACTCTCCATGTTCAACGGGACGTGGAATAAATTCGTAAATCGCTGTAAAAGATGAATCATCATCACTTAGATAGTAGGCTCTTTGTCTTATATAGTCCAAATCACTGTGCAAATTTTTTATCCATGTAATGTCATAGATCATGGTTTTATTATCTGGTTTTTTTGTAATGAGTTCATTTTCTTCTATTGAAGTTTTTTCTGATAAATAATCGGTTACTCGATCAAGTTCATTAAACATGATGGCAGAGAACATTGTATGTGCCATAATGTCTAGCTGATTCCGTAGGAAGTAAACGTTTTCTTCTCTAGTTAATTTATGTTGCAGTTGTTTGATTTGGTTGTTGGCTGAGGTTAGTTCGTTTTCTAATTGATTGATCTGAAGCAATAAAACTGAACTATCTTGCTTTGCACCTGCTTTGTCCTTTGTTGTAATAGGTTTATTTTGAGTGTTACAACCACTAATCAGAATAAGAACACTGAGGAAAATTATAAAATACATCATTTTCTTCATCTTTTACCCCTCCATCCTCCCCCTAATTATACTATGTAGAAGAACAAAAGGAACATGTCGTAACTCCCATGTTCCGTCACTCGGCTTAGGCCTATATTATCCTCCGCCTTCACCTCCACCTCCGCTACTTCCACCTCCACCCCCATCTTTCTCTTCTTTCTTCCCCCCTTCTTCTTCCTTTTTCTTGGGCTTGCTCGCCTCTTCCTGAGCTTTGCTTAATAATTTGAGTAAATCTTCTTGGAACAGAGGGCTTTGTAGCGATTCCTTGATTACGGTCATCATTTGCTTGCGATAGGAGCTCGATTTCATCAGTTCAAGCATATTCTTTTCGAATTCCGGATCCTTCATGACATCAATCAGCATCTTTTGATACTCTGGATCCTTCATAAGGTCTTTTTGGACTTTTTCGTTTTCCTTCTGAAGAGCCTTAGCGAGCTTGGCTGAAAACTTTGGGTCATCAATCATCTTTTGAAAAGTCGAAACCCCTTTTTCCGACAAGAGCGTATCCTCGATTGTGGTCTTCACTTCATCACCATTAAACATAAGCTGTTTTTTGATTTCTTCATTTTTGAGGGACGTTTGAATTGCCTTTTGCCCGTCCTCTGTTTGCATTATATCCTTCACCATTTCCTTGATCTGTTCATAGCTTGGCTGGCTTTCCGATTGTCCTCCAGTAGAGCATGATGTTAGCAGTAAAAAGGTGAGCATAATCGAGGCTGATAAAGTTATTTTTTTCACGGAATCAATCAACTCCCATTAGAGCCTACTTAGTTGTAATATGTTTCATATTGGACGGTTTATGCAGTGAGCAAATAGTGAAAGTTTTGTAAAATAACTCCTCTACTCTTTGAATTAGGGACAAATATTGTTACAATCATTTAGAGGTATTACAAAAAATAAGCGTATGTAACTAATAAAGATAAGTTTTTTTAGCTCTTATAATAATTGGAAGTTAGGTGAAATTATTTAGCCTAACTTAATGGAGGATACACACCGTGAATGCACGTAGAGTAGCACGTTTAATGGGAACTACTTTTTTATGGGGAGGTCTTACAGGCTTAATTGTAGGGTTCTTCCTGTCCTTCCAAGATCCCGCACTTGCAGATTGGGTGTTTGGGGATTGGGCTTTTGGGGTGGTAGGCTGGTTTGGCGGTGGGTTGATATTTAGTGCGCTGAGCCTACTAGGCTTCTTTGCCTACTCACTTGTTCATCAGCTTGGTTTGGGGCTATTTCGTAAGCCGTTTTTGTGGCATATGTTATTAGTGCTCTTAATGATTCTTACCTTTTATGATGTAGGTGAAATACGTTATTCCGCTTTTGCACAGGAAGGGGAGCCTTATTATCAATATTTCATCCTTCCATCGATCTTATTTGCTTGGGCACTACTTATCTCATATTTAAAGATGAAGGATACGAATAAGCATGCTTTTATCCCGACATTATTCTTTATGTTCTCTTTTACAATCATCGAATTAATTCCCGCGTTACGCGACAACAATTTGAAATCATTATTAGATATGGCGTTTCCGTTGGTGGTAGCCAATACATGGCAAATCCTTATGTTTCATCGGATCATGAAGGATCCCAAGCTTGCTAAAAGCTCAGAAAAAGCCGTTAGCAACGGGTAGTTAATCGGAGCTATTATGGAAAAAGAAACCCCTTTTCACGAAAAATTGTTTTTGTGGTAAGGGATCTTTTTATTAGCTTATTAGGAATTAAACCTCTTCTTACTATCTAAGTTCTTGTGTCTTTGAATCAAAACCGGAAATAAGCTCAGTAACCGTAACAAATTCATACCCTTCCTTGCGTAGTCCATCAATGATTGTAGGTAACGCTAGATGAGTTTGTTTGCAGGAGTCACTCGCATGCATAAGCACGATATCTCCTGGATGAGCCTTGGTTAAAACGCGAGTCACAATTTTATCTACACCTGGGTTTTTCCAATCCAGTGAGTCGGTATCCCATTGAATGACTTGATATCCCAACTCATTAGCAATCCGGATCACACGCTTATCAAAATCACCATTAGGCATCCGAATTAAATTTGGTTCATCACCGGTAATCCCTTTGAGGATTAGATGTGCTTTTTGGATCTGTTCGCGAATTTCGGCTTCACCTAACCGACTATAATTAACATGCTTATGTCCATGAGATCCTATTTCAAATCCCATTTCTTTAATCTTTTTCACAATTTCGGCATGATCTCTGCTCCATGGACCTGATAAAAAGAAGGTTGCATTTTTAACTCCGTGTTTTTCTAATACTTCTAATATAGGGATGGCTCGTTCTTCGCCCCAACTAATATCGAAGGTAAGCGCTATTTTCTTTTCCTTCATGGGTACCTGATAGATCGCTGAGGGTTCTTTAAGTGCAAATACATTAATACTTTCACTCTCAGCATAAAGGATTCCTATTGCTAATACGAGCGCTACTGCCATGATTAACCCTTTTTTCAGCTTTTGTCCATTAATGATGATCCAAAAGAATTTCAAAATGGCTCCACCTCCAATCTGTTTTTCACTAACATCCTATGACCTGTCCATCCATCCTATGCTTAAATTGCAACGATTTTATAAATAAAAACAGATTAACTTGTGCATACCAAAAGCATAGATGCGTATAAGTAATGGAGGAAATAGGGTGGCAACGATGATGGGACTATTAATATCTTCGAAGGAATGCTATGAACTAGAATACTTGATTCGCAGAGAACTAGAGGAAATGTTACTCGACTTAGAAGATTCACGCTTAGATGGCTTGGTACGCATTGCAATTGAAGAACGCTATCAAATGATCTTTCGCCTCTACTCGCGCCTTGCACCACCAAAGGATCTAATACGATATATCCCTCATAAACGTTATCAAAAATAATTGACAGTAATTAGCGATTGCAGATCTTTGTATCCTGTGGTAAAGTAATTCTTGCTGCTTCAAGAGATCAGCTGCGAATTGAATAAAGTTTAATGAAAACAAGAAATTCCAGTTGACAGAATGAAGCACAGTATGTTAAATTAATAAACGTCGCTGCTACGGTGGTGACGATAAAAAAGTCGGATGTTCAGCACAGCGGATTGCAGGTCAGATACGTAGCATCCGTGCTATAAAGTTCCTTGAAAACTAAACAGTAGCAAAGCAAACAAGCCAAGCGTAATTATTAAATGACCATCCCGTCATTTAAACAATGAACAATCAAATTGAGCTATTCAAACGTTTTTAATATAGATGCTTTTAGCATCCTTTATTGGAGAGTTTGATCCTGGCTCAGGACGAACGCTGGCGGCGTGCCTAATACATGCAAGTCGAG
>JACDJB010001948.1_pt1 | contig 15835 bp, 8 predicted proteins | sample 7454121 | NCBI WGS metagenome assembly JACDJB01 (sample SAMN14253290, study PRJNA609438) | sludge metagenome | isolation source: sludge after 25d culture with pyrite | collected 2018-12-20 | reverse complement strand
GGTTGTCTTGCCACTGCTTGCAGTGACTGGCCTCAGCTTGAAGCTGAGACTGGCACCACGAAGTGGTACTGGCGAAGGCGAGGCCTTCACTGGCGGCGATGATTCTCGCCTTTTGACTGGCCTGCATCAGCAGACTGGCCACCATAGGTGAATGAACCATAGTGTTATGCTAAGAGCCGTGGTTGGTGATAGGTGGTTGGTGTGTGGTAAGTGCTTATAAACAAATAAGAGCACGATCACGATAAGAATGATTTCAGGAAAACCATCCGGGGACGCATGGCTGGCTTCGCCAGGAAACCAAAGGATGGTTGCTCATCATCCGGAACGGGAGCAAGCAGATATAAGATTTGTCTGTAGGAACGCGCCACTGCAAGCTTAAGCGAGAAGACTGCCTAATCGCTGTGAAATACAGTAAATGTATTTCAATAGGCTCATCTTGGAGACCTTTGCTTTGCTTGCATATTGACCGCTAAATCCTATCCTTGTTGGAGAACGATTGTCTGATTACGATACTTATCGACTGTGATTCTGAATCCTGGTGTTCTTCTACTGCAAGATTTGTTCCAACACGGCTTCTCTCCTTACTCATAACTAACAACAGAAGAGGGCACAAAATGTGCCCTCAGATAATAAACTCTATTCGAGATAGTATCAGGTATTTTTCGAAATCAAGAGAATCCCTTAGCCAGATTACTTGGTTCTGGTGAAAGGTTCACCTTCTTCCCATCTTTCCTCATCAGGGTAATAGAATACAGGAATCACTGTTAGCTGGTTGTTTGATGCGTCAATTGTTATGCGCCAGTAATGGTGGTCAGATCCTGCTTCTTTCAACCACCAGTACTCGTCGGGGTCTCTACCTCCGCCCATTTCTGCTCCGAGGCCACCGACGCCGATGTAGTACACTCCATTCTCTTCGTCAATCAACGCATTGTCCTCATAAGATTCTGAATCAAGGACAGGCTTCCAGAAATTCTCAAACAACTTTGTCGAACTTATCTGATCAAATACGCGCTCCTTTGTTGCCTCTCCTGACTGAATAACGAAGAGCGACAGCATGTATGTCAGCTCTCTGAGTCCAGCAGAAAGCGAATCGAAACCTAGTTCCTCCCAGCTTCCTCGAGATAGCTTAAGTAGATTCGGCTGAAGGGGCGGAGCGTAATTCTTTCCTGGCTCGTAGTTTTCCCCGGCTCTCTCGAGACCTTCTTCGATCATATTGTCGATTTCTCCTGCTAATTCACTAATTCCTGTGATGGGCCAGGTTTTGATGTAGGAATGAATATGTCCGCTGTGTACAACATCCACTCCATACTTTTCGAAGAGAGGAACCCATAAACATCTGACTTTCGTTGGGACTGCTCCGGACCCCCACCATCCGCCGTCATGACAATGGGCCAAAGTCCATGTGCTGTCCTGGTTTTCCTGCAAAGTTTTCTCAAGCCAGGCGACTTGTTCTCCATCTACCGGAGACGCGTGACCAGAATCTAGGGATATTATGGTCAGTTCAGGGCCATAGTTAATTACGTGATAAGTGTAAGGAGCCGGCATCTTGAATCGATTGAAGTAGAAGACTGCTGCTTCTATTGAGCCGCCATAACCGGCAACAACCTCGTGATTACCTAAGGCAGGTATTATTGGTATTCTTCTGCCTTCGTCTGTGATCATTAGTTCATGCCATAAGTCAAAGAACAGATCCCATTCATAATCGCTCAGCTCAGCATAAACGAAGTCTCCGGAATAAACGAAGAAATCAGGATCCTCTTCAGCAGCCTTCCGGTGAACTTCTCGAATCACACTCATCTGTGAACGCAGATGTTGTGCGTCGGATCCCACAATAAACTTGATGTCACTTGGATTCTCGGGAGCTGTTCTGAAGCAGAACTTGTCACTTGTGCCGTCATCCGTCTGCAGAACTACCCAGTAAGTCTCACCTGGGAGAAGGTTAGTCAGTTCTAGAGTATGCAGCCAAGCTGCTGTTTCTTCAAAAGTATATGTCTCTGCCTCTTTCGACTCGTATTCGTCAATATCCAGGTCCTTGTTGGTCGAGAAGAATGCAAGCGATCTTTCTCCTTCAATATCGGTTCGCCAGGTAATTGTCATGGTAGTAGTCGGATCGTTCTGCCAAGTGAGTACTATTTGTCTGGGCTCATCGGCTGCAAATTCTTGCGAGAATGCAGACAAAGCAATCAAAATAGCAAATGATAACGTCAAAAATAAGTATAGTGCGCCTCTTGGTTTCGGCATTTAAGATTACCTCCCTCTGCTGTTATAAGCTGGCACTCACTTTCATCATGGTTGTGAGTGCCAGCAATACTGAGTCTCAGCAAATTTGGAAACGTGACTCTACAAAGCTTTCTAGAACTGAGGTGTCTTCACTTTCGACAAGTCGATCTCAAATAGTCCCCAAACATCATCTGTGCCTACGTACGAAATGTGATCTACTTGTTCAATTCCCAACTCCTCAGCTACTTCCATGTACTCAAGCACAGGCGTTCCCCATTCCCCACCTGTCTTGAAAAGCACCCTGCCTGCAGTCTCGACAGGCTTGATCGACCAGCTTATGACTAATTCAGGCATGATTCCTCCAAGAGAATCAAGATACTCGAAAACCATTGTCTTGTAGTCTACATCCCACTCAAGAACGACATTCTCGGGAACTGCATGAGGCAATCCGCCGCCTCCGCTCGCTCTGTAGCTGTCAACCATTACAATGAACTCCATATCTTCAGAAAGAGGAACTCCTTTGTACTCTGCGCGAGCTACTCTACTTCCAAGAGGCTTTGTAACATCATAGATATAGGTTATGCCCCAGAACTGGTCAAAATGGTGGCAGTCAAATCCGAAATTGACGAGAATCTGATCGTCGGTGACCTCAGGGTCTATCTGAAAGAAATTTCCAGCTGAGGCTTCCAGCCATTCGATGACTTGCTTTCCATTTAGTTTCAGTGCGGATATCTTGTTAGCGTAGCGATATAGGTGTTGCATCTCCTCACTGGTAATTGGTCCGGCTGGCACATCGGCGAAATTGTCCGCGCCTCTAAATCCAGCATCAATTGTGGAAGAACGAGAAATAATCGGCAAATTCTCGTAATCAGTCCCCTTCAAGTTCTTCTCAGCAAAGTCAACCGAAGCAAGGTTAACCAGCTGATAGTAGGGGTTAGCTTGCACTCTGGCAAAGTAAGTCGTCAAAGGGATGTTCACAGAGGTCGTGAAATCCTGAGAAAACGAAGATACTCCAAACACCATAGCGAATAGTAGAACAAACAGTGGAACAAACCGGACATGTCTCTTCATAATTACTCCTCCTCTCGCGTTCCAAACAGATAAGCTTTTCGATACACTAGATCTACTCTTCAAAGCATGCGGAAGTAGTGCTAACTAATCACCTCCCAACCTAAACGGCCTCTCTCAGATTAAGGTTTTGAGTAAGGCCAGATGGATAGTTTCGTAGTTGCTTAAGCACAATGACAGGACGTATATGACCCTGACAATGACCTTCTGGGCGAATATCAGACACGCTAATAAGATAAAGAAGAATCTCTACTAGTAGAATCTATAAGATGTAGTGATTATATCAATAAGGAATGTTTCACCAGTTAATTCTGAGAGCGAATCATTATCTTTCGATTAAGAAGAATGAATTGTACTATCTTGTGAAGTCACACAATTAAGCTCTTTTCGTGACAGGCCCACTTTTTCATTGCATTAACTTTGCTAGACAAGGTCGGACCCATTTGTCGATTCATCCCAATGAGGAATTGAGCGAACGAAGTTTTTTATGGACAGGAGGTACCCGAGAGTGGACGCATTTGTGGGATGCTCTCTTGCTGCGTGAGGTTGATGATTGCAGACTCTCGTGAGGAAGCATTGCAGGGCAAAGGGCATATGCTATTATTCAAGTACTGTCAATTGCATCAGAAGAGTATCACCAACATAAGGAGAAACAGATGCAAGCGAACGAGTTAGATGAATTAGGAGCGCAATTCAAGAGAGGCCGATTTGCCAGGATGATCGGCCTAGAGGATCTTCTTCACGATGCAGAAGCTTCGCCTCTTTCTGCCGGGCTTCCAAAGGTGAGGACAGACCGCCCCATGATTAATCTGTTTGCTGCCGGAAGCAGACGGGGGCTTGTGCTTGCCACTCATAATGTATTTTCCTGTTTGTTCAATTGGATTATTGCCGTTCAGTAAATGCGCAGCGCGTGAGGCAGATATGAAGCCTCCTTTTTGTTCTTCTGCATTTAGTCTGTTGTTTTGGGGGGATGATCTATGAGGGAGAAGATCCTGGTTGTCGACGATTCAGCTACAGACAGAGTTCTTATCGGACGGATGTTGAGCGAATACGATGTTCTTACCGCTTGCGATGGTTTAGAGGCTATTAGGAAGATAAACGAGAACGATGATATTGCCCTGATAATACTTGACCTGAATATGCCCGGAATGAACGGATTCGAGGTGCTTGAAGTCCTGAAGTCAGAAGACAGATACAAGGGGCTGCGTACGATAATATTGACAAACTACGATGAGTTGGACAACGAAATCAAAGGCCTGAGTCTCGGCGCAGTTGATTACATAAGAAAACCCATTAGTTTTGACGCTGTGAAGGTCAGAGTCAATACTCATCTTGAACTGCTAAGAAGCCAGCGGCTGATCGAACAGAAACTGCAAGAACAAAGAGTGACTTTCGATACTATCTTCGACCAGGCACCTATAGGCATCGCGATTTCTTACGGCAGTGACCCCTCAAATGATATAGAAGACTTAGATACACAGATCAATTCAATGGTAGAAAGAATCACCGGCAGGACGAGAGAAGAGCTCATAAGTCTTGGCTGGGCAAAGATCACACATCCCGATGATCTGGAGAAGGACCTGGAGTACTACGAAAAGCTTAGATCAGGCGAAATTGAAGACTATTCAATGGAGAAGAGATATATCAGGCCGGATGGTTCGATCGTATGGGTCGAGATGAAAGTGGCCTCCCTAAGTCTGCCGGGAGAAGGATCTCTTAGCCAGATAGCTCTACTTAATGATATCACCAGAAGAAAGGCGATAGAAGCCGATCTAATAGAAAGCGAGCGCAGCAAATCAGTTCTTTTATCTCATATCCCCGGAATGGCGTACAGGTGCAATTACGATCGGGAATGGACGATGAAGTATATCTCATCGGGTTGTCTTGAGCTGACAGGCTATTCGCCTGGAAGTCTCACGAACAACTGGGACCTCTCTTTCAACGATTTGATCGCGCCTGAATACCGTGAGTTTCTCTGGGAAGAGTGGGAAAAGGCGCTTGAAAAGAGAGGCCCGTTCAGGCAGGAGTACCCGATCGTGACTGCGGATGGAACGCGCAAATGGGTTCTGGAGATGGGGGAAGGCATATTCGATGAGCAAGGAGCGATAGAGGCCCTTGAGGGGATAATAATCGACATTTCAGCCCAAAAGAAGATCGAGGACGATCTCAGGTACAGCAATGAACACGATAGATGGACCGGGCTGTATAACCGCACTTACCTGGAAACCCTCCTGGAGAGTGAAGTAAACAAACGGGCCACAGGGAAAAGAGCTATGGTTGGTATTAATCTGAGTTCAATTCAGGCTCTTACAACGACCTACGGATTTCATTACACACAGGATCTAATAAAGAAGATAGCCGACTCACTTGGCAGATATGTTACTGAAGAACGGATGCTTTTCAACACATACGAGAATCGATTCGCATTCTACATAAAGGGCTACGGTGATAGAAGCGAATTGGCAGGGTTCTGCGAGGCGATTGCGGGAACTCTGGAATCTATCCTTTCGGCTGAAAGAATTGGTGGCGGAATTGGGGTTATAGAAATTGACGAAGATAACGAGCGCGATGTGGACAATCTATTGAAGAAACTTCTATTGACTTCAGAGAGAGCGATAGATATCCGCAACACGGAAATAGGTATATGCTTCTATGATGCAGCGATTGAAAGACAGATAGTCCGCGAGCAGGAAATAACACACGCACTTGCAGAGATTGAAGCCGATGAAAGCTACGGCGGGCTGTTTCTTCACTATCAGCCGATCATAGATTTGAGAGACGACAAGATTTGCACCTTTGAGGCTCTTGCTAGACTTCAAATAGACGCGCTCGGCCTTGTGCCTCCTTTAGAGTTTATTCCGGTGGCCGAGAAGACGAAGCTGATTGTACCGATTGGAAGAAGCATTATACTTCAAGCGCTCCGTTTCCTGAAACGGCTAAAAACCACCGGCCACACTTCGATCGGTGTTTCAATCAACATATCTGCTATACAGCTTCTGAGAGATGACTTCACAATCAGCCTGTTAAAGATGATAGAAGATACTGAAGTTCGGCCAGAGAATGTCTGCGTAGAGATCACGGAGTCGGTTGTCGCCACAAACAATGAGGAAATAAACCGTATTCTTGGTGAGCTGAGTGATTCTGGGATCCAAATAGCGATAGACGACTTCGGGACGGGCTACTCATCCCTTGCCAGAGAAAGGGATCTGAACGTGAACTGCCTGAAGATAGACAGATCCTTCATAGACAGACTGATGCACCTCAAAGCAGAGGATACTATTACAAGCGACATAATTTCGATGGCGCATAAGCTTGGGCACTGCGCCATAGCAGAAGGGGTAGAGCACGAAAAGCAAAGAGAGTATCTGCAGAGATGGGGATGCGACAAAATACAGGGGTATCTGATCAGCAGACCTCTGGATGAAGAAGCGGCGATAGAATTCCTCAAGAGATACAAGCGCTAGCGGCGACTGCGATAACGATTGCCTTTGTTGAAGGGAGAGAAAAAGAGCTCGTCGTTCACAAAGCTCAGTATTGGCTTATGAAAAACGACAGATCGATTGCAATTGTCAACAATTCTGTATTGAGCTTCTTTCACTTTCCTGAAAGCCGTCATTCCATGATCAGCTCCCATGTATCCGAGAGCGAAGAGCTGCCGTCCCAACCTCCGAACAGCAGGACCGTTCCACTACTCTCGATATACGCCATAGCGTAGTATACACGCCTCGGTGGCAGCAAGGCTTTCATAACGTTCCTCGGCAGCGAATAGCCTATGGGGTTCCAGTGAATTCCGTCCCATTCGATCATCTCATTCCTACCCCCGAATGAAACGCCGTGAACGATGATAAGGTCACTCACACTGTCATATACCATCGAGTGTCTTGAGCGAGCAAAGAGGTCGTCACTGGCGACTTGAATCCATTCGTTGCCGTCCCAAGTCCACGTGTCACCGAGCATTTCCCCGTTGGAAAGGCGGCCTCCAAAGAGCACAATCAGCTTCGTTGAGGCATCATAAACCATCCCCGCCCTGGATCGACCTTCAGGCCCGGAAACATCGACGATTTTCCAGGAGTTGCCGTCCCACTCCCAGGTATCGGCCGGCTCTCTTGGAATGCCTCCAAAGACTACCGCCACTCCACGATCGGAATCGTAGGCTACTGCATGCCTTGAACGAGGGCAGGGACCGGATGTGGAAAGGTGTTTCCATTCCCGGCCGTCCCACTCCCATGTGTCGCTCAGGGGGGGCGCCGTCATTTCCTCAAAAGAGGATCACCGCTCCTCGTCTGCTATCGTAGAACATTGCATGTCCCATCCGCGGGCTGGGACCTGTCTCGGCCACCAAATCCCGCTGCACATCATAGGCCATCGCGTGACTATGCGAGCAGAAGGGCCGTCTATTTCCAGTTGATTCCACCGACAGACCTGTCCTGCACCAGTCAGTGCAGCAACCACAGCAGGAAATCCGAGAACTAACGCGCACAAGAAGGCCCGCCTGGTGAGCGAAATAAGTCTTGGCACTCTTATACCCCCTCTCGATTCGTCGGCAAAATCGCCGACCGGCTAACGAAGGTTTGACAACAAAGGCTTTCCACAGTTCATAAGGTTCATTTCATGGTGTGGCAGACTATCTTGAGATGAATTCACACCCGAGTGGTTCTTCAACTTTGACTGCGCCTTCTGAAGCCTAACCAGTATTTGAGAGCAATCTACCCGAAATCACTCCAGCGAATCAAATTCGCAGCGAATAGCCCACTTACAAGAGCATGGGCCCATTTGCACATCTTAAAGCTTATTGAGTTTCCTCGAAGATCCAAATCCTCCGTTTTGGTTTCTTCGTATCTCTTTCTATTTGATTCAGTCTGCTTTCATCTGAACTGGCTGAAATTGATCGCGAACATCTCCCTTCACTCTCCTCAGACTCCTTGTATTTCCTGGTATTCACCAATTAATCCCTTCAGAAGCAGTTCAGGCCCAATAGTGACGAAAGATCTGTGCTGTCAACAACACTCCCTGATGGTGTAGATCATCTACGGAGGCAAGTCACTCTTCACAATTACTGAACACTCGTCGCAATAATAAATCTATCAAGAGCCAACTAATCAGCTCCTAAAAGGTTCCGCCTCTTTGCGTACCGTTGTTTTGGAGAAGAGATTGAATATCCACGAAGACTCTACTGGTAAAGAGATTCCTTGATTGGAAGGTTTCACTAAGAAATTGGGAGTCGTAAAAGTTCTATCACTTTACTGATGATTTAGTGTTTCCGTTCTTGTCCATTTAAGAAACACGAACCTACGGAGCCCTCTTATAGATAGAATAAGGAACTAAATTGTTCATGACTAACTCCATTACTGTGAGTTGCTATGTGGTAAGATTTCTAAAACAGCCTCTTCATTGTAAATATTCAGCAGTTCTTCTTGACGGTTGTGCTCTAAGAACGTCTTTCCCGATTTGTAGTTTACATCCTTTGACAACAGTGTAGTTAGACAAAACGGGTCGATTAAACCTTATTCTCTTACCAAAGCACCACCAAATGCCTTGTTATTTACTTTGAATGATAATTGTCTCATTTGTGTGGTGAGTTTTGGTTAAGGTATAATAAAACTGTCAATAAGTTAGGCAACTTTACTAACGTGTTCTTCTCCTAAAGAGGTTCCCTGTTATGAACCGAAAGCGTTGCTTCAAAAAAGGAGGTATTGGGAATGAAAAGAGGGTTGATTCTACTCGTTCTTTTGTGCTTGATGATCTTCACGGGTCTTGCCAAAAGCTATGTGTTCGAGGCGATCCCGGAGACAGGTCTCGCAAAGACAATACTAGCGCTTCAGAAACTCCCTGTATTTGGTACGGTGTTTATGGTTGGTGCTCACCCCGATGATGAAGACAACGGGATGCTTGCATACTTGGCCAAGGGACTACATCTAGAGAGTTACTACCTTGTTTCCAACTGGGGGCAGGGTGGTCAGAACGAGATCGGACCTGAACTCTACGATGCCCTTGGAGTTTTGAGATCACAAGAACTGGCATCGGCAAGGGTAATTGATGGGGGGAAACAGCTACATTTCGGCGCTTACGATTTCGGCTACTCGAAAACAGCAGAAGAGACTTTCAACGATCCAAACTGGGACAGAGAGACAATAGTCGGTAACTTGGTTGAACTGATCAGAATCTACAAACCGGATATTCTGCTAGGCAGACACGCCCCAACCGGCGGTCACGGTCATCACCAGGCTTGCGGCGAACTCGTACCGGAAGCTGTTTTGGCAGCCGCAGATCCTAACATGTACCCGGAACAGCTTGAAGCAGGTCTTCAGGTGTGGCAGGTCAAGAAGTTCTACCAGGCCGGTTCCGGCGGTATACGAGTCAACACCGGCGAGTATAGCCATATTCTTGGTTACTCCTATAACCAGATAGGACGCATAGCGCGTGGCAGCCATCAGTGCCAGGGAATGGCCGGAAGTCTAGGAACACCTGGAGATGCCTACTCAAGCTATGTATTGATGAGCAGTGTCTTCGGAATGGAAGAAACTGGTATGCTCGATCACATGGACTTTTCTTTGAAAGCCATTTCTAACGGTATAGTGGGAGACTTCTCGGTAATCACGAAGATAGATGGAATGCTACTCAAATTGAACGGCATCACGAGCTCTATACTGGCTGGATTCAACGCGATGGATCCTACGGGAATTGGCGATGAGCTTCTCGAAGGACTGTCACTTGTGAGAGAAATGATTGCGTTTGCGGAGGGATCGAATCTCTCAGACTCCAACAAAGAATTGCTGATTGAAAGACTAACCATGAAAGAGGCGGATTTCCTGGCTGCGGCTCGTGAAGTCTTCTCGACAAAACTCATTGTCACTGGCAACGACTCTGCAGTAATACCCGGCCAGAGCTTCGAAGTCACGGCAACGTTCTGGAACCTTGGCAAAGAAATCATTGACAATGCCGAGATATTCTTGGCACTTCCCGAAGGCTGGACAACTGATGTGGAAAGCGCGGCCTTCGAATCTATAAAGTTCAATACCAACGGACAGGCAAAGTTCACTGTTACAGTCGGTGACGATGCCGCTTACACAGATGCTTTTGATGAAAATCCGATTAGCGCAGTAGCGGTATGGGAAGTATTAGGTGGATCTGTCTGGACGGAATCAATCGCAGATATAAGGGTAGTTCCAAAAGTCTCTGTCTCACTGGATCCTGAAAGATTAATGGCTCCAGCATCTTCTTCGGCAGTGACGAGAACGATTACTGTAAAGATTCAGAACAACTCCAAGGAAGCTATTTCCGGAACAGTCGACCTGGAGCTTCCCGGAGGTTGGACACTTTTGACCGAAGACACATCATTCTCTCTGAGCAGGGAAGGCGAAATCAAGTCAATGCAGGTCGCGTTTGAGATTCCGGCAAACGCCCCCCTGGGAGAATCAGAAATCGTGGCAGAAGCAATAGTGGATGGAGAGGTCTTCAACGAAGGCTTCCAGGTGATTGCATATCCTCATATTGAAACGAAGAACTTCTACAAACCAGCTGTAGCGAGAGCAGCTGTTATTGATGTGGAAGTCGTCCCCGGCCTCAAGGTTGGTTATGTGGATGGCGGTCTTGATATCAATACTGTGTACCTAAGACAGATGGGAGTGGATGTTACTGAACTTAGCCCTGCTGACCTTGCCGCCGGAGATCTCAGCCAGTTCGACACCATAGTTATTGGCATGAGGGCCGCTACGACCAGACCAGACATTGGAGCAAATTCGGCGAGGCTTAACGAATACGTGTTCAATGGCGGTAACCTTCTTGTTCAGTACCACAAGACAGGCGAATACGACAGCAGCTGGGCTCCCTTCGATTTCGCCATTAGCAGAAACAGAGTCACAGTCGAGGAAGCAGAAATAAAAATCCTTGTTCCTGATCACCCAATATTCAACTGGCCAAACGTAATTGGTGATTCAGACTGGGAAGGTTGGAAGCAGGAAAGAGGTTTGTACTTCCCGAACAAATGGGCACCTGAGTTTACTCCTTTGATTGATACCGACGACCCAGGTGAGGATATCGAGCCAGGTTCGCTCTTGATTGCAAATTACGGAAAGGGAACCTACATCTATACTGCTCTCGTTTGGTACAGGCAGCTAGATTATCTTGTACCGGGCGGCTACAGAGTCTTCGCGAATATGTTGAGTTTACCAAAGGTGAAATGAGGTAGTTAGAGAATCGGGGGACCTCAAAGGTCCCCGGTTCTTTAAAGTATCAAAAATTGAGAAAACTAACGAAAATTGATCTTATTCGTCTTTGTCACTCTTTATTCAGCTCAGCTCACCAGTATCTCCGCTATTTGATAAGAGCCCATTCAATATATAATGTTAGTAAGTTAAGCTACTTAACAAAACAAAGGTGATTCCAGTGAGTCGATGCTTACGTGAAACCGAAGAAAAAATAATGCAAATAGTGAGGAATGAGGGACTGATTTCCAGGGCAGACATAGCCAGGAAGAGTGGCCTTAGCAAGCCAATTGTATCTGTCGTCGTGAATAACTTCATCTCTCAGGGTTCAATAGTCGAAGTAAAAGAGGGAGAGAGTTCCAATAGGGGTGGAAAGAAGCCCATGCTCTTGTCTTTTGTTCCTAACTACAAGTATGTAGTTGGTGTTGATGTTGGTGGGAACAAATTGATCTCTATACTAGCGGATCTTGATGGAAATATAGTTGAAAAAGCGAAGTTCTCTACAAAGTCAATTTCAGATGAGGAAACATTTCTAGAAACCGTTGAGAAGGCGATATCTCAGGTAATGAATGTTCCGCTCTCAAAAGTTATGGGTATTGGAATTGGCGTTCCAGGTACAGTAGATCCCGAGAGCGGAATGATCTTCTATATGCCCGCATTCGGTCTTCGAAAAGTGAATCTGATGAGTTGTATGGAGGAAAGATTCAAGCTTCCCACATTTGTGTCTAATGACGTTACTCTGAACGCACTTGGAGAGATGTGGGCAGGAGCCGCTAGGGGATGCAGGAATGTTTTTCTGACGGCTTTAGGCACGGGAACGGGCGCGGGACTAATAATAAATAACGAACTCTACGAAGGGACAAGCGGCATGGCCGGCGAAATAGGATACATGATAACGGACTGGAGCAGAGAGAAGAACTTGAGCTTTGTCTTTGGCAGCCTTGAGAGCTGGTTTTCAGGATACGCGTTTGAGAAACTTCTTTCAGAATTCGAGAACGAGCCAACGGTTGCGCAGATGTTCGATCATTCCGATAGCAATCCGAGATTCAGGGAGATAGTAACGGTTGCATGCGAGCACCTCAGCGTGGTAATCGCAAATGTAATCACACTGCTTGATCCGGACGTTGTTGTTATAACAGGTGGAATAGGTTACAACCAATACGATAGGATATTTAGCCTTATAATGCCGGTACTAAGAAGAACCGTCCCCGCCGAAATACTGAATCGGGTTACTTTCAAGCGTGGCGAACTGGGTGAGTTAGGCGTTTCTCTAGGAGCTGTGTGCAACGTTCAAAGAAAAGTCTTCATGGAAGTGTGAGCTACATCACAATTTTGGAGGTGGGTAAATGAAAAGAGCATTGTTACTTCTACTGGTTGTTTCGGTTGTCTTTGCTGGTTTTGCCGGTGCAGTAAAAATAACTTACTGGCAGTACTACTATGAAACTAAAGTGAAACTGGTGGATCAGCTCATCGAAGAGTTTGAAAGGCAGAATCCGGGAATTGAAGTAGAGCACGTTACTTTCCCCTACGAGAATTTCAACGAAAAGGTCGCGGTATCTGTCTCTGCCGGAGTCGGACCGGATGTTCTCACTCTTTTCTATGGATGGATTCCGCTATATGTTACTTCGGGATACCTTGTACCTCTTCCTGAAGCCGAATTCACCCCGGAATATCTCAGCAGCGAGTTCTTCCCGTTCGTCTCTAAAGGAATCGAGTTCGATGGCGTGCCATATGCCCTTCCAACTGCGGTAAGGTCCCTTGCGCTATTCTGGAACAAGGACCTCTTTGCCGAGGCCGGTCTCGATCCTGAGAGTCCTCCGACCACTTTTGCCGAAATGGTCGAATTTGCAAAGAAGCTCACAAAGTATGACGACAAGGGCAACATAATTCAGGAAGGTCTGACAATGCAGCCATCTGGCCAGGGGCACCAGTGGATAAGAGAGGTTCTTGTAAGACAGCTCGGCGGGACGCCATACAGCGCGGACAACAGAACCGTTCTTTACTACCAGACTGCGCCGGAGACTCTGAAGGTATATACCGACCTTATCACCAAGGATAAAGTTGGCTACCCCGGCTTCCTGAACGACGATGTCACTGCTTTCAGATCTCTCAAGGCCGCCATGACAATTGACGGTTCTTTTAGGCTTGGAACTTTCAGACCTCTTAACAACCTCAACTGGGGAGTTACCGAACTTCCGTCCATGAACGGTGTGAAGTCAAACTTTGCGTCTTTCTGGGCACACGCAATAACAACCAACGCAACTGGTGAAAAACTGGAAGCTTCTATTAAGTTCCTGAAGTTCATAACTTCTGAATACGCTCAAACACTTTGGCTAGAACAGGTGGGCGAACTTCCAGCCAACCCGAACGTTGCGGCCGCTTATTACGATCATCCTGAATTCGGGCCTTTCCTCAAGGGTCTGGAGTACGCCCATGCGACTTTCTTCGTTGACGAGAGTGGCCAGCGACAGGTATTGATGGATGCCGTCGACAAGGTCTGGATACAGGGCATGGATCCTATTAAGGCTTTCAAGGAAGCAGCAGAAGAAGATCAAGCAATAATAGACGAATTCTGGTCAAGAGTAGAGTAATTTGAAGAGTGTCTGGCCGTGGCAGTGCCACGGCCATTCTCTTTGGGGGTAAGAGATGAAAATAAGTCAGAAAAGAATTGTTACTGCGTATGTTTTCCTGGCTATCCCGCTGGCCTTCTATATAGTAGTCCGTTTCTATCCAATGATATACACCTTCTGGCTGAGTTTCACTAACTGGAGGCTGATTTCGCCAAAAAAGGACTTTGTCGGGTTCGATAATTTTGTCAAGCTTTTCAAAGACAAGGTATTCATGACTTCTCTCTGGAATACTATAAAATACGTGGTCTATGGGGTACCTCTTGTGATAGTCCTATCGCTCTTTTTGGCCGCGACGCTGAACAAGGTTAGACATCTGCAATGGTTTTATCGTTTGCTCTACGTTATGCCCTACATTACACCGCTAGTAGCAGTGAGCTGGGTTTGGAGATGGATCTACCAGCGACCGCCCGCAGGAGTGCTAAACAATATCCTTATGGCCTTCGGTCTCGATGCTCAACCCTTTCTGACCAGCATGAACCAGTCTTTGCCGGCCATAGTTGTGACTACGGTATGGGTAAATCTGGGATACTGCATTATTATCTATCTTGCCGGTCTGCAGACCATACCCCAAGAGTATCTGGAGGCGGCCAAAATAGATGGGGCAACGTCAAGACAATCTTTCTTCAAAATAACCCTGCCGCTCCTTAATCCGATTACAGTGTTTCTCGTTGTTACACAGAGCATTACGTTTCTGAGGATTTTCACGCAGGTTTATAACATGACCGATCAGGGGTCGGGAGGTCCTCTGAATGCGACCAAACCCCTGGTGCTATATATATATCAAAAGGCCTTCAGATCTTTTGACATGGGTCTCGCTTCTAGCGCATCCGTGATACTTTTCATGCTAATAATGGGTATAACGCTGATACAACTGCTGGTATTGAACAAGCGAGTCCAATACTGATTGGTGGGTGTTTATACATGAATAGAATTGACAGGAAAACAAGTGTCTTTGCCTATATATTTCTAACGATCTTCGCCATTGTGATGGTCTTTCCCTTTGTCTGGATGTTCTCTTCGTCTTTCAAGTCATCAGAAGAGGTCTATGAGATGTCATTGATACCGGATGAACCAACGATCGACAACTACGTATACATTTTCAACTACTCAATGTTTCCTAGGTGGTTTTTGAACAGCATGATTGTGGCTGTTGTGACCACTATATCCGTTCTCTTTTTCGATTCGCTGATAGGCTACACGCTTGCCAAATATACTTTTCCCGGCAAGAACATCATATTTATTCTCATTCTCAGCACGCTCATGATTCCGACCGAGATGCTAGTTATTCCATGGTATATCATGGTAAGGCAATTGGGGTGGATGGAGACCTACTGGAGCATAATGTTTCCCGGTATGATCAGCGCTTTCGGCATTTTCCTCATGAAGCAGTTCATGTCGACGATACCGGATGACCTGCTTGATGCAGCAAGAATCGACGGGGTATCGGAATTTGGAATATTCATCAGAATAGTCATACCTCTCGTCAAACCGGCACTTGCCACACTGGCGATTTTCAATTTCGTTGGCAACTGGAACGCTTTTTTGTGGCCTCTAATAGTAGCCCAGACTCCGAAGATGTACACTCTCCCGGTCGGGGTCTCTTACTTCTCAAGTGAGAATCTAACCAGGTGGGAGTTGATTATGACAGGCGCCGCCGTCTCAACCATACCGCTGATAATCTTCTTCATAATCTTCCAGAAGCAGATTGTGAAG
>JACDJB010001943.1_pt1 | contig 15875 bp, 14 predicted proteins | sample 7454121 | NCBI WGS metagenome assembly JACDJB01 (sample SAMN14253290, study PRJNA609438) | sludge metagenome | isolation source: sludge after 25d culture with pyrite | collected 2018-12-20 | reverse complement strand
CTTAGTGGATGGGATCGGCAGTGCTGGTTATGTCGCACGGGAACTGATCGGCGCCGAAGAGATCGTCGATTTCACGTCGCGGCCGGATTTCCTGCAGCGGTTCGCGCGGGGGATCGGGGCGGCGATGGGGCAGAGTGTCATTGAGTACGTCGGATACCCAGGCGTTCGGTAAGGTTTTATTGTCGCAAGTGTAGCGGCTTGCAGTATCTTCTATTCGGGTGGGATGACGCTAATTAAGGAATATATATGCTGAATGCGGTGCGCAAGTGGTATTACAGAATCTTTCGACGCAAGGCGTCATTGACGCTTGCGGGAGGTGTCCGCAAGATCTTTTGGGCAGGAGATCCGCGCATGTTCACCCGAATCATCAATGCGGGTGGCGAACGTGAACAGCTGGAGCGTTTCCTCGCTGCGATCAAGCCCGGCGACATCGTTTGGGATGCCGGCGCCTACATTGGCATGTTTTCGATATTCAGCGCACATCGCGTCGGTGAACAGGGTCAGGTCTATGCGTTCGAGCCCGAGGCGACCACCTTGTCGATGTTACGGCGAAATATCGATCTGAACAGGGCTATGCCCGTTGAGGTCATCGAGGCCGCACTGGGAGATCATGATGGTGCCGCCGTCATCTATGCGTCTCAACCAGGCGAGAATGCCATCCACAGCTTGCATCATGGTGAAAGGCATCAGGCGGTGGGAACGAACATCAACCTGCGCAGTGGTGATGCCTTGGTAAGGATCGGTGCGGCAAAGGCACCCAACGTGGTGAAGATGGATATCGAAGGGGCGGAGTTCCAGGCCCTCACGGGGATGAAAAACATCCTGCAGAGCGAAGCCTGCCGCTACCTGTTTCTTGAATTGCACCCGTCCGAGCTACCCGAATTCGGTGCGACTCCCGAGGCGGTTCGTGAACTTCTGGAGAATGCGGGTTTTCAACTCGAACACGAGCAGATGCGGGGCGCGGAAACGCACCTATTCTACTGTAAGGTGTCGCCTTGACGCAGCGCTATTAAGAATTCGTGCATAGACGTTTTCTGTCTGTTCGATATTGGAGCGGATATGGAAGTACTTCTCCAGCCGAAGGCGGCCATGTTGACCCATGGTGGCCGCCTTTGCGGGGTTAGCCAACAGCTCTGTAATCTTAGCCGCGAGTGCCACGGGGTCCCCGGGCGTAAACGTGAACCCTGTCACCCCTTCTTCCACTATTTCCGGCACGGCCCCGCCCCGGGCACCGATAACAGGCTTGCACAACGCCATTGCCTCTATCAGCACGCGCCCGAACGGCTCGTCATCGATGGATGTGTGGATCACCGCCTCCATGGCATTCATGTAATCGGCAACCCCGCGCGTGTACCCCGTGAAGTGCAGTCGCTCGGCCACACCGAGTTCATCCGCCAGGTGCTTTAGCCGGTCCAGATAACTCTGGTCCGCCGGTGATGTATCGCCGACGAGCAGGCATGCCGCATCGGGAATCTTCGCCAGGACCATGGGCAGTGCGCGCACCATTGTCTCCTGACCCTTCCATGGCTTGATGTTTCCCACTACGCCGACGATTCTCGTGGATGGCGAGAGACCGTGTCTGCGGCGAATATCGGCCACGCTCGCGTCAGCGTGGACGATACTTGGATCGATACCATTATAGATCGTCACGAGATTGCCATAGTTCACGCCATGGCTCTGCAGATTGCTGCGAACGGCTCCTGAGATGCATATGATGGCCTTCAGGCGCCGGGCGAATAGGTGGGACAGACGAGGGTAGTGAGTATTGATACCTCGCTCATGAGTGATGCAGGGTACTCCCGCGAGCCATGCACCCAGCATCCAATCGTTGTTTCTGATGATGGAATTGTTCAGATGTAGCAGATCGGCGTCCAGCCTGCGCATCAGGCTGGCATAGGAGAATCCTTTACCGACAAATCCCAACAGCAGATTGACTGATTTCTGTGCAAGTGACATCAGGGGAGCCAACAGCCTGGCCATGCGCCCCGACTTTTCCGGATCATACAGCCGCACCGGCCGGTAGGCAGGTACGATCAGGGTTTCTACGCCGGCTGCCCGGTAACTGGGCAACAGGGTGTGTTCGTTGTGAAACACGACGATCGGCTCATAGGCGGTTTTGTCAAGCCCGCCCACAAGATAAAGCAAGCTGAAAAATGAGCCGCCGACGGTTCCATCGATGTTTCCTTCGCAGAAAAGGATCCGGGCACGTTTGTTCTGCATGGCACGCTTGACTCCAATCTATAGATGGTCGGTCGCTCCGAATCGCATCCAAAGCCGTTTTGCCAGTGCCCGTCCGTAGGTGCGCTCGTTCGGCAGCAAGCCGACCAACCATACGCCCAGAACATAGATCGGCATGCAGACGGCCACCTCCGCAAAGAATATCAGTAATCCGCTAGGTGGGTAGGTCCGTGTGACAAGGTGCAGCACCGTCCCGAACGGGGCTATTGATACCGCGGGCCTGCCGTACACTTGTACAATATAGGACCTAAGGTCGAGATCAACGGTCTTGGCGATGACCAGGGGCAGTATGATGACCATCAGCAGGAACTGGGGCACTGCGGTGCCGATCGCCACGCCGAGAATGCCGAAATGCCCGACCAAGAGGATGCTCAGTCCCAGGTTCAACGCCGCTTCGCCAAGCCGGAGGTATGCAATGAGCTTATGTCGACTGAGCCCGTAGAGGACGTTTGTGATAGTGATATTGGGAATCGCCAGCAAGGTGATCGCCGTCAGCACGAACAGGACAGGGTACGACTCACCGGTATACTCGGGCCCCATCCATAAGGATATGAACTGGGAGCCGGCTATCATGAAGGTTGCAGCTACCGGCAGGGCCACCAGGATGGAAAACCGTGCGCCGTTGATCACGACCGGCCCGACACTGGACGAGCCTCTCGTTGCCTGGAGTTCGCTCGTCAGCGGGTTGAGTACATTGTTTGAGACCAGCATCAGCCGGCGAAGATACTCTATCAGGTTACCGGCAATCGCATAAAATGTGACTGCAGCCGCATTGAGAAAGATACCGATAACGATAGCGTCAGTATAGAAGACAGCCTTCTGCCCGACATTATTCAAGAGGACATAGATGCTGTAGTTGTATAACCGCCTGAACATCGGGAGGCGGTTGCGGATACTGGATCGTGTATACCGAAATGGTAGGTCCCGCTCACGTAGCAGACGTCTGGCGTACAGAAGGATCGCGAGACTCGAGCTGAATCCGATAAACAACTGGATGACCGCCAGGGCAACGATCCCGTAGCCTGCGCCGAGAAAACCTACAATCAACAGCAGCCTGACGATGGAGGAGACAATGCCGATCTTGTTGAAAATGTCATATCTCTGCAACCCCATCACGATGCCACTGAAGACGTTGAGGGCAAGTGTCTGTGCGATGGCGGCACCAGACAACAGTGCTACGCTGCGCGCGACCGGAACGATCTCCTCCGTGACGTCGAATATATAGGGGAAAAGAACCGCCAGAGTCACGGTGATAAGTACACAGGCCAGGGCGACCAGCAGATACAGATCGAGGCCTGCGCTGACCACCTCGATGAACTCGGGCTCATTCCGTTCGGCCTCGAACTTGGAGACATACCGAATTATGAATTCCCGGATACCGAAGTCGAGCAAGTACAGGTAACCTGTAAACTGCATCATGATGACCCAGATGCCGTAGTAGGTATTTCCCAGCGAATGGACGACGAAGGGCGCCAGGGAAAAGGAGATAACAATCCCGAGCAACAAGTTCGCCCAGTTGGAAAAAATATTTCTTGCCAGAACCCGTCGATTGATCATGGGAAGGGTCGTTCTGCCGGGAGAGATGGGTGGTACCGGCCACGGCCTATATCCATCGCCATAGGGTCCGGACGGGAAGGGGCGGAACCGCAGCCGGCCGGACGATCAAACCAGCAGCCAAGAGGCGCTCGCTTGGCTACTCGATCTCCGGGTTGCGGCGCCTGGGGCAGCGTACCTGCTGTTCTGGCTGGATTCTGCGTTATTTGTAGACCACCTGACCCGCAACCGGCGGTACTGGAAAGCAGCGCTATCATTATAATTCCGGGTTGGGATGCAACTTCGCCGGGGCCGTCAGCGCTGTATGCCCGGTTTGCAACGCGATCCTGGGCCGATCGTTAGGTATCGGGCCATGTACATTTACTGCGGCTTCAGTCTCCCCACCCACTTTGCAAGAACGGTGTCGCTCCGGCACCATGGCCCCCGGGCCTGCCAACCCTTGTGGATTAATCTGAAATTTCTTGCCTTGTTTGGTCTTATACTGCGCTCATTGTGACGGTCGGAGCTGCCATGACAGCCCGTCCTCCCGCCGGATGTGCAGGAGTTGCGCCGGGGAACGGAGTCGATAATATATAACGGAGTCGATAATATATATCAGACAACCAGTTAGGTCTACACGCTGCGCCAGTGGCACAGGAATCAAAGAATTGAATAATCAATATCAGCAACAATTATTGTCCGTTGTCGTTCCTGTGTACAACGAACAGGAGGTTTTCCACGAATTCCACCGCCGCCTCTCCAAAGTATTGGACGCGATCCCCCTCCTGGCGGAGATCATCGTTGTGAATGACGGTAGCCGCGACAACACTCTGCCCGTACTCAAAATGCTGCAAGAAGAGGATGACCGTCTCGCGATTCTGGACCTTAGCCGCAATTTCGGTAAGGAAATTGCGCTGACCGCGGGCCTCCATAGAGCCCGGGGGGACGCGGTTATAGTCATCGATGCTGATCTGCAGGACCCGCCTGAGCTGATCCCAACGCTGGTTGAAGAATGGCGGCAGGGCTACGACGTAGTGTATGCCAAGCGTATTGTCCGTGAGGGCGAGAGCTTTTTGAAGCGGGTCACCGCCCACAGCTTCTATCGCCTCATGCAGCATGTCGGACGCGTCAAGATACCCGAGGATACCGGCGACTTCCGCCTGCTCAGCAGGCGAGCGGTACAGGCTCTGAACAGTTTGAATGAGCAACATCGCTTCATGAAGGGGCTGTTCACCTGGATTGGCTTTCCGCAGAAGGCGGTACCCTACCAACGCGATCCGCGCTATGCGGGTACCACCAAGTGGAATTATCTCGGCCTGCTAAATCTGGCAATCGAAGGGATTACGTCGTTCACTACAGCTCCGCTCCGATTGGCCACCTATATCGGCCTGCTTGCCGCAGTCGGCGCCTTCAGTTACGGCCTGTTCATGATCTTTCGGACGCTCATGTTCGGCAATCCAGTGGCCGGCTATCCCTCCCTCATCGTGATCGTCCTGTTCCTGGGTGGCGTGCAGTTGACCGCCATAGGCGTGATGGGTGAGTACCTGGGACGAATATTCAATGAGACCAAACATCGTCCCCTGTACTTCGTCGATTCGTACAGTCCGAGTCGGAGTAATCCGCAACCCGACACTGTCCCGGCCTCCGCGGGAAAGCAAGTGCACCCGACAGGCCCAAATCGGTAATGAGACACCTTGCACAGAAATCGCCCAGAAAGAGTAAGTCGCTGATATCACAATTTTTGTTATTCACCGGAGTGGGTGCCATCGGTACCACCGGGCACTATGTCACGCTCGTAACCCTGGTTCAGGCCGGCCAGATCGCGCCTGTCTATGCATCCGCCTGCGGTTTCGTCATAGGTGCGCTGATCAACTATTACCTGAACTATCGTTACACCTTCGCCAGTACAAAGAATCATACTGAAACACTGGCTAAATTCATGCTGGTGGCGGTTCTCGGTTTTGTCATCAATGGCGGAATTATGGCCCTGGGAACCGAATGGGCCCACTTCAATTACATTCTCGTACAGCTGGTGGCCACCGGCACTGTGTTATTGTTCGGTTTCAGCTTCAACAAATGGTGGACATTCGCTGTTGCCGGGCCACACCAAACCAAAAACCACAAGGGGCCCGCTCAGTGAGACAACCATCAAGCCACCGTGCGATCCTCTTGGAAATAGGATTTCTTCTGGCATTCGTCGGTGCGTATCTGATCTTTTTCAATGTCACCATCCCGCATGGTGATGCGCTACGCATAAGTCGGCAAATCGCCGCCAACCAACTTATCTGGAACCCCAATCACCTATTACTCGATGCTTTCGGCTACCTGTGGACCAAGTCAATCCAACTCACAGGAGTCGATATCTCGGTATTGAGCGGGTTCGAATTGATCAGCGCAATCGCAACGCTAGTTTCCATCATCATCTTCCATCGTATACTTCTCTTGCTCGACGTGAAGGCCACCTGGATCAGAGGCATAGCTGTAATCGGCCTGTTTTCATCGAAGAACTTCTTATCCATGGCAGTAAGCCAGTATTTCTTTATGCTGCAGATGCCCTTCCTTCTGGCAGCAGTCTATTGTGGAATCCGTTTTCACGAGAAGACACGAACAGGTCTTGGAGGCAGCGCCTGGCTCTATGTAATGGGGCTGTTTATGGCTATTGCAGTCGGTATCGAAATAAATAATGTCGTCCCAGTATTTTTTGTCGGCATAGCCTTGGCATTTATCTCTCCGAGCCTTAAACCGCCCAGCTATGGCAACACGTTCAAATTCTGGAGTGCGGCTGCGGCACTTGGATTCCCGATTTTCATCACCGGCTACCTGCTTTCCAGCAGCAGCAGCGACTTCATATCCTGGTTGCTGGCGTATCAGGGTGAGGCTGAAAGTTCACTGGATGCTTACTACGGTACCCCGATGACGTTGGCTGGTATTCTTTCCAGCGGCGCTACACTGCTATTCCATCTGTTCTTCGGCAACATGGTAGAGACAGCCGGACTGGGGACCATACTCAAAGTTGTGGTACTGCAAAAACCGTTAGAATTCGTACCAGACACCGGCAAAATCATTCTGGCGGGTCTCCTGATGCCCGTAATAGGTATTGGTTTGCTGTTGCTATTTGGCTGGGCATTCCGATATGGCCGGCCGGTCTTCCTGGTTCGCCTTAGCCTGATGTGGATCGGAGGTTACTTACTCTTCAATTTTTTCTGGCCTTACACAGCCGACCTGTTCTGGTTCCAGTTGCTACCATTCATATGGTTACTGCTCGTAGCCTACCTGGGTGTGACAGGGGAGCGAAACATTCTAGAGCCAGCGAAACGTCTATCAACAAAAGGACTGCTGGTGCTCGCATCTGCCACAGTTATCTGTTTGCTTGTCCTGAATACATCCCAAACCGTTGTTCCGCTCACGCTGGCCGATATTGATAACAACAGCATAAGGCACCGGGCATTGCTTCGAGACGGGGATCTGGAAATAATTCCCGGATGGGATAATTACAAATGGATGATGCAGGAGGACGCCGATGTGCCTGCCACAAAGCTGTTATTGATGAACATGGCACTCGAGCCTGAGAAGAGCGAACGGCATATCAGCAGGCTTCCCGCGCTTGTTTACGCTCAGTTACAGATGGGGCACCGCGTGATCGTAGGCCGGCTGTATGATCTCGACCGGGAATCGAACCCCTGGTATGGCCTCGCTGAACTTGGCTGGCCACGTAAGACGATTCAGGCAATGCTTGAAGGGTTCTGCAGCCGGCGTCTTGAGACTATTGACGATGTAGGTTTCCACGAGCTCTATGTCTGCGACCAGGGTACAGACAGGGGCAAGCCCTAGCTCCACGGGCCGACAACGGCGTGGAAAAGGCGCACAGCACGCGATGAGAGGACTGCTGCCATAAGCGCTCTTTGATGGGGTAGAAACGTTACAGCACTCTGACTATGCACGCCTATCCCTCCTGGAGATCAGCTGGTACCGGCCGAATCTGGACGGTAACAGACTGCCGCCAGACATCTGCCGATCAACGCGCGAAGTTTGGCACAGCGACCAGGATAGGTCGCAACCCGACGGGTGACCGGTCCTGCCGACGTCACCCCCGGATTGAGTAGCGCCGCGATTTAGAGTCCAATCCTAACCGGAAGGAGGTTGGACATGAAGAAGCGGTTTACAGAAGAACAGATCATCGGATTCTTGCGGGAGGCGGATGCGGGGATGAAGGTCAAGGACCTGTGCCGGCGTCACGGTTTCTCGGAAGCCAGTTACTACCTGTGGCGGAGCAAGTTCGGTGGTCTGGACGTCTCGGAGGCCAAGCGACTGAAGGCTCTGGAGCAGGAGAATGCGCGGCTGAAGAAGTTGCTGGCGGAGTCGCTGCTGGAGCAGGAGGTGACCCGCGAGGCGTTGCGAAAAAAGTGGTAGGCGCACCGGCTCGTCGCGAGATGGTGCGCTGGATGTGTGACCGGGGATTGTCGGAACGCCGTGCCTTGACGGTGGCGCGCATGAGCGCGAGCAGCCTGCGGTATCGGCCTGCCCCGGACCGGAATGTCGCGCTGCGGGAGGCGATCGTGACCCTGGCCCACCGCCATCGGCGCTACGGGGCGGGGATGATTTATCTCAAGCTGCGCCAGCAGGGGCAGGCGGTCAATCACAAGCGGGTGGAACGGCTCTACACCGAGGCCCGCTTGCAGGTGCGCCGGCGCAAGCGCAAGAAGGTGCCGGTAGGCGAGCGCCAGCCGCTGGTCGGGCCGGAGGTGGCCAATGAGGTCTGGTCCATGGACTTCGTGTTCGATCGCAGTGCGGAAGGCCGGGTCATCAAGTGCCTGACGATCGTCGATGATGCCACGCACGAGGCGGTCGCCATCATGCCGGAACGTGCGATCAGTAGCCAGCAGGTGACGCGGATCCTCGACCGGCTGGCGGTAACCCGTGGTGTGCCACGGGTGCTCCGAACCGACTACGGCAAGGAGTTCTGCGGCCGCGCCATGCTGACCTGGGCGCATGCCCACCAGGTGGCGCTGCGGCTGATCGAGCCCGGCAAGCCCAACCAGAACGCCTACGTCGAGTCGTTCAACGGGCGCTTTCGGGATGAATGTCTGAACGAGCATTGGTTCTTGACTCTGGCACATGCCCGAATCCTTATCGAAGCCTGGCGGCGTGAGTACAACGAGGAGCGACCGAAGAAGGCCTTGGGCGGACTGACACCCGCCGCCTATGCGAAATACCTGGCCGAAGAATCGGCTACGGTGGCAGCCAGACTCTAAATGAGGCTGCTACTCAAGATGGGGTGACGTCGCTGCCAGGCTAACTCGGAGGGCGTGTGAACACGGAGCCGTTACTGCCGAAGGTGGTGGGCTTTGTTTTTGCTATGATCCTCTTTGAGAGAAGGGGGCTCGGCGTCCTGCCGAAAGGCTTCGTGCAAGGGGGAAAGCGCACGGTACCTTGGTTTATTCTCAGTGCGCGTCGTGAGCACACCTCCGGCAGGAGCGTGCGGAGCATCCATACTCCGCATCCTAGGGGCAATCTTCTACTGCACGAACCTCAATACTTAGCGGTCAGTTGCCTCGTGGGACCACGGTGAGATTGTTGGGCGGCGAAGGCGGTGGGACTGCCCGTTCGTCATACACCGGCAACGAGTCTTCTGTTGTGGCCATAGCGAAGTCGTCCAGATAGATCCAGGAATCCGGGCCATCTATGGTGGTCGGCATACGAAACACCCTATGCCCACCAACAGAGCCTGCCGGGATTGTCCAAGAAAAATTGGGTGTTTGTCCATTGACCCAATCTGCGACCTTCACCCACTGTCCACCGAGCGGCTTCATCCATGCCTCGTAGGCACCCGATGTTGTGGAGGTGTCGTAATGGATCTTCACCAATGTCCAGCGATTGGGCCTGATGTTTTCCGAGACGTTAGTTTGGCCGATTTTGTACTGATCCCAATCAGGAGCCAGCTGGTAGTCGATCATATTTGTGTAGGGATCCACAGTCGTCATGAACAATTCTCTATTGTCCTGATTGGACCAATAAGGCTCTCCCGTTGTAGAGCCCAGCGTATTCAACCAGTTGATCTGACCCTGCTGACAAGGATAGGGACCATTGCATGGGTAAATGAACTTGAAGCGGCCGCCATAGGCACTGAGCTGATCATTCTGGTTGGTCGGGTCATCGTACCGATTAGAGTAAATCCAGAATTGGAACCAGACATTCGCAGGTACTGTACCCCTTGGGGCATTTTCATCCCCAAACTGGAGATAGAAGTCCGTCTGCCCACCCATTGAGGCGGGCCGTGATTCAATGGCCAGTACATTATTGGAGTTTCTACCGGGAAAGCTGCCTGCGTAGCCTGGGATCTCTCTCACCGTGTACAGATAGCCTCTGGAACTTCCGGTAATATTCACCGCCTTCACCCGGTCCCATCCCCCTTGGTTGGTAAACGGGTTGTTGAGTCCCGTAGGATCAGATGCGTTGCTGCGTCCCACAGAGTATTCAAAGTTATCAAAAAACACTAATTCGGCATTTGCAGGAGCGTTCGCCAACAACGTCACACTTGCGACAAGCGAAAGCAACGTACTTCTTATAGTGGGTGACTTGATGGCCTCGTAGGCAGACATGCTACTATCCTCTATAAAATTAACACCTTAAATATAGGTGGGGATTTTCTCTGGAATGGGTTCCCAGGACTCAGTATTGCGTCAGGCGGAGAAGCCATGATGCAGCTTGTCCAAGGCCGTCAACTCAGTTCCGAAAACCAAAAGTCGCTGCCGCCATACAGGGATCAAGACGCCCCCAACATTCCTATTGTGAAAAACCATGAGTGTTCAGTAACTCCTTACCAAATGTTACGCTTCCGCCGAAACTTTATCTGCGGATATTAGAAATATACCAAAACAGGGCGGGGAGCTATTGTGACCCAGGGCTCGCTGTTGTAATTGCCGAGTGAGGTGGTCTTCTCAAATATAGACGTGTAGTCTCTAACCACATCCCCGGGAACTGCGTGCTTCTGAGTTCACGGCCGGCCCACGTGATCGACCGCCAACCCAATGAACCTTCTCTCTTGGACTAGCCACCAATCGCATCTTCAATTAGTGTAACGCTATCATCGGCTCTTAGAGGGGGCATCTGGTTGCTGCAGTTCACAATTTACGGAACTACTCCTGGATACGTAAATTTAGCTGTGTAAATACAATATCTTGCGGAATGGGGCAGTCACCGGGCTTGGTTGTGTGGGGCGGCCGGGCGCCAAGTCAGAGCGACAACTTTTGTATCTAACGCACGGCTGCCAGAGGATCGACGTTCCGCTGACGACGAACCATCTGGAGGGGGCGCCGGCCATCCAGGGCATCTAGGCCACAGACCCTGACCAGATCAGCATTGCCGGCCTTTCCGGCACTCGCTCCGGCGAGTCGTCCCGATATCGTCAAAATGATCGCCCCGTTGCGACAAGGGGCACCCGGGGTGGCGGCCCTGGGCGCCCCGTCGGCCATGACCCGCCGCTAACGGCGTGCCGGCGACGGCGAGGGCCAGCCTCCGCCCGGGATGGCTGTGGTGGGGTTGAAGTGCGAAATGGATGTCGCATGAGCGGCTGCTGAACCGGGGACCGGGTCGCTGAGATGCTCGCGGGCAGGAGCAGTAGAAAGATCGACGCAGGCTTCCCGGAATCGTCAGAGTCACGTGTCTCAGACTACTTGCGAAAGATCATGCGTTGCTGCCCCTGAGGCGGCTTCAAGGGACCCAACATCGTTAACACATCTGTGCCGCAAGGAACGTGCAATCCGCCATGAATAATTATGTCAAAAACGTGTATGAACGGATGCCGGCTCTGGCACAGAATATTGTTTTGACGGGGTACAGCGCCCTCTTGGACCGGGAGCGATATGGGGCCGGCTTCCGCAATTTCCAAGAGTGGCTGGACAAGACCCAATGGTACAACCCGGAGGAATTGAGGTCCTATCAAGAAGAGCAGCTGGCGAGGCTCGTACAATACAGCTATAGGCACGTACCCTATTATCGGCGCGTTATGGATGAGTATGATGTGAAGCCCGGTGATATCACATCGACCGGCGATCTCACCAGGCTCCCGCTGCTCACCCGTCAGGATATAAAAGATAATTTTGTGGATCTTTTATCGGATAAATTTGATCTCACGAGGGTGAAAAAAGGGCACACCAGTGGCACCACTGGATCACCGCTCGAGATTTGTTATAGCGATCAGGTGATACAGATCACATATGCGTTGCTGGATCGGCATTATCGGTGGGCCGGCGTACGTATGAAGAAGAAGGGGGATCGTGTTGCCGTACTTAGGGGAAACCCTATCGTCCCCCTCAAACAAAACAAGCCACCATTCTGGCGATATAATTTTCTGCACAACCAACTTCTTTTGTCCTGTTTCCACATGTCGCCGCAGAATTTACCTTTTTATGTTGAGAAACTTCATCGTTACGCACCCAGGGTGCTGGATGGCTATCCGTCGACCCTCTATGTTCTTGCACGATATCTACAGGGCACAGGACAGAAACTCCCACTCCATGCAGTTGTGAGCTCTTCGGAGACTCTATACGATTTTCAGCGCGAAATCATCGAGGAAAGCTTCCAGTGCAAGGTATTCGACTATTTTGCCGCTGCTGAACGTGTTGTGTTTTCCAATGAGTGCGAATATCACGAAGGTCACCATATTGCTGACGAGTATGGAATTACAGAAATCATAGATAATTCCGGGCGCCACGTGGAGCTTGGCAATCTGGGGACACTGGTGGCCACCTCGCTGCATAATTACGCCATGCCCATGATCCGTTACGTAACCAATGATATGTCATCGGTAAGAATACATTCCTGCTCCTGCGGTCGGGGACTCCCACTTATGGACGATGTCACGACCAAGGCCGAAGATCTGTTGACGCTACGCGACGGGCGAATCATTTCACCCTCGGTCCTGACGCATCCGTTCAAGCCGCTGACCTCGATCGAGGCTTCTCAGATCATCCAGGAGGATCTCGACCATGTCCGGGTCAAGATCGTGCCTACGCCCGCGTACACCGATCACGACGGGGAGATCCTGATTAACGGCTTAAAGGAGCGCCTCGGTACCACGGTGGAAATCTGTGTTGAGAAGGTTGATGCGCTCGAGCGTACAAAAGCGGGGAAGTTCAAGTGGGTGATCTCGAATGTCAAGATGGGTATCTGACTTGGGCAGAAGGTATACCTGACCGAGGCAGGACCAGCACAGGATAGGGACGGGCAGGCCACAATCAAACCTGTACAGACATTGAGATTCAGGACAGTGCCCTGTCCTGGTATATAGCCTGCCACGGACTTGCCTATATTTGAGGCGGCACTTCATCCCAGCAACGCATACGAGCTGGGAAATAGGATATTATTTGCGGCTGGACGGGCCTTGCGGAGACCTGCCGTCGATAGGGAGGCGTTTCGCACCCCATGCCACCGATGGTGGAGACATTCAATGATAACGGCGGCCAAGCATCTACCCGTTGTCGTCTCAGGGCAGCGATGTCGGGCTCACGCCGGATCGTTGGTCATGCCAATTCTTAGGACATTGTAGGTGTTCGATAAAAATGCAAAATAATCGACTGAAGGTGGCAATTCTGGGCTGTGGGCGTATGGGGCTCCATCATGCCAAGGCGATTGACCTATTGGGTCTCGCTGATCTGGTGGGCGTGGCGGATCCCTACATCGATGAACCAGCGGTGAGGGATTCCCTGCCATCCACGACAAAATTTTTTTCTGACCCAGCCGTGATGCTGCAAGAGCTAAGGCCGGATATCGTACATATCGTCACGCCACCCGATACACACATCACCATGAGTCTGCTCGCACTTGAGCACGGCGCAAATATCTATGTCGAAAAACCATTTGCATTATCCGCTGCCGACGCACAGCAGATATTGGATTTTGCCGCCGAAAAAGGCCGAACGGTATGCGCAGGCCATCAGGTACTCTTTCAGCACTCTGGACAGAATTACAGGCGGTACCTGCCATTCATACGGAACATTGTCCACATCGAAAGTTACTTCTCCTTCAAGACGGTTCGCCGCGTGCAGGGGGGGCTTATGGGGCCGGTTGAGCAGGTGGTCGACATCTTGCCACACCCTGTCTATTTGATGCTCGATGTTCTGGAGGCATCCGCTAGTGGTGACACGCCGGCACCCTGCGAAATATTGGTCAATGACGTCAATGCGAAGGGTGAGGTTCGTGTTCTAACCAGAAGAGGCGAAACCTCTGCGCTACTAACGGTAACACTACGTGGCCGCCCTATCGAATCCTATTTGCGTATCGTCGGTACCAATGGATCACTGTGGGTCGATTTCGTCATCAGCGGAATCACACGTCTTCTCGGCCCCGGGGCATCGGCCATATCTGCAGTCTTAAACCCATTCATTCGTGCAAAGCAGATTATGGCGGGAACGATCGCCAATGTTTACCGCATGCTCACCCGCAAGCATAAGAGCTATGCGGGGCTCGCGGAGCTCATTGAGGCGTTTCATCGCAGCGTTGCGAATAATACAGCATCCCCCGTATCACCTTTTGCGATCGTCGAAACTGTCCGGCTGTGCGAACTGATCGGGGAAAAGCTGGAGGAAAAAGCAACTGAAGCAGAGCGTGAGGCAAGCAAGAGATTGGCGTCAACTGAAAGGGAGCTGCCCGCACCTCGCAGTGACTATGGAACAATCCTGGTAACAGGTGGAACCGGGTTTTTGGGCCGTGTTCTCGTGCAAGAATTACGCGGGCGTGGACGGCCGGTGCGGGTAGTCGCGCGGCGTATGCCTCCTGCTGCCGAGCGGATTCCCGGTATCGAATATGTACTGGGTGACGTGGGGGAGATGCTACCCGACGCGGTTTTCAACGATATCGTAGCAATCGCTCATCTGGCAGCAGAAACAGCGGGAGGCAAGGAAGCGCACGAACGTAATACCATCGGAGCAACCCGACTCCTGCTGGAGGCGGCAGCCCGAAATGGAATCAAGCAGTTTCTGCACACAAGCAGTATTGCAGTGCTGAAGCCGGGCCATGGAGGTGGGCGGCCATTAAACGAAAATTCGGCTGTGGACACTGCCAATCCTGCGCGTGGTCCCTACGTATGGGGTAAAGCGGAAGCTGAGCGTCTGGTTACGGAATTCTGCGCAGCGCACGGGCTCAGCCAGCGCCAGATCCGCCTCGGCCCGCTGGTCGATTTCGATAATTTTGTACCACCTGGCCGTTTAGGTCGTGAGGTGGGACCACTTTTTGTCGCGATGGGGCTGCCGCGCAACCACCTGAGTGTCTGCGACGTGCATACAGCTGCACAGGTAATTCGCTACTATATAGAACAATTCGCACAGGCGCCCGAGATGCTCAATTTGGTGGAAGCTCCCCAACCTACCCGTGGAGATCTTGCCAAACGGCTTCGAATGGCTCGGCCGGAACTGAAACTCATGTGGCTGCCGTTTCCCATCGTGTGGATCATCTCGGCAACTCTGAAGTTGATATTACGCCTCATGAAACCGGGTAAGTCGCCTTTAGACCTTTACTCTGCCTTTGTATCCGAAGAATACGACAGCAGTCTCGCCGAGAGGATAATCCGGGAGGCGAAGAACAAGCGAGCGTCGTAGCTACAGCGCATTGAGGATGTGTCGGACACCATTATTCGAGATGGAAGATGTTTACCTCCTGACCACTTAGTCGTGCGGACAAAAATACGCAATGAAAGCCAGGCGGATGAATCGAACTACCGTGAGGCAGTCAGGCGAGTGAGCGGGATGACGGCAAGCGACGAGTAGCAAGCACACGAACGTGCTCTAGCACGCGGCGCGCTTCGGTGCCTCACACCGCATGGCGTCCAATTTGATGTAGGCATGCCTGTCGTTGCGTGAAGGTGGATGTTGCGTCGCGGTAGTCCTGCAAGACCGACCATCGCATACGCCGCCCTTAGGCTTGGCTTATCGCGACTATCCTGAGAAGAGATGGTAGAGGCTTAGTAAGGTGACAAGACCTCGCACGCGATCCTGCGTGCGAGGTCTTACGGGATGCGGTCAAAACATTCTGCAAACCCCTAAAGACATCTTTTCAGATGGTTTGCAGAAAACACGCGGACTTCCTGTCTTGCGCAACCAACCTTCCCT
>JACDJB010001940.1_pt1 | contig 15893 bp, 9 predicted proteins | sample 7454121 | NCBI WGS metagenome assembly JACDJB01 (sample SAMN14253290, study PRJNA609438) | sludge metagenome | isolation source: sludge after 25d culture with pyrite | collected 2018-12-20 | reverse complement strand
GACTTGTCCGCATCAACGCGCAGCGCCGCGGGCTTGTCGGGTGACGGAAACCCACCAGCTTCGACCAGGGCCTCGATGTCGCGCAGCCCGGTGTCTCCGCTGATCGGCCGTGCGCCCTCGCGCACCAGCTTCATGCCGTTGTAGTCCATTGGGTTGTGGCTGGCGGTGACCATGATGCCGCCACCGACGCCGCGATGTGCAGTCTGGAAATACACCTCTTCGGTACCGCACAAGCCGATGTCGATCACCGCGGCGCCGCCGTCGTTCAAGCCACGCGCTACCGCCGCGGCCAGCGCAGGACTGTCCAGGCGCACATCACGCCCCACCACCACCTCCGCCGGCTGCAGCGTCAGCGCAAACGCGCGGCCGATGCGGTAGGCGACGTCTTCGTTCAACTCGTCCGGGACGCGGCCGCGGATATCGTAAGCTTTGAAGCATTTCATTTGTAACCAGCTCCAATTGACATGTTTAGCGCACCTCTTCCTTGCGGGGGTGGCACGCCTCAAGCGAAAGGGATCGAATCTGGACGCCTAGCCTTCGAGTATCGGTCCCCGCTCCATTTCCCGGAATGAAGGTATCGCTGGAGACCGACAGTCGGATTTCCTTGTCAGAACCCGAAAGTGGGAGCGCAATGGACTGCCTAACGTTCACCGGCAGGGTAACAGCCACTTCACTACCACCGTCGATTTTGACGACTGCGCGCTGTACTACTGGGCTTAAACTAAGCAAACTTAAATCGAGCCCACATACTGCCGTGTCGGGACGAAGCACAATGGATCCATCCCCATTGGTCCACCGCCAAGACTCGTCTCCAGTCCTTTCTAAAGGATAGAGTCCTCTCAGCAGGGACCAGGATTGAGGCGGTCCCACCGGAATAAGGTTTTCGCCCGCGGCCGTTCGATGCCCCGAGAGGAAACCTTCAATTTCACCCAAACGCCAAAGCGCCTGAGGAACGTTGCCTGCGATACCGAGCTCAAATGCATCGATCCCCTGATTTCGCTCACGCCACGCGCGATCTGCGAAAACAAAATCCGCGCCACGGACTTCATCAGGTGTACCCTCACGCACAAAACTGATGTTCCAATTTGGCAGATATGCTTGCAGCATTAAATAGGCGCCAAGTGGAAGTGCGTCCCCAACAAATTTTACCTTAGCTGTCCCATAAGCTTTTGCCGTCTTCTGGAACAATGAATAAGCTCCGCTAGCACGCATGCCCTCTCTTTGAGATTCTCGCGACGCTACGACCCCGGAAACAGCGAACACGAGGAAGAACGGAATAAGAGCGATGCGCCAGTTCCAGCGACAAAGCAGAAGCGCCAGTGCGAAAACCAGTAAAGCCAGGTCGGTACCGATGGAAATAATTGTCTCAAGCCTGTGGCCCGTATGTAACACCAGCGTTGCAGGCACCGTCCATCCAACGTAGGCGAGCTTTTGGGACAGCGGAAGAAAATGGTTAAGCAACAGAGCGGCAACTGTTGTAAACACGCAAACCACTGCCAAGACCCTGAGCCGCCATACGGGATCAAGGCTCCATTTTCTCATCGCCAAGATACCTACCAAAAGAACCGGCGGCATCACACCTTCTAGATAGCGCCCGTAAATAAAATGGTCGGCCCGCACGGGCAAACTCATCGCTGCCACCGATGCTGCAAATACACAACCAAAAGCAGCCAAAATAAACAACGCCAGATCAGAAGACACTCTTTCTTGTACAGCCTCCGGCTCTCCTGATTGAGGACAGCCAGCATGAAATACCCCCCCCACGAGGCACCATGATTTCACAACGAGCGCGATTAGTGCCGCGTAGAAGAGCCCGAGAGTTGCGAAACCTAGATACCAAAGTTGACCGACAGCGGTCTTGAGCAACCCCAGCAGCGCACCCAACGTAAGCGCGCCCGTGGCCCGAGACAACATTGTGTTGGAATAACCCGCGTCCCAGCCGACACTTTGGAAATGCCTGTTCAAAAGATACACTAAAACAAAGGCGGTTGTCGTAGATGCCAGGCAGGTAGTAAGCGCAATTTTTGGATAGCGATACCTAAAGATAAGATACGCGACATACATATAGGCTGCCAGCGGTAGAAGTAAAGCGCGCTGATGTATGGCAAATAGATATACTGACAGAACACAGAATAGATGAGCTCTCAGCATGCTCCACCGCGATGCGAGTTGCGCGGCTTGCAGAACGAGCAGCGTAAACGCACATGCGAACGCTGTTTCCGACCAGAGAATTCCAGCGTTCAACTGTACTGCCGGATAGAGGATAATCAGGGCTACACATACGTAGCGGTCGCGAGGCCTAACGGTACAGAGAAGTCCAAAGAGCCTGGCGAGCATGACAGCCATCGCCGCCACGAACACTGCATTCAGCAATACACCCAGCCGATAGGAAGAGTCGGGGGACTGTGTTATCCAGTAAATAGGTGCCAGGAATAGCGGGTACCCCCAGGAATAGTAGGAAACCGTCAGCATATGAAACATTTCTCTGGTTCCAGAAATGTATCTTGCGAGGCCAATGAAGCCAACCTCGTCGGCAACTATTGCTTGATTCCTTCCGAGAGTAATCGCAGCAAACGTAGCAAACGTAGCCAGGAATAGTGCGATCTCGCGCGGCTTCTCTTTAAGTTGTGGCATGTGACCTCCAAGCCTGGCTATCCATGGGGCGGAAGAGCTCCGAAAGGCAGCTCGATTAAGCACCTACAAAGTCTTGGCGCAACAGTTGATCATAGCGGTTGTACGCCTTGGCAACCGGCTACTTGTATTGGGCCGCTGCTGCGCTTGTCCCAGGAACACGCAATCCCGTCCCTTCAGCTCCATCCGTCTGCAGCTCGCACGTGGGGGTATCAGCCGGCCTTGGAGTTCAACAAGCTATCGGAGCCAAGCAATGCTTTAGGTCCAACTACGCTTGAGGGCGAGTGCTACCTAGCCGAATTTCGAATAGCTTGCGTACTGCCAGGCCAAGGTCTGCCTTAGTGAATACCGTGCCCCCCAACCAGTGAGGGCCGCCAGTCGCCCGGGCGAGCCCACCAGACGAGCCACGTCGCTGCTGCGAACGAAAGCGGGATTGACCTTTACCTGGATGCGATAGCCGGCGATCTCCGCCATCATCGCGAGCACCTCATCGAGCGAATGGGCGATGCCGGAACAGATGTTCAGCACTTCCCCGACCGGCGCCGCGCGAACGATGGCAAGATACGCCCGTGCCACGTCACGCACGTCGCTGAAGTCCCGAGCAACTGCGGTGTTGCCCAACTCGATGACTTCCGCCCTGCGCTGGAAGTGGTCGACGATCTTCGGGATCAGGAATTGCTTCGACTGCCCCACGCCGGTGTAGTTGAAGGGGCGGACGATGACGATCGGCAGGCGGTCCATCCACAGCCTCGCCGCATACTCCATCGCCAGCTTGCTGACCGCGTAGTCGTTGACCGGCGCCGGCGGTACGACTTCGGTGATCGGCTCGACGTCGGCATTGCCGTAAACGTTCGCGCTGCTGGCCAGCACGACCAGTCGCGGTCGCACGGTCGTCGAGGTGAGCGCATCGAGCAGGTTGCGGGTGCCGACGACGTTGACGCGATAGATGGCGTCGACGTCGCCGTGGGCGACGAACGCGATGGCAGCCAAGTGGATGACCACGTCGGGCGCAATGCTGTCGACCGCGTCGCGCACGGCGTCGCGATCCAGCAGGTCCACGTGCGCCTTGTCCTCACCCTCCTGGCGCTCCAGGCCGAAAACCTCATGGCCCGCGGCCTCCAGCTCGGCCGCAATGTAATGGCCGGAAAAGCCACTGCGACCTGTCAGCAGGACACGAAGGCGGCTCGTCTCAGAACGAGGATCCACGCGCGTTGCGCTCCAGGTCGGCGGTCACCATCATATCGCAGAGATCCTCAAGACTTGTCTTCGCCTTCCAACCCAGCTCACGCTCGGCCTTGGAGGCATCACCGATCAACAGCTCGACCTCCGCCGGCCGATGAAAACGCGGGTTGATCCTGACCAGCACACGTCCGCCGGCACGTTCCACGCCATGCTCCTGCAGTCCTTCGCCACGCCATTCGATGGGCATGCCGGCGGCCTTGAACGCCATGGCAACGAAATCGCGCACGGTCTCCGTTCGATTGGTGGCCAGTACGTAGGTATCGGGCTGATCGGCCTGCAGCATCCGCCACATGCCTTCCACGTATTCCTTGGCAAAACCCCAGTCGCGCTTGGCGTCGAGGTTACCGAGTTCGAGCACGTCGAGCTTGCCGAGTTTGATCTTGGCCACCGCATCGGTGATCTTGCGCGTCACGAACTCACGCCCGCGCAAGGGCGATTCATGATTGAACAGGATGCCGCTGCAACCGAAGATGTCGTACGACTCGCGGTAATTCACCGTCATCCAGTGCGCGTAGAGCTTGGCAACACCGTAGGGGCTGCGCGGATAGAACGGCGTCGTTTCCGATTGCGGCACCGCCTGCACCTTGCCGAACATCTCCGAGGTGGACGCTTGGTAGAAGCGGATATCGCGATTGACCTGACGGATCGCCTCCAGCAGATGCACTGCGCCGATGCCGGTGATCTGCGCGGTGGTGCTCGGCTGGTCGAACGAGACGCCGACGAAACTCTGCGCAGCCAGGTTGTAGACCTCGGTCGCCTGCGAACTCTCCAATAGGCGGATGCTCGAACCGAGATCCGTCAGGTCGTACTCCAGCAATTCGAGATTGGGGTGACCGGCAACCCCGATCTCCTCGATGCGCCAGAAGTTGACTGAGCTGGTACGTCGATACGTACCGCATACGCGGTAGCCCTTCTCCAGCAGCAGTTGGGTGAGATATGCGCCATCCTGGCCTGTGATGCCGGTGATCAGTGCTGTCTTCATTGCGTGAATGTCGTCCTACTGGAGTTTATAGAGGCTGTAGCTGGCGATGGCGGCAGTCGCGTCGGCAGAGACCACCGCGCGAACCTCGAGATCGGCCGCGCCATGGGGAGCATCGAAATCGAGTGTCGCCAGTACGCCCTTCGTTGCATCCTCCGCGGTTCCGACCGTCTTGCGCACAAGCGTGACCGCCGCCTTGTTATGTACCACATCCAGAGTCACCACCGCGCCGTCGGGCCCCTGGCATGTGCCGCGTACCACGACACGGTACTTGCCAGGTTCGATGCTCAGGTAAGGACCGTACATCAACACACCCGCGGCATGCTGGCTGGCCAATGCGCCCTGCGCATCCTTCTTCCCGACCAGCGTGCCCACGCGACCGTCGGCCACGCTGACGTCGGCCACCACTTTCGCCTTTTCCTGGTTGGCACCAGAATGATCATTGCAGCCCGACAAGGCGAGAGCGCCGATGCAAAGGGCGACGAAAAAGCCCGATTTCCAGATGGTCACTTTCATGAGAATTCCTTGGATGGACGGAAAAGACGGCTGCCGGACCCTGCCGACGCGCAGGACGAAGCCGTTCAACGGGTGATGTCGCCGGCAACAGACTCGCGCGCACTCCACATGTGCACGCCGTCGCCATCGCTATCGAGTGCGAGGATCTCGATCGCATCCAGGCGCAGATCGGCCTGCGCATCGACCCATAGCCGGATCTCCAGACCGCTTGCGCCTTGCGGCAGGGTGATATCCCGCGAAAGTAGAGGGAAACCATCAGCTCCCGGCTTGGGCACGACGCCCTCCGCCAGCACGTTCGCCCCTTGATCCACCGCCACGTCGTAGCGCGCTTCCGACGACACCGACGCCTCGCCATGGAGGTTCAGGCGGTAGCTGCCGGGAGCGAGGTCGACGTAGGGTCCATAGACCAGGAAACCCTGTGTGCCGTTGGTACTGAAACTCCCATCCACCGCTTCGGCCAGCTGCGACCGCAAGGCGGGATGGCCGGGGCGGTAGAGATAGCGACGGCCCGGTACCCAGATCTGTACGGGTGCCTTCGTACCATCGATGGCCGACAGCAGTTGATCCGTGCTCGCAGCCCAAGAAAGGGCCGTGACCGCCTGCGGATCGGGCAGGCTGCCACTACGCCAGCGTGCCATGGCGTCACGCAGGGCACCCGCCAATTCGTCGACGGATCCGGCGTCGAAATACAGCGCGCCTTCGCCGGCCACCTCACGGAACACCGGCAGGTCGCGCGCCAGGATCGGCAGGCCGCGCTGCGCCGCTTCGACCAGCGGCAGACCGAAGCCCTCGCCCCATGAAGCCGCCAGCAGCATCGCGGCATGACGGTAGATCGCTTCTAGCGCCTCGTCGGAGACGCCTTCGAACCAGAACAACCGTCGCGCAGCCTCGGGATGCGAAGCCAGCCGCGCGGCCAGTTCCTCGATGCGCCAGCCACGCTTGCCGACGATGATCAGCGTCGCATTGGAACCTTGCTCCCACAGCCGCTCGAAGGCCGCCAGTGCCTGATCGTGGCCCTTGCGCGGCTCGACCGTGCCGACCATCAGAAATGCCGGCCCACCGTCAGCCAGCGCGCCGATGGCCTTCGCCACCGATGCATCGATACCACGGGTCGGCAGGGAGGACTCGATGTCTGCCCCCAAATGGAAATAGCCGATCGCCAGTGGTTCCGACCGCTCCGGCTGGTGCGCGTCCAGCCATTCGCGATATTCGTCCGCGACGGCGCGCGAAATGGCGATGACGCGATCGGACACCTGTCCGATGGCGGCGTACCAGCGCTGCAGGTGTGCCGCCAGTTCAGCAGGGAACCACTGCGGCTGCAGCGCCGGCAGCAGGTCGTAGAGTACGAAATGTACCTCGACACCCTGGCGCCGCAGCGTCGCAAAGTACTCCACCATGCCGGGCACGACGTGCGCGGCGAGGTCAAGGCCGAGGAAAACGTCCCCTTCCCACGCCTCCATCGCCTCGTCGGCAACGGGAATCGCGTCCACGTCGAGCAACCGGCAGGTGAACTCCCTCGCGTAGCGATAGACCCCGCAACCGTCGGCATAGACCGGCTCCACCCGGTAGCCGGCGGGCGGTTGGGTCAGCAGGCGAGTCAGCACAGCACGTACGACGCGTTGAATGCCGCTCTTCGCATCGGTGACGACGAGCGTCGATATATCTATCAGCAGTTGTCTACCCAGCGAGGCGGTAGGCTGCACCTGCGCCACCAGCCGGGCGATGTCCATGAGTTCGGATTCGCCTATATCGAGATGCGTCGTGGCGTCCGCCACGCCGCGGGCGATGCGGTCGAGGTGGCGGCGCGGGCTGGTGCGTTCAAACGCTTCGATGGAATCGTGATACCGTTGCGCAATCGCTTGAGGCGATCGCTGCTCGCTCACATACCGGTATCCCGCCTCGCCGAGACGCCTCCGCTGCGCCTCAGCCGTCCAGAGCCTCTCCAGGGCGGACGCCAAATCGATGTCCTCGAAATCATCCGGCAAGCGAAAGGCGACCGTTTCGGGAAGCTCCGCCGTCGCGCCATGCGCATTGACGATCGTGGGTAGCCGGTAGGCCAAACAGTCGAGCACCGCTCGTGACGTCTCGCCCCTGCTGTTGCCACGGAGCTGCACGGCGATGTCGGCGGCAGCCAGGTAACGGCGATACTGCTCCGCTGTCACATAGCCTGTCACCTGCGCCGTCCCTGGCAGCTTCGCTGGGGCGATGGACGCTTGCAAGTTCTGCAGGTACACGGGATCCGGTGACTCGCCCACCAGCACCAACACACAATCGGCGGAACGCGCCAGGGCCGACTGCTTCCAGGCGTCCACGAGGCGATGGGCAAGCTTGCCGGGGGTCACAAAACCGAAGGATGCAACGACGAACGCATCCTCATCCAGGCCCAGCTGACGTCGGGCCGAAGCCCGGTCCGGAAGCTCGGACTCGTTGCGCCTGACCTGGGGGATATGCGCGAACTGGTTGCGTACGGCCTCTCCATACCAGGACATGGCCAGCTTGCGCGAGTATTCGGAGTGGACGATGACGCCGGTGGAATTCCGGATAACTGACCCGTTGCAGGGGAACCTGAGCACGGCTGCCTCGCCGTTCGCATCGCCCTTGCGCTCCAGCAGCGCATAGTAGCCATGCGACTCGTACAGGATGCGGCTCCATACGCCGGGTACCGCGCCGTTGAAATCGCGGTGGCGCTGGATGTGCCCGAGATAGAAGTCGTGCAGCACGACGACACCGGGAACCTTGGCCAACAGCCCGAACATGTGCTCGTGGTAAGGCGAGTTGCCGAACTGGTACAGGACACGGTCGTAGCGGCGTGCGTTCGCCTCGAACCATGCGACGCTGCGCTGGCGGAAGCCCGCCAGCGCAGCGTCGGAAATCGCCGGTTGGTCGGTGATCACTTCGATGTCGTAGTGCCCGGCGAGGGCCGGCAGCAGTTCCGCGCTGTAATCCGCGATGCCGGTGCGCTCCGGCGGCAACGGCGATACGAAGGCCATGCGCGGCCGCTCCGGCTGCGCAGCCGCAACCATGGACCCAGCGACATGCGTACGCATCTCGTAGTCCGCTTCCATGGCCTCGATGCTGCGCCGCGCCGTCTCGTCCCAGGAAAACAGTCGTGCGCGGAGCTTGCCGTGTTCCGCCAGGTCGAGGCGGAACGCGCTGTCATTGAGGACTTGCGCCATCTTCTCGGCGATCCGCGCATCGCTGCGTGGATCGAACAGGGCGTCGTCACGGCCGACCACTTCCGGCAGGCTCGAAGTATTCGAAGCGATAACCGGCGCGCCGCAGGCCATCGCCTCGAGCGCAGGCAGGCCGAAACCCTCGTGCCACGACGGGAAGACGAACAGCTTGCAGAGGTTGCAGAGCGCCACCATGTCGTCGTCGCTGACAAAGCCGGTCAGCACAACATCGCCATCGGCCAGACCGACGCTACGGGCGAGCGTTTCGAGCCGCTGCCGCTCCTCCGGGGCCGCCTTGCACACCACGGCAAGCTGGTGCATGCCGCGCAACGAGGGCGGCAGCATCGCGAAGGCGCGGATCAGGCCCTCGATGTTCTTGCGATGGTCGATGCCGCCGGTGTACATCACGAAAGGTCGCTGGAGGCCGAGCTTCCCTCGCAGCTCCAGCTCCGCTTCGAGCGAAATCTGCAACGGCCGGAACATCGGGTCGGCCGCCGTGGAGATGTTGACCACGCGCGATTCGGGAAGGTGCAGGTAGTCGATGGCCTCCCGCCGCGAACTCTCCGAGATCGCCAGCAGCAGCCGCGCCTGCCGCAGGGTCTCAAGCTTGTCGTGGTACCACTCCCGCACCAACGGATGGCCGAGATAGACGTCCTGGTGGATGAGCGGGATCAGGTCGTACAGGGTCGCCGCGGTCGGCGTCGAGACGGCACGCCCCACGCTGGTGATGGCGTCATCCACGAACCCCTCGAAGACACTGCTGACATGCACCAGATCCGGTTGCTGCGCGTCCAGGAAGAACTCCCGCAGCACCTCGCCGGTGTGGCGCCGCCAGGCGTGGGCGGGATTACCGTAGGCCACCGGGCCGACCGGCTGCCAGACGCGGATGCGGTCTTGCGGCAGCAATCCGCCGAACTCCTCACGGATCGCCGTTACCGATTCGGGGAATGCGCCGTTGAGCGCGATCCAGCACTCGTGGTTTTGCGCACGCCCAACGAGTGCCTTGGCCAGGGAACCCGAGTAGCGCCCGATTCCCCTGAAGCGGCTGCCGGACGTCTGGCAGCCTTGCAAGTCCAACATCAAGCGCATGGTGCAACCACCCTTCCTTAGTAACTCCACCGATCTTACGGGGTTCTCCGGCTGCGAGAAGCTTACCGGCCCTGCTTCCGGTAAGCCTTGATCAGCGTCAATGCCTCCCTGGCCGATCGAGACAGCACTTGTGTGGGTTGCCCTGAAACAGGCGCATCCCCAGTCGCCTGTCCCTTCCCTTCCCTTTCTTCGTATCGTTTTGATACTACATCAACGAGTTTTTCCTTCAAAGCGGGGTGGCGAGCCAGCAACCGACGAGCGATCGCACGGGTGCCAGGGACATGCACGATCACACGCAGCGCACCGCCGCCCGCTTTGAGCACCAAACCCCCCAAGCCTCGCCAAACCATCCTGGGCAGGCGACGGACTCCGCGCAAGGGTGCCGTGACGCGCCAGGAGCGACTGCCCAGCACCTGACCCAACTGGACCATCAACTCCTCCATCTGTTGTTCCCGCATGCGCAGGCCCTGTTGCAGCTGCGCCTGTTCATGCGCCAACTGGGCCACCTGATCTCGGGCCGCTTTGAGATGCTCTTCGGTTTCGCGCCTGGTACCCCGCTCGATCAGCACCTCGTCGCGCGCTGACGCCAACGCCGTCTCCAAGTACCTCTTCTCCGTCCCGGCTTCTGCCACCGTCTCGACAAGCCGCTGCACCTGCCGTAGCAGATCCCGCCTTTCGCTGTCGGCTTGGTGCACCTGTGTGCGCAACGCATCGCACTCGGATTCGCGGTGGACGCTTGTACGGATTGCCTGTTCAACCTCTTCGCGGAGTACGTGCACCTGCCGCTCCAGCTGCACGCGCAGCGTCCTGCCAGACACGGCCCGTGTGTACAGCTTTTCCATACGCGCCTGCGATTCGCGCAGCGCCCACTGCAGGGATTGTCGCTCGCCTTCCAGTTCGGTGAGCGTTGCCTGGAGCGCATCCATTTCCGCGAGCTTGCTGTGTGCTTCCGCAATCTGCCTGCCCATGGCACGGATTTGCTCAGGCCGCGCTGCCGCCTCCTTCTCGAGGATATCCATCCTGTTCCTGAGCTCGAACGTCTCCCTCTCCGTCCGCAGGGCTTCCAGCTGCAGACTGGCCACCATTGCCTCGGCACGACCGGCGCGCTCGTTGGCGGCGGCCAGATCCATAACCCTGCGTGCGTCGCCCAGTTCACGCTCGCGTACGTCGAGTTGGTTTCGCGCCCACCATTCGGAGTAAGCCATGAAGGAATCGAAATAATTGGGAGGCATCCGGAATGCATCCCTGAGTTCGCCATGTTCTTCGGCCAGGTAGAACCGATTGAGCCCATCCTCGTAGACCAGGTCGTAACCTGCGGCCAGCACGAGCGGCTCCCATTCGCCGTAAGCGGGAACCTGAGAGTTTGGTTCGGTCGCCTCGACGACGAGAATCCACGGCCGGTGGCGATCGAAGGAAATCGATCGGAGGACGTCTTCCTCTGCGCCCTCGACGTCGATTTTCAGGAAATGGATGTCGGTCAGAGCATGGGACTCGATGATCTCATCCAGCGTCCGACCTTGCACCTCGTGGCAGACTACTTCGTGTCCTCCGGCTTTGTGTCGCTCGGCGAAGGTCGGGCTGCTGGTTGACAGGCCGGTGTCGACGACCTCATACAGGACGTGTTCCGACGCAGTGCTTGAAACGACCATCTGGAGATTGATGTCTTCTGGCCGATCCCGCTGCAGAAGCTTGAACCACTGATCGACCGGTTCAATGTTGATTCCGCGCCAACCCTTCTCGTAGAACGCCTTGGTGACCGAGTCGTTGATCGGGTGCTGCGCGCCGACATCGACATAACAGCCCTTGTCGACGGATGCGAGCGCGCGCATGAGGATCACGTCCTCATAGTTCTGCGCGTAGGAAATCATCTTCATGGCACCGTCACCTGGATGACCGGCGGCACCCAGGCGGTGCCGACGAAGTGGGGACGATCGAGATTCGTTACCGTGAACATCAGGGCCAGGTCCTTCCACTCGTAGTTGTTGACCAAATGCGTATCGGTGCTGACCAGCGCCGTGGATACCGAGTAACTTCCCATCCCGATGTTCATCGGGAACCGTACGCGATAGTCGAGCCGCATGCCTGCCCTGACGTTCTCCACCACTTGCCGCGTGTGATGGGTGTTGGTTCCGTAAACGGGCTGACCCAATCTGTCCTTGATCATGTAACCGAGCACGAGCCTTGGCAGGTCGGCATTTGCCCTGACCATGACCCTCAACTCGACGGGCTGACCGACGTTCACGAACTCGACGGGCCTGCCCTCCTCGTCCAACAGGGCGATATCCTCGACAACGGCCTCTCCGGTTCCGGAAATGGTCTGCACTCTGCCATCCTCTCGCGTACTTGTGCGGATCGTGGCATTTTCCTTCTCTGCGATCAGAGCGTTGTAGAAGTCCATCACTTCTTCCGGATCACCATCCTTGACCAGGCGCCCTCGATCGAGCAGCAAGGCACGACCGCACAGGCTCTGAATGGCCATCCGATCGTGGGAAACGATCAGAAGCGAGGTCCCCTGTTGCTGGAATTCGCGAATCCGATCGAAGCTCTTGTGCTGGAAGTACGCATCGCCGACGGAAAGCGCCTCGTCGACGATCAGCAGCTGTGGCCTGAATGCTGTAGCAACGCTGAAGGCGACGCGCATCTGCATGCCACTGGAATAGGTGCGCACCGGTTGATCGAAGTATTCGCCGATCTCGGCAAAATCCTCAACGGCCTCGATGACGCCGTCGATCTCCTGCTTCGAAAAGCCCATGAGACCAGCCGAGTGATACACGTTCTGCCGCCCGGTCAGGTCCGGGCTGAAACCCATGCCCAACTCGAGGATCGCAGAGATGCGTCCGGCGGTCGCAACGGTGCCCTCGGTGGGACGAAGGGTTCCAGTGACCAGCTTCAGCAGCGTGCTCTTGCCGGCACCGTTCTGGCCGACCACACCGATCGCCTCGCCGGGGGCAATACCGAACGATATGCCGCGCAATACCCACGTTTCGTCCCGTGGCTGTACGCGCAAGCCGAACCATGAAGCGAAACGCTTGAGCTCGCTGCCATACTGGCGGAAAGCCTTGCCCAGCCCCTGGACCTTGAGGATTTCGTCACTCACAGCACGTCCACCATTTCAGGAGCTGCACGACGAAAGAGGATCAGCGACAGGCCAAGCAGGACCAGCGAAACCCCAGCGATCACCGCAAGCCATCCCAGCGCGGGAGTACGGCCATAAAGCATCACGTCCTGATAGGCGGTTACCACGTGGTACATGGGGTTGGACTGGAAATAGCCTTGGTACCGACTGGGGATGATGGACGCCATGTAGACCACTGGAGTCAACCAGAACCAAAGCTGCAACACCACACCCACCACTTGCGCAACATCCCGGACGAAGACATTCATGATTCCGAGAATCAGCCCAAGCGCCATGCCAAAAACGGAAGTCACGGCCAGTAGCACCGGCAGCCACAGCATGTTGATGCCGGGCCAGTGACCTAGCAGCGCGAATATCCCCACGGTGGCAAACAGCAAGAGAAGATTGTTCACTAGTGCCGACCCGAGCGTGATGATCGGCAGGCAGACTCGCGGGAACATGATCTTTTTCATGATGTTGGCGTTCTCCACGAACATGGTCAAGGATCGCAACACAAGCTCGCTGAACAGTGCCCACGCCACCATGCCGGCCATCAGATAGATCGGATAAGCGTAGGCCGTCGCCATGCCGGGAAGTTTCGTCGCCAACACTTCCGAAAGTACCAGTGCATAGATTGCCACCTGCGCTAGCGGCTGCAGGATCATCCAGGCGGCACCGAGCCGGCTGCGAGCGAAGCGCGAGCGCAGATCGTTCTTGATCGAGGACACAATGAAATGGCGATAGCGCCAGCTTGCAGCGAACATCCCACTCATGGCGCTTGCTCCTGTTGATTCATGCTATCTGGATGTCCTGTGGCGAGTGCAGGCGAATCGGAACGGGACGGCCGCGACTCGATTCGCCGGATGATTTCCTGCGCCACTGCGTGTGGCGAGAGCCTGGTGCGGATGTCCTGCGCGGCCCGGGCGCCGATGCTGGTTGCGAGAGCCGGATCTTCCACCAGTCGGCGCATCAGTCTCGCGGCGTGGTCGACGTCGGGTTCGGCCCAGCGCTGACCGGCATGGTGGGGGTACTCTCCCTCTTCCACCGGCACCAGCCGATAGTCGACCAGGCAACTGTTTTCGGGCGTCATGAACTCCATGTTTCCCGACCACGCCGTGGCGATCACCGGCTTGCCCAGGCGCATGCACTCGGCCAGCCCGAGGCCGAACCCCTCGGCACGATGCAGTGAGACATAGGCATCCGCACAACGCTGCAACGCGCCGAGCTCAGCGCGACCGATGATCTCGTCGCGGACGATGATCCGCTCATCGGCACCGACAACATTCAGCAATACACGCAACTTCTCCAAATGGCGGTGGCCGTTGCTCGATTTGACCAGCAGCTTGACGTTCGGCCGGCGGTCGGCGAAGGCCCGCCGAAACGCCTCGATCGCCGCCTCCGGATTCTTCCGCTCGACGTAGGAGTTGAAATCAAAGCTGCACAGGAAAACGAAGTCATCCTCCTCCAGCCCGAAATCGGCGCGCACCAACCCGCTGTCCGGCGACTGGCTGACCGGCAAGGGAACGCTCCATACCGGCTTGTCGGTAACCTCGGCTACCGCATGGCGGATGAAGCCGGTCGACACCATCACCTCATCCACCCATTGCAGGGCATGCCGCCATTCGTCGGGAAATTTCTCCAGCTCCCAGAACCAGCATGCGATGGTGTACCGACCGCCCAGGCGGTCGCGCTCGATGTTCGCCATCGCCTGTTCCAGATAATCGGGATTGACAAAAACCAGGTTGACCTCATGCGCCGCTTCGCCACCGATATGCGTGCCAAGACTGTGGTCGTCCATCCCATGAGGCACGTCGATATCGATGTCGTGAACCGCCACCGGGTAACCTTCTTCCAGCAGGGCCCACGCGTATAGCCGCGCTCCCTCGGCAAGGCCGAACTGGCCGTGGACATGGGCAAATATGTCCACGCCGGCAGCGTCGCTACTGGTGCCCCGGCGAGACGCCACGACCGCCTTGGGCGACCGGTTCGCGCGCCCCCAGTTTTCGGTCCGCTTGAACTTGAGCTGTTCGCTGGCATGCGCCGCCAACGCCCCCGAGGTCCAGCTGCGCAGCCCCTCGGGAAAGTGGCGATAGATGACCCTGAGCCACGGTTGTCGGCGTATCCATGCCGACAGGTTCAGGAGCGCGATGCCGGTGGCCCACCTTTGCTTGTTCACGGTGCCCACCCGATGTGGTCGGTTCGTGATGCGAAATTCGGCCAGCCCCCAACTGGACACGCGATGAAGTAGTTACTTGCCCAAGGCATCGGCCAGCTCGGCGCGAAGATCCGCCACGTCCTCGACCCCCACCGACAGCCGCACCAACCCGTCGCTGATCCCCAGCCGCTTGCGGTTGGCCGGCGGCACCGAGGCGTGAGTCATGATCGCAGGATGCTCGATCAGGCTTTCGACGCCGCCGAGCGATTCGGCAAGGGCGAACAGTTCGCAGCGCTCCAGCATGCGGCGCGCTTTCTTCAGACCGCCCTTCACCTCGATGGTCACGATGCCGCCGAAACCGTGCATCTGGCGCTTGGCCAGTGCGTGCTGGGGGTGGCTTTTCAGGCCGGGGTAGATCACGCGCTCGACCGCCGGATGCTTCTGCAGCCACGCAGCCAGTTCCAGCGCGCTGGCACAGTGCTGGCGCATGCGCAAGTGCAAGGTCTTCAGGCCGCGCATGGCGAGGAAGGCATCGAACGGGCCGGCGATGGCGCCTACCGAGTTCTGCAGGAAGGCCATGGGTTCGGCCAGTTCCCTGCTGCCGGCCACCACGATGCCGCCGACCATGTCGGAATGGCCGTTGATGTACTTGGTGGCCGAATGCAGCACCAGGTCGGCGCCGTATTCCAGCGGGCGCTGCACCATCGGCGAGCAGAACGTGTTGTCGACCACCAGGATCAGGCCGTGCTTCTTCGCGAACGCGGCGACCTTGGCCAGGTCGACCAGCTTGAGCATCGGATTGGTCGGCGTCTCGGCCCAGATCATCCGTGTGTTCGGCTTCAGCGCGGCCTTCAGCGCCGCCGTGTCGTTAAGGTCGACGAAGCTGAAGTCCAGCCCGGCCGAGCGCCGGCGCACCCGCTCGAACAGGCGGTAGGTACCGCCGTAGAGGTCGTCCATCGCGATCACGTGGCTGCCCGAGTCGAGCAGGTCCAG
>JACDJB010001937.1_pt1 | contig 15904 bp, 12 predicted proteins | sample 7454121 | NCBI WGS metagenome assembly JACDJB01 (sample SAMN14253290, study PRJNA609438) | sludge metagenome | isolation source: sludge after 25d culture with pyrite | collected 2018-12-20 | reverse complement strand
GATCGGAAACAGCGGATAGCTCATCAGCTTCCGCACGGTTTCCTGAACACCGCCGGCCGCCTTGAGATTCCCGGCCCAGAGCCGCAGCCGGTTACCCTTGACGAAAGCGGGCACGAAGAACGGCAAGCCGATCAGATGGTCGATGTGGCAGTGGCTCAAAAACAAATCAATGTCGGTCGTCTGCTCTTCATCCGCCAGTGCAAGACCAAGCGCCCGCAGTCCCGACCCGGCATCGAAGACAAGCCGATGGTCACCACACCTGACTTCGACGCATGACGTATTGCCGCCATAGCGAACGGTATTCGGACCAGGGCATGGAATGCTCCCGCGAACTCCCCAGAACCGCACAGACATCGTGGCCGGCATGAAAAAACTCAATGAATCTTTCGCAAGAATGGCATGTGCCGGTCACATCCACCAACATCATACCGTCCAGCAACCACCAAAAAAATGCCTTGCCAGATGGCAATGTGAACGATAGCGGCCACGTTTTCCCGGTTCATTTGGTTGTCAGCGCGACGACACCATCCCAGTCTTCGGGTGGCGGCGATTTCCGGAACGTCTCGATTCGGTCGGCGTAAAGATCGTACAGGACAGCAAAATCTCCGGCCTCATCCGCGATGCGGCTCTTCGCAATTGCGGCGAGAGCACCGTCCCAGTCCCGGCCACGGTAACACGCCAGCATTTCGATGCACAGATTTCGGATGCGCTGGAAGCGGCCCGATTGTGCGACATCCTCGCGGCCGACAACCGCATAGATCACCTCCGGCTCCTTCTTGCCCTTCACGGTGATGAAATCAATTTCGAGAATGGCGAACTTGTCCTTCGCCGCAAGCGCCGTCGCCGATCCGGCAATGATCGGAACGCCGTAGGACTTCGACTGTCCCTCAAGGCGCGACGCAAGGTTTACGGCGTCGCCCAGCACGGAATAATCGAACCGCAAATTCGATCCCATGTTGCCGACCACGCATGTGCCGGTGTTCAGACCGATTCCCACCTTCATGGGAATAAACGGCTTGCCGGCCTCCTTCGCTTCGCGTTCGCGCTCGACATTGAGCGCCTCGATGCGGTCGATCATATCGAGTGCCGCGTTGCAGGCGTTGACCTGATGCACATCATCGGTGATCGGTGCATTCCAGAACGCCATGATGGCGTCGCCCATGTACTTGTCGATCGTTCCCTTCCGGTCAAGGATCGCATTGGTCAGCGGCGTCAGGAACCGGTTCATCAGCGATGTCAGCCCCTGCGGATCGCTCTTGAACGATTCCGAAATCGTGGTGAAACCGCGCACGTCGCTGAACATGATGGTCATGTTCCGCTCCTCACCGCCCAGCACCAGCTTTTCAGGGGATTGCGCCAACTGCTCCACCAGCGCCGGCGAGAGATACTGACCGAAGGCGGAACGGATGCGGCGGCGCTGCGCCTGCTCGCGGAAGTAGCTGCTGAACACCAGCACCAGATAGATCGACGTGCTCGCGATCAGCGGGAATGTGAAGTCGATCAGCAGACGATGCTCGATGAAGAAATACCAGGACGCCGCCACCATGATGGCGACGATGACGCCGCCGAACAGAAGCAGCATGATCGCGCTCAGGATCGGCGCGAGCCAGATGATGGCAATCCCGAACAGGATCGCGGCGATGATTTCCGCGCCGACCGCGTAGTTCGGTTGCGACAGCACCGAACGGGTCAGCGCGGCTTCCAGCACCTGCGCATGCACTTCCACGCCCGGCATCACCGGATCGAGCGGCGTGGTCTTGACGTCGAGCAAGCCAACGGCGGAGGTGCCGATCAGCATCAGCTTGCGTGAAATCTGCTCGGCTGTGACCTTTCCTTCCAGCACATCCGCCGCCGAGATAGACCGGGCGGCATCGTGCTTGGCGAAATGCACCCAGAGCTGTCCGTTGCGGTCGGTCGGAATTTCAAATCCCGGCACCGCCACGCTTTTCACCCCCGCTTCGTCCGACTTGATGAGGATGGTGTCGGACTTGGTGACGATGCGCAGCATCTCGAATGTCAGCGACGGCATCAGTTCACCCTGTGCCTGCATGATCATCGGGACTCGGCGGACGATGCCGTCACGTTCGGTGCGGATGGTGAACAGTCCGCGCCCCGGCGCCGCCTCCTCAAGGATCGGGATATTCCGCAGCAGGCCGGGGAATTGCAGCAGGAACGGCCTTGGGTCGCCGCCAAGGGTGGCAAGCCCGGTCAACGGCAGTTTCAGGTCCGGCTGCTTTACAAACTTCGGCAAACCGGATTCACCGAGAACCACGGGTGACTTCCGCAGCACGTCCGCGAAGACCTGATCGTTGCTGGGCAGTTCGCGCAGCCTCGTCCTGCTGATCTCGTCCAGATCGCGGAAGGTATCGGCTGCGATGGCCGGCGACAGCCGGTCCTGCTCGGCAAACACGATATCGAATGCAATCGCGGCGGCCCCGAGATCGGTCAGGCGCTGGACAAGATCGGCGACGCGCGTGCGTGGCCAGGGCCACTGACCGAACTTCGCGAGACTCTTTTCGTCGATATCAATGATGACAACGGGCCGCTGCGTGATCTTGCGCGGATGGAGAATTTGATAGGCATCGAATGTCCGCACCCGCAGTTCTTCCAGCGGGAACGGGTCCGTGACCCGAAGCCCGATCATGCCGGCGAGCAGAATCAGACAGAGCAGCCGCGCGTAGCCGAACATCCGCGCATAACGCCGGAGACGCGCAAAGAAGCGGACCACCCATTTCAGGATCGCATGCACCATGCCGCTAACCGGTACCCGTCACTTCTCGCGGAACGCCCGCATGAGCTGGTCGCTCAAGGGCTTCGCCAGATAGGAAATCATGGTGCGTTCGCCGGTCTGGACAAAGGCTTCGACCGGCATGCCGGGGATCAGTTTGACCTCGCCGAGCCGCGCGACCTCTTCCGGAGGCAGCGAGACACGGATGGTGTAGTAGCTCTGTCCCGTCCGCTGATCCACCGTGGTGTCGGGCGAGATACGGGTGATGATGCCATTCAGTTCCGGCGTGGTGCGCTGGTTAAACGCCGAGAGCCGCAGCAGCGTCTTCTGCCCGATCCGCAACTGGTCGATGTCCTGCGGATTGACCTTGGCTTCGACCGAAAGGTTATCGGATTCCGGCACGATCAGCATGATCGTGTCGCCCGCCGTGATCACGCCGCCCACGGTGTGGACGGCCGATTGCAGCACCATGCCGTCCTGCGGCGCGCGGATGTCGATGCGGCGGAGCTGGTCTTCCGCCGTGACCTTGCGCTCGACGAACTCGCCGATCTTGTCGTTGATCTCACGCATCTCTTTCGAGACCTCGCTGGAGAGATCCTTGTCGATCTGAATGATCTGCAACTCGATTTCCGTGATCTTGCCCTTGGCCTGCGCCTTCTGGGCGATGAACTGCGCGCGATCGCCGTCCAGACGCGCCGCATCGCGCTCGAGAACCGTCAGGCGTGAAATCTGCACGAGGTTCTTGGAGTAGAGATCGCGCACGCCGACCAGTTCCTTCTGGATCAGCTCGATTTCGCGCGATTTCGCATTTTCCTGCGCTTCAAGGCCGCCGATCTCCTCCCTGAGCTGTGCAATACGCTCCTTGAGCTGCGCCTTCTGATTGACGCGGCCGGAGGAGCGCACCTGAAACAGCTTGATCTCGTTGCCGATCAGGGACCGAACTTCAGGATCGGAGAAATAGTCCATCAGTTCCGGCGGGAACGTGATGCGGTCCAGGCCCTCCTGTTCGGCGAGCAGCCGCGCGCGCCGCGCCAGCAAGCCGTTCAGCCCCTTGGTGACAATCGCAAGGCTGGCCTTCGTCACCGTATCGTCGAGACGGACGACGATGTCGCCCGCCTTGACGCGGTCGCCATCGCGCGCCCTCACCTCGCCGACCACGCCGCCGGTGGGATGCTGCACCTTCTTGACGTTGGAATCGACGACGATGGAGCCCGGCGCGATCAGCGCGCCGGAGATTTGCGCGGTCGAGGCCCAGCCGCCGATACCGCAGGTGAGCAGCGTGACCACGACGAGCCCGACGATCAGATGAAACCGGATCGAGCGGCGCGATCCCGGCTTGTCCAAACTCTTGAAAATCGAAATCCGCTCCAGCGGAGAGAACAGCGCGTTCAGGACGCCGCGAATGCTGCCTTCAGTTCCGGCGAGGGTCGGCTTCTTCATGACGGCGCTCCCCCCTTGTCGGAGACGATCTTGATCGCGGGCGGGGCCGCGACCGGGCGTTGCAGCACCTGTCCAAGCACCGCCTCTTTCGGTCCAAACGCCTGAACGCGGCCGTCCTTCATGACCAGAATCAGATCGACGCTCTCGATGCCGATCGGGCGATGCGCCACGACCACAACGACACCGCCGCGCGCTCGGACGCCAAGGATAGCCTTGTTCAGAGCCGCGTCACCTTCACTGTCGAGATTGGAGTTGGGCTCGTCCAGCACCACCAGGAACGGATTGCCATAGAGCGCCCGCGCCAGCGCGATCCGCTGGGCCTGCCCGGCGGAAAGCACGCTGCCCTGATCGCCGATCTGGGTGTCGTAGCCATCCTTCATGCCGATGATCATGTCATGGACCCGCGCTTCGCGCGCCGCCGCGATGATGCTGTCCGGCGAGGCGTTATCCTCGAAGCGCGAGATGTTTTGCGCAATCGTTCCGGCGAACAGTTCGACATCCTGCGGCAGATAGCCGATGTGGCGGCCGAGGATTTCGGGCGACCACTGGTCGAGCGCCGCGCCGTCCAGACGGACATTGCCGCGCACCGGCCGCCAGACGCCGACCAGCGCGCGGACCAGCGACGACTTGCCTGAGCCGCTGGGACCGATCACGCCGACGCCCTGCCCGGCTTCCAGCGCGAAGCTGACATCCTGCGCCACGACCTTCTGCTCACCCGGCGGACTGATCGCGAGGGTTTCCACGGACAGTTTGCCGACCGGCGGCTCAAGCAGTGTCGGCGCTTCCTGCTCAGGCAGCATGCCCAGAAGCCGGTTGAGCCGGTGCCAGCTCTGCCGGGCGGCCACAAAGCCCTTCCAGTGCGCAATCGCGAGATCAACCGGCGCCAGGGCACGCGCGCTGAGAATGGAACCAGCGATGATGATGCCCGCGGTCGCCTGCTGGTTGATCACCAGATAGGCGCCCACGCCGAGCACGGCGGACTGCAGCATCATCCGCATCACCTTGGCGATGGCGCCCAGACCGCCTGCCACGTCGCTGGCGCGCTGGTTTGTGGCCAGATAATCGCGGTTGGATTCGTCCCAGCGCTTGCCGACGCGGCCCGCCATGCCCATGGCGGCCAGCACCTCGGCGTTGCGGCGGCTGGCCAGCGCCAAATCCTGACGCCGCATCGCCAGCGCCGTCGAGCGTTTCATCGGCTCATGGGTCAGGTATTCGGTCAGGATGGTCAGAGCGACCAGAAGCACCGCGCCGACGAGCGCCGTCACGCCGATCAGCGGATGAAACGCAAAGCAGATGGCGAGATACAGCGGCAGCCATGGCAAATCGAACAGCGCGCCCGGCCCCATTCCCGAGAGGAACGAACGCACGTTGTCAAGATCGCGCAGCGGTTGCAGTCCTTCGCTGCGGTTTCCGACAAACAGCGGCAACCGCACCACCACGTCGTAGACCCGGCGACTGAGCATTTCGTCCAGCGTCGATCCGATCCGGATCAGAATGCGTCCGCGGATGAGATCGAGAATGCCCTGGACCAGATAGAGACCACCCGCCAGAATGATCAGACCGACGAGTGTCGGGATGCTGCGGCTGGGCAGCACCCGGTCGTAGATCTCGAGCATGAAGAACGAGCCGGTCAGGTACAGGATGTTGATGACGCAGCTCATCACGCCGACACCGACAAAGGCGCTGCGGCAGGCGCGCAGCGCCGCCCCCAGTTCGGACCGGGGCGAAGGCGCGTGACTGGCTGTGTTGGCGTGTTGCATGGATACCTGGTTTGCCGGCGGCCGTCAGGGCAACAATTTGCTGATCATGATCGGGCCACCCGGCGAAACCATCATGCCATGACGCGGGCCGCCGGTGCAGCCGGAAACGCAGTTGAAGTTAATGTTTCCGGCCCTCCCGGACCTCAGGCGTGCAGGATGAAATCGCTGGCGTTCAATGCCGCCACACCCTTCAGGAGCAAGGTATCCGTGGCGCCGCAGTTCGGTGCGGCCGGACTATGGAACGGCATGGCATCACACAATATGGAAGTCGTTCTGATGCGCTTGAACCTGCGCAAGCGAAATACCCGTCAACGTGACCGTGTCCGTGCCATGGGTTATGATGGTGTCTGACCCGGAAGATGTTGCCGCAGCAAGTATGTCCGCGACAGTGGCAAAAAGACTATGATCAAACACCATCGCGTCAGAGCCAAGCGCGAATCCGGTGATGGTGTCCTCTCCGAAAGCAGAGTTGAATACAAAGTTATCCCGATCCGGCGTCGCGGCAAGCGTTTCGTTCGCACTGGTGCTCGCTATTTCGGTGACGCCACTAATCGTGAAATTTATGTCCTTGGACGTACCGTCTTGCGACTGAACCGTAAAAACATCGACATGTGTTTGGGCGCCCGTCAGAGCTTGAACGCCCGGATTAGAGTTCAGAACCGAGTAGACGTACTGACCGTCGGCTTGAAGCGACAAGGTTCCAAGGTTGGTGTGACCAGTTGCATCCGTGACGGTCGTGCTGAACGTCGCGGGACTATCGACATCCGAAATCGTGAGCGTGCCGGAGGCGACAAGATTTCCCGCCGAATCCGTGACACCCTCGCGGACCTCGGCCACCGGCGGGTTGCCTATGACGGCTGCGTCATTGACATCCGTGACTGTCAGCGAAGCTGTCTGGCTGTCTTGCGAGAACGCCGCCCAATGTTCGGCCAATGCGGTGTTGGCTGTCTGCCCATGCGCACCCGAGGTCTGATCCCACGCAACATAGGTCAACGTATCGGTGCCGCCATTCTCTCCGTTGGGAACAAAACGCACCTTGTCGTCGCTTGCGAGAAGCAATCCGGAGGATGCCGAGTATGTCCCGAAAGCCGCCCAGCTTGAGCCGCCGTCGACCGAGTATTCCCAGTGACCGTTCTGGTTGGTGTACCCGGTGATCGCCACACCCTTCAGCGCGCCGTCATCCGCATCCGAAATACCCGTTGCAAACGAACCGACCGATTGACCGGGATTTGCCGTTTGATCTTCCGTGATTGTCGTCAGGTTTGCGCCCAAAGCGAGCACAGGCCGGTCATTCAGACCGGTGATCGTTATCGTCTCAGTCTGCGCGGTGGTAGCGCCGTGGATGTCGGTAACATCGTAGCTGACGACGATTTCTTGCGTTGCGCCTGCAGCCAGATGATCGAAGGCCGGATTTGCGCCATCCACGTTGATCGTGTGGCCGTCCTGGAGGATCGTGATGCCGCCCGGCGTGGCGGGGGTCTGTAGTCCGCCGTCGACCGAGTACTGGATATTCGTAACGCTGAGCGTGTCGCTGGCATCGACATCGGAGGCGCCTTCAAGCAAATCCCTGACGACAGGTGCGTCGCCTTCGCTCGTCGCAAGCGTCAAAGCGGCGTCAACCGTCGGCGCATCGTTGGTGCCGGTGATGGTGACGACAACGGTCTGGTCGCCAGTCGCCTGCGTCGAATCGCTGTCCGTCGCGCGAATGGTATAGGTGAGAACGAGCGTCTCGCCCGCTGCAAGGAAGTCGAATGCCTGCTGTCCGGAATCGAATGTCCAGTGGAACGTTCCGGTTGTGTCGGCGTTTCCGATGACGTTGCCGGTATCGACTGAAAGCATCGTCTTGAGCGTAGCGCTATCGAGCCCCTGGGGCAGATACGTGGACCCGGTTCCGCCGATTGCAACGTCGAAGACAGACGCCGTAACCGTATTGGTCACGTCGACATCCGTCACGGCAAGCGTGCCAGACGTGGTGAGGCCGCCATCGGTCTCCGTGATGTCGTGAACGTTGGTACCCTGGGTGCCTGACGTATCCGCCGCAATCACCGGCGCATCGTTGGTGCCGGTGATCGTGACGTCGAAGGTCGCGGGCGTGGTGCCGCCGTCGCCATCGCTAACGGTGACCGTGTAGGTCAGCGTGATGGCTTCCCCGGCCGCCAGATAATCGAATGCCGTCGAGGGCGCGGAGAAGCCAAGATCGACCGAACCGGCCGAAGAGCCGTCCGCCTTCGCCGTCGTAATCGGTGTCACCAGCGCGATCAGTTGCGCCGGTGTCAGCGAAAGTCCCGCCGTCACGCCTGCGGCGGTCACGGCGGTGATCAAGGCGGTGTGGCCCACATCGCTGAGATCGGCATCGCCGAACGTGACGTGGATCGGTGACGCAAGCGTGAGTGCACTGGTATCGGTCTGCTCGTCCAACGACGTGGCGGCAATCGCGGCGATGACCGGCGCGTCGTTGGTGCCGGTGATGGTGATGGTGACGGTCTGCGTTACCAGAGCCCCGTGAATGTCCGTGACCGTGATCGTATAGACCTGCGTGATCGTTTGCCCTTCGGCGAGCGATTGCAGCGTCGGATCGTTGTCCGGCAATGAAAAATGCCAACCCACCGTTCCGGTGTTGACGATGTCGGTCGTATTCTCCGGATCGAGATTGATCGTGAATGTTCCGATGTGCGTGCCCGTCGTGAAGCCGGGTAAATCCGAGGCCGACGACGTGAATGCCTTGGCGACAGTATGGGTGTCGGTCAGATCGACGTCGCGGAACGTTATCGTACCGCTGTCTGCAAGAGTGGTCACGCCGACAGGTGTGTCCTCCTTGACCGCGCCAACGATGTCCGACAGTGAAAGAACAATCGTTGGCGCACCATTGTCGTTCGGCACATCGTTGTCCCCCGTGATCGTGACCGGAATGATCACGTGGGCGACGTCCGGCCCCGACCGCGACGTGACCTGAATCATGAAGGTCACACTCTCGCCCTCGCCCAGGAAATTGAAACCCAGCCGATCGAACGTGATGACGCCAGTGGTCTGGTCGATGTGCAGGAACTGCGAGAGAAAATCCGCACTGAGATTCGGGTTGGTGCTGACGGCGCTCTTGATGATCGCGCTGCCTGCCACGAACGGAGTCGCGGTGTCGTAGAACGGCGCATTGCCGATGTCGGGATCGTCGATATGGACGAGATCGGAGATCTTGAAGGATTCAACCGTCGAATTGAACGCCTGTTCTGACAGAATCGACGACGCCGAGAACTGCGCCTTGGTGTTGTAGAAAATCTTGTTCTGATACGTCGTGATCCCGGTGACCGGATCGGTCACGGCGAAGCGTAGTTCGATCTGCGTCAGGAACGTCTGCTGCGCATTTGAATTCGTTGTGAAAATGATTTCGGCAAGATTGTTGCCGCTGGTGTTGTGGCCGAACTTCGGCGACTTCGGATTGGAATCTTCCGGATTGTAGTTCGGAAAATAAAGCTGGAAGACCTGCTGGATGATGGCTTTCTCGGCCTGCTGATCGGCAAGCGTCTTGAGCTGCTCGATCGCCGACGGCGGCTGGCCGAGACCGAGGCTCGTGACGAAGGTCACCTGCCCCGCCTGCGACACGGTGCCGATCAACTGGCCGGTCGCCTTGTCGTACAGATTGTAGGATCCGGTATGTCCGTCCGGCTCGACCAGGACCGAGAACTTTGTCGGACCGTCGTTCGCGCCGATTTCAACCAGAACGGCCGTGCCGCGAATACCCATCGTGGCAACCGGCGTTTCGACGCGCATGTTGCCGTTCTTCGCGGTCTGTCCCGCCACAAAGGTAATGGTGCCCTGTACGAGGCTGATGAGCGATGAATTCGACGATCCGTTCGGATCGTAGATCATCTCGTTCATCACCATGCGGGCATTCGATGTCATGCCGAATGCGCTGCCATCGACAAAGGTCATGCCGATCGACGAGTCCGATCCGGTCTGGATGACATCGCCCTTCTGGATGGCGTCGCCGATATGCAACTCGGTGGAAACGCCGTTGCGGATCACGGTCGCGCTGCCGGACAGTTTCTGCACATTGCCGATCACCTGCCCCGCCGCCGGCGCGGCCGCATTGGCTTGTGCGTAATGGACGTGGCCGGTCAGCGCATCGACAACATGACCGGCAAGTGTCGCACCGTCCTTCGAGGTCAGCGCAGGCCGCGTTTCGCCCTTGAAGTAATTCCCGACGACCAGTTTCTGGCCATCTCCGGAAATGATGAGATCGTTGCCGATCCGCGTGTAGTCCCCGGAGAACAGCAGATGGGCATCGGGAATGACAACGTGACTGTCGGATGGATTGTGCTGGATAAAGCCGGGCTTTTTGAACGTGAAACCATCTCCACCCAGCGAAACCGGGGAGACGTGCGATGGCTCCGAAACAAATGGTCCGGCGAAATTCAAACCCTGCCCGCCCGTATCAAAAAGTTATTGTTTAGAAATCGAGAGTGCCGAATTCATACCATCAAACCCTGCGGCCCCATAGTGGAATGAACTAAAGCCGGGGGTTCTACATGCTTCTATTAAGTATTGTTACAGCGCGCAGGGCGAGACGATTAAGCCAAATCTCCTAAGGCAATGAAATAAATTCGATATCTTGCGCAAGTCCAACCGGACAAATTCACCCATGGGTCCAGCGATTCAACCAGAAATAGGTTATTTTTAGCATGACTTGAGGTCTGAAAATCTTTCAGCATCTTCGCATGACGCAAATTAATCTCGGAATAAAGGACATCTATACATCAAATACTATAATTCTTGGGTTTTTCGCAGATGCGAACACCCGCGTTAGCCTTATCTACAATTTTAGACGATCCGGTCAGCGTCAATTCCGCATATTTGAAACGAAATTGCCGCGATGCGGTCCGCTTTAAGCCTCCGAAAGGGCTACCCGGCCTACTCCTTGTGACGAAATGATCCGGCCACGAGCGCGCATATCTGGCGAGCCGATGTCCGGACAAGGGGCGTCACATGTCGGCTTTCAAAACAGTGCGCGCAGGCGCTCTCGCAACTGCATTCGTCGCGACTCTGCTCAACGCGGACGCGCATGCGGCAGCCTATGTGCAGCCAGACAATCCCGCGGCAACCGGGTTCGCTGCACCTGTTGGCGACGAGCCTTTCGGCCTGTCCACGTCCACCCTGACCGAGGGGCCGCTCCGCGCGAAATGGCTGGCGGTCGCGAAAACCATAGCCGCCGAAGCCGATGTGATTGCCGCCTGCGCCGGTGATCGCGAGCACTGCGCATCCCAGCCGGCCCTCCGGTTTCTCGATATCGTGAGCGCCGCAACGGCCCGCGAAGGGCTTGCGCGCCTTGGCGAAGTCAACCGCGCGATCAATCTCGCCATTCGTCCCGTGAGTGACCGGGCGCAGTACGGCCAGGAAGACCACTGGTCGTCGCCGCTTGTCACGCTGGAATCGGGCGCAGGCGATTGCGAAGATTACGCCATTGCCAAGCTCGTGGCCCTGCGCGCGGCCGGCGTTCCGGAAAACGATCTTCGCCTCGTCATCATTCGGGAAACGGCGACCGGTGATGACCACGCCGTGGTCGCAGCGCGGTCGGGCGGCCGCTGGCGTGTCCTGGACAACCGCACATTCCTCATGGTCGAGGACAACGGCCTCGGCAAATACCGGCCCTTGTTCGTAATCGACGCCGAAGGCGCGAAGCGTTTCGAGCAGCCAATGTTCGCGAACGCCGCCGAGCCTCGCCCCGCCGAAACTGCAGCGCAGGATCCGGTCGTCGATGCCTCGATCCCAGTCATCGGCTCCAACACCGCCATGCTCGCGGCTGAAGATTTCTGGACAACGCCTGCGATGTAGATCGCGCAATTCAGGTCAGTCTGGCTGACCTGAATTCAAGTGGCCCGTTCACGTCTTGGCGATGCTCTGGATCGTGGCGACAAACACCAGCAATGCGACGATGCCGAGAATCCAGCCTGGATTGTCACACAGGACAGCGCCGCGCACACAGACTTCGTCGGCGAGCGGCCAGCCACGGTTCCGCAGGGCGCCTGCCAGCAGGAAAACACCGCCGGCGCCGATAATCGCGAGAATGAGTTGACGCATGGATGCACTCCTTTCCGACGCTGATGTTCGGCCTGAGGAAGTGAATCAATGCTTGTCCTGACTGATGAAACACCGGGCTACCATCAAAAAATCAGACCGGAGCCGCAGCCCTGTCAAAGGCCGTTGTGATGGCAGTGAACCGGTTCTCGACCTCGGTCCGCATCTCCGGGTGCGTGAAAACGTAAAGTTCGTTCGCCCGGATGGCTGCAAGCACGCGGGCGGCCACGTGTGCCGGGTCGATTCCGTTCCGGATCATCTCGTCGACCATGGCGACCAGCATCGCGGTCGCGCTCCCCGGCGGCGGCGCCTGCGCCGCGCCGTATTGTTCCGGCCGATTGCGGCCGCTCTCGCCGATGCGGGTGCGGACAAATCCCGGACAAAGCACGCTCACGCCGATTCCGAACGGAGCCACTTGCGGTAAGAGTCCCTCCGATATGCCGACCACGGCAAACTTGCTCGCGGTATATGGACTAAAGCCAAGTCCGCTCTGCATTCCAGCCATGGAGGCCGTATTGACGATGTGGCCACCCTCGCCGTGCGCGCGCATATGCGGCAGGAACGCACGGATGCCGTGAACCACACCCATCAGGTTGACGTCGATCACCCATCGCCAGCTATCGAGCGCGATCTCGTCAATTCCCCCACCCGCCGCCACGCCCGCATTGTTGCAAACGACGTGGACGTTGCCGAAAGCATCGAATGTCGCCTTCGCCGCGCGCTCGACACTTGCGGCATCCGCGACATCGCAATCAATCCCGCGCACGCCCGGCCCGACATTGTGCAGGCTGTTGACGGCGGCCGCGAGGGCATCCGCCTCAACGTCAGCAAGCATGACCTGCATTCCGGCTTCCGCGAACGCTCGCCCGAGCGCGAAACCTATTCCGCTCGCTCCGCCTGTTACGAATGCTGTCTTTCCTGCAAGCTCGCGCATGCTGTCCCTCAAGCTCCTGTGATGCCGGGCATCATCATGTCACGATCGGGTGAACCAGCGCCAGCGCGATGCAGGATTTGATATCCAGTCCTCATCGTGCGCTGGCGTCTTAAAATGGACACGACCTAGTGGTTCGATTCTCACATTCGCCTCCCATTCAAGCGAGCACTTTTGCGAATGTGAGAATCGATGAACCACTAGCAAATATGAACTTCTAGTGGAGTTTTGGATTTGACATTCGCTTTGCTCGCTCGCGGATAGCCGGTAGCGAATGTCAAATCCACTCCACTAGCGTCTTACTTCGGCTTTACCCTGCGCCGATGATTGCGAAACCGGCGCGTTTGTCGCGAAAAGGATTTGCCGATGGCCACACGCATCCAACGGCTGGCGGAATTTGACGGCAACGGAGAGCCGTCGCCTGACGAGACAGTTCAGGTTTTGTGCGAGGACAGAAGCGGGACATATGAATTGCCGTTCGCATGCCGCCGGATCAACGGCGAATGGCGCAACAGCGAGTCCGGACATCTGGTCGAGGCGATGGTCGTGGGATGGCGCAGACCACGCACGTAACGGCGCATGATCCGGACCGGATCACGCACCGGGAAGCGCGCAGTTACTTCTTCGCCTTCCACTCGGCGTAACGCGCCTTGGTGTCGGCGTTCATCGGATACAGGCCCGGCAGCGCCGCGCCGTTGTTGACCTCGTTGACGATCCAGCCCTCCATCGCCTCCTGCTCCGGACCTTCGGTGAGGATCAGGTCGAGGAAGGCTTGCGGGATCAGAACAGCGCCGTCTTGATCCGCGACGATGATGTCATCGGGGAACACCGCGACACCGCCGCATCCGATGGGCTCGCCCCAGTTCACGAAAGTCAGACCCGCCACGGACGGCGGAGCCGCAGCGCCATCGCACCACACCGGCAGGCCGGTGCCGAGCACGCCTTCGAGGTCGCGCACCACGCCGTCGGTGACCAGCGCGGTCACACCGCGCTTGGCCATGCGCGCGCACAGAATGTCGCCGAAAATTCCGGCGTCCGTAATGCCCATGGCATCGACCACGGCGATGCAGCCGGGTGGCATGGCCTCAATGGCGGTGCGGGTCGAAATCGGCTTGGACCAGGATTCCGGTGTCGCCAGATCCTCACGCGCCGGCACGAAGCGCAAGGTGAAGGCGGGACCGACCAGCCGCTCCTGCCCCGGACGCAGCGGACGCGATCCGCGCAACCACACATTCCGAAGCCCCTTCTTGAGCAGGATGGTGGTGATGGTCGCGGTCGTGATCTTTTTCAGCGTTGCGATGGCTTCAGGCGTAAGCGGCATGGGAAACTCCGGGCGACGGTCGGATTCAGCAGATCGGGTGCCAAGCCTTGTTGCGAAACCGCGGCATCGCGTCAAGGCGGCAATCGCGCAGACGGTAACGCACGTTTATGCATTGCGATAAAGCCAACTTATTTGCCATTTCGCCGAGAGTGTCGGACAAATAGCTCTCTGTCCCGTGATTTCCGGCTCGCCGATGACCGCTTCACCTCGTATCCTTCCGTCTGGAGACACAGCCCTGACGGTCGAGTTCGGCAGCAGCATTGATCCGGCGATCAACCGCCGCGTCCTGGCGCTCGATCGCAACGTCGCAAGCGAGGGCGTCACCGGGGTGACGGAAACTGTTCCGACCTATCGCTCCCTCCTCGTCCATTACGATCCGCTGCGGATTGGCTACGCCGAATTGTCGGACAGGCTCCTGGCGCTGGCGCAGCGGCCGGTTCCTCCCGAAACGGGCGTTCGGCGCTGGCGCGTGCCGGTGGTCTATGGTGGCGATTACGGGATCGACCTCGACGATGTTGCGCGCGCGCACGATATCTCGACATCGGAGGTGATCGCGAAACATACCGGCAGCGAATATCGCGTGGCCATGATCGGTTTCACGCCGGGCTTCGCCTATCTGAGCGGGCTCGATCCTGCCATCGCCACGTCACGCCGCGAAAGCCCGAGGACCTATACGCCGCCCGGCACGATCTCCGTCGGCGGTGTGCAGGCCTGCGTGCAATGCCTTGCGGCACCGAGCGGCTGGCACCTGCTGGGACGCACGCCGGTCCGGACTTTTCATCCGCATCGCGATCCCGTGTTCCTGATGGAGCCGGGCGACGCTGTCGTGTTCCACGCCATTGCCGCGAACGAATTCGATTCACTCGACCGCGCGGCGGAGCGCGGCGAAACTGTCGCCGAGCTGATCGCATCATGAGCCGGCTCGTCGTCGTCACAACGGGACCTGCGACGTCGGTTCAGGATGCCGGACGGTTCGGTGCGCAGCGCTATGGCCTCACCACCAGCGGCGCGATGGATCGCGTTTCACTCGCGACGGCCAATTTTCTGGCCGGAAACGAACCGTTTGCAGCCGCCATCGAAATCGGGCCGTTTGGCGCATCGTTCACGGCGCGCCATGGCGCGGTGCGTGTCGCGCTCGCCGGCGCCGCGCGCGCCGCGGACATCGCGGGATCGCCTCTGCTGCCGAACGAAACAGGACTGATCGCGGAAGGTGAAACGCTCAAGCTCGGTCCCGCGCGCAACGGCATGTTCAGCTACCTCGCCATCGAAGGCGGCATCAGGGGCGAACCGGTGTTCGGCAGCCTTTCCGTGAACGCGCGCGCAGATCTCGGCAGTCCCTTCCCGCGTCCGCTGCAGGACGGCGATGTGCTGGAGGTCGGCACAGCACAGGTCGCTCCCCACGAGCGCGCGTTGGATACGTTCGATACCCCACCGGCTCCCATCCGTGTAGTCATGGGACCGCAGGACGACGAATTCGGCGCAGCGTGCGATGTGTTTCTCGGCAGCGAGTGGCGGGTCTCCGCCACCAGCGACCGCATGGGCTATCGGCTCGAAGGACCGAAGGTGGTTCATCCGGGTGGACACAACATCGTCTCCGACGGCGCGGTCCACGGCAGCATTCAGGTTCCGGGCAATGGCCAGCCGATCGTGCTGAT
>JACDJB010001936.1_pt1 | contig 15905 bp, 13 predicted proteins | sample 7454121 | NCBI WGS metagenome assembly JACDJB01 (sample SAMN14253290, study PRJNA609438) | sludge metagenome | isolation source: sludge after 25d culture with pyrite | collected 2018-12-20 | reverse complement strand
GTTCTGCATGGCCCAGTAGCGACCGTCCTCGTTCGAGAGGGGTTGGTCGCCGCCTGACAGGTCGATGATGGACAGTCGGGTGTTGACCATGCCGAAGGGGCCGTCGAGGTAGAGGCCGACACCGTCCGGTCCGCGGTGGGCCAGCTCGCCGGCCATGGCCAGCAGCAGGTCGCGCTCAGCCCGTTGGCTTGTGTAAATGCCGGCGATTCCACACATGTGTTCTGCGATCACTCCTCGGCAATTAAGGTCATGAGAGCCGCCAAGGCCCCGGGCGGAGTATACGGCCCCCCGGCACACGGCGGCCGGTTGGTCATCCAGCACGGCGCTGGGCCAAGTGTGCAACACCGCGGATCGTACTCCGCTAGGTTCAGGTATCTTGGCAACCTATGTGTGGAATCAGCGGCGCGTGGCAAGCTCATGAACCAGGGATGAGGGAAGCCCTGATGGAGTCGCTTACCGCGATGATTCACCGGGGCCCCGACGCCGAGGGGATGCATATCGAGCCGGGTGTGGCCCTCGGTATCCGCCGCCTCGCCATTATCGATGTTGCAAGCGGCCAGCAGCCCATCTGGAACGAGACCAACGACGTTGGCGTCGTGTTCAACGGCGAGATCTACAACTACGTCGAGCTGTTGCAGGAGTGCCGCGATAGGGGTCACTCGGTTAGGACACGGTCGGACACCGAGGCCATCGTCCACCTGTACGAGGAGGACCCGGAAGGCTTCGTAGGGCGCCTCCGTGGGATGTTCGCCATCGCCATCTTCGACAGGCGCCGGCAACGGCTCGTTCTCGCGCGCGACCGCTTCGGGAAGAAACCTCTCCACTACGCGCTTACGCCAGGCAACGGACTGCTCTTCGCCTCCGAACTGAAGGGGCTGCTCCCTCTGTTGAGGTCACAAGGGATGCGGCCGGAGATCGACCCGCAGGCGATCTACGACTTCCTCTCGTTGGGTGCGGTTCCCCAGCCTTCCACGGTCTACAAGGGCGTCATGGCCGTGCCGCCAGGCCATCTCCTGATTGCAGATCGCGATAGTCATAGGCTCCAGTCGTACTGGGAACCAACCTTCGAGCCCAAGTTCGGCGGCACGTACGAGGAAGCACAAGCCGCCGTTCGTCAGGAGATCGAGGTGGCCGTGCGCTTGCGTCTGCGCAGCGACGTGCCCCTCGGCTGCTTCCTCTCCGCCGGAGTCGACAGCAGCATCGTCACATATGAAGCAGCCAAGCTCGTCGGTGACCAGCTCCAGACCTTCACGGTGAGTTCCGAGGATCCGGACCTCGATGAGTCGGGCGTCGCAAGCCGCACAGCCAAGCAGCTTGGGGTGAATAACACCGTCTTACATCTCGACATCGACCCGGTCCGCGACCTCGGCCTCCTCGTCAAGGCGTACGACCAGCCGTTCGCCGATCCAAGCGCCATACCAAGCCTGGAGGTATCGCGCGCAGCACGTGAGCGAGTGACCGTGGTACTGAACGGAGACGGCGGAGACGAGCTGTTCGGCGGGTATCGCCGCCACGTCGCGATCGAGAGGATGGCGGGGTTCGCTTGGCTTTCGCGCCCCGTCGCGGCCGGCCTATCCGCCCTCCTACCGTCGGGAAGGCAGCCGCGGCGTTCCGCGTTAGGACTTGTCGAGCGAATGCTCAGAGGGCTTGCGCTCCCGCCGGAGAAGCGTTACCTGGTGTTCACCTCGGACATGCTGCTGGACGCCGACAAGCGCGAGGCCTGGCACGGCGAGGCGCGGCCCACCGAGAACCTGGTTCTCGAGAACCTGGATACCAGCCTCGGCGCCCTCGACATGCAGACGAGCGCCGAGCTCCAGCTGAGCCTCTTAAGCAGCCTGCTGGTGAAGATGGACATCGCAACCTCAGCGCACTCGCTCGAAGGCCGGTCCCCCCTGCTCGACCACGAACTCGCCGAGCTGGCCTTCCGCCTGCCGTCGAACTTCCGGGTAAGGGGCCGCCGTCCGAAGGCCATCTTGCGCGACGCCTACGCCGGCTTCCTCTCGGAGGAGGTGATCGGGGGCAAGAAGCGCGGGTTCGAGGTCCCGCTGGCCAAGTGGTTGGACGGTCCCTGGCGCCCGCTTCTAAACGACACCCTTGGAGCCAGCGACGCCAGGACCCTGAGCTTCGTCGACAGATCGCTTCTTCAGAATGTGCTCGATCCCAATACCTTCCTCGACCGTAACAAGGCCTACATAAGCTATTCCTTCCTCGTGCTCGAGTTATGGCTCAGGAGCATAGAGCCTTGAAGGTGATGGTTGCGGGCAACATCGCGCAGTCGCTGGTCAACTTCCGCGGACCGCTGCTCCAGGCGATGGTGGAACTCGGTCACGAGGTGGTGGCCGTCGCACCAGAGGACGACGGCCGCTACCGGGAAGAGCTCAGCCACCTAGGAGTCGACTACCGTATAGCGCCACTCGAACGAGCGGGCTTCAACCCCGCCTCGGACCTTCGGTTCATGTTCGCCCTAAGGCGACTCATGGCCGAAGAACGGCCGGACGTCTTCCTCGGATACACGATCAAGCCCGTCATATACGGGAACCTGGCTGCTCGGCTAGCGGGTGTGCCAACTCGAGGTGCACTGATAACGGGCCTCGGTTACGCCTTCGGCGACGGTGGACCGAGGCAACGGCTCGTCGGTCGCGTCGTAAGTGTGCTCTACCGCCTGGCCTTGGCCGGGGCGAGGGTGGTCTTCTTCCAGAACCCGGACGACCACGACGAGTTCATCCGCCGGCGCCTCGTCGATCCGTCTAGGGCCACCATCGTGGCCGGATCGGGCGTCGATCTGGACCGGTTCACGAGCAGTGCTACGCCGCCGCCGCCGCCGATTTTCCTGTTGATCGCGCGGCTCATTAGAGAGAAGGGGATCGAACAGTTCGTAGCAGCGGCACGGGTCTTGAAGGAGCGGCACCCTGAAGCGCGCTTCCAGCTGCTCGGTCCCTTGGACACGAACCCAACGGCCGTCTCGCAAGCCTGGTTAGAGGAGCAACAAAGTGCGGGTGTCATCGAATACCTGGGCGTAACCGATGACGTTCGCCCACTCCTCCACGCGGCCTCCGTCTTCGTCCTCCCCTCTTATTACCGCGAGGGCACGCCGCGCACGGCCTTGGAGGCGCTCGCAACTGGGCGGCCCATCGTCACGACCGACGCTCCAGGTTGTCGCGAAACGGTAGTGGACGGCGTCAACGGGTTCCTCGTTCAGCCTAAGGATGTTCAATCGTTGACCCAGGCGATGGAAAGGTTCCTTCTGGAGCCCGAACTCGTGTCAGTGATGGGGGCCGCGAGCCTCGAACTTGCGCGCAAGAAGTACGACGTCCGGCTCGTCAACGCAGAAATGCTCCATCACTTGGGACTACTGCCGGCGGACCGAGTTGCGGACTGAGTTGCGCACCGCGGGCGTCTGTCCTGGACCATGGAACTTGCGCTACCGCGCTCCCCACATGCGCGCTGGGTTGTGATGTCCCTCATCCGGCCGCCGATCAGCCTGGGGATATCATTTAGCGGCACTTGGCCGTGTAGAGCCGGGGCCAGTGGGCAGGTCGTCGCGACCTTTATTGGCGCAGCTATGCACCCTACGGTTCGTGGCGACAGAAAGGCTTTTCGATGAGCACAGTTCTCACTCCGCCCAACATCGATTGGGCCCCATGGCCCACATTCAACGAAGAACAGGTTCAAGCCGTAGCAGACGTTCTTCGGTCCGGACGCGTCAACCAGTGGACCGGCTCCGAGGTCCGAGAGTTCGAGAAGGACTACGCCTCCTACCTTGGGCGTGCGCACGCCGTTGCCGTCATGAACGGCACGGCCGCTCTTGAACTCGCACTGAAGGCCTTGGGTGTAGGTGCGGGTGACGAGGTCATCACCACCCCGAGGACCTTCATCGCCTCCGCCAGTTCCGCGGTGCTGCAGGGGGCCACTCCGGTCTTCGCGGACGTCGACCGCGACAGCGGCAACATAACGGCCGACACCATCGAGAAAGTGATCACGCCAAGGACGAAGGCGATCATCGTGGTGCACTTGGGCGGGTGGCCGGCCGACATGGACGCCATCATGCGCCTCGCCAGGGCCAACGGGATCCTGGTTATCGAGGACTGCGCGCAGGCCCATGGCGCAAGCCACAAGGGCCGGCCGGTCGGATCGTTCGGCGACGCTGCGGCGTTCTCCTTCTGCCAGGACAAGATCATCACCACTGGCGGCGAGGGGGGCATGGTAGCGCTCGATGACGAGGCGGCGTGGAACGTGGCCTGGTCCTACAAGGACCACGGGAAGAGCTACGACGCCGTCTTTCATAGGGAGCATGCGCCCGGATTCCGCTGGCTGCACGAGAGCTTCGGCACTAACTGGCGGATGACCGAGATCCAGGCAGTGCTCGGGCGACTCCAACTACGCGACCTCCCCGAGACCCTTAGGGTGCGCAACGAGAACGCGAAGATCCTACGCGAAGCGCTAGCGGAACAGCCGGCGCTCCGTATCCCCGCGGTCGAGCCGCCGGACATCCATGCCTATTACAAGTTCTACGTTTACGTGGTGCCTGAGGCTTTGAAGGACGACTGGAGCAGGGACCGGGTACAGGTCGAGTTGAATGCTACCGGCGTGCCCGTGACCTCAGGTAGTTGCAGTGAGATCTACAACGAGGTCGCGTTCACTGCGCTGAACATGAATCCCGCTGAACCCCTACCCGTTGCCAAGGAACTTGGAGAGACATCGCTGATGTTCCAGGTCCACCCCGGGCTTGCGGAAGCCTCGTTGCGGCAGGCGGCAGACGCGGTAAACGACGTGTTGGCGCGAGCCACTCGCTGAGCTATAGCGGTGCGTGTGGGCTATGCTAGTACCTTCATGGATGTCAGCTCCTTAAGTGACGGTGGGTCGATGGCCCCGTGACCGAACAACAGGTTGTAAAGATCTCGTTCAGAGAAGCGTTCCTCTTCTTGGTTCGTGGCTTCCTTCCGGCCCTGGCCGTGGCCGTGGCAGCAGGTCTGTTGGCCTACTTCGCGACCCGTGACCCAGTGCCGATCTACCGCTCGACCGCAATCCTCCTTGCAACTCGCCCGGCGACCGGCTACTCGGGCTCGGTCAACATCCTCGAGCCCACCCAGGTCGATCCGGACGTTTACCGCTCGGCAATCGTCCAGGGCGGCCTATTGGAGGCGGCGCTGGCCAACGTGTTCGGTGAGACGCCGTCTATTCAACAGTTGACGGAATGGCGGCGGCGCGTCCGGGTCCGAGTCGACGAGAACCTCATCTCCGGCCTGGTCCGTATCGAGGTTGACGACAAGGACCCGGAAGTTGCCGCCCACGTCGCGAATGCACTGTCGGACTCCCTCCTGGCATGGGATCGGGACAGGGTAACCAGGAACCTACAAGCCACGGCAACGGCCCTGAGTCGTTCGGTCGCGTTGCTAGGGGCGCAGATCGCCACCGCGGAGCAGGCGGGTGACGACGCAACGGCCCAGGTGTTGAAGGCAACGAGGGATCAGCGTCTAGGTCAGTTGAGGGCAGCAGACGCCCTCAACCTCTCGGCCGTCGTGCTGGGGCTCCTCGAACCCTTCAAGTCCGCAGTCGTCGAGCCCGATCCCGTGAACGACAAGGCCCTCTTCATGACGGTGATCGCCTTCGCACTATTCTTCGTCCTCTCCTACGTCGTCATGTTCTTCGCCGGGATCACCGATCCGAGGATCAGGAACACGGATGATCTGACGAAGGCCACGGGCATCGAACCCATGACCACACTCCCCGACGAGAGGCGGGGACCTGCGTTCCTCGAGGCCCTGGCACGCTTGGCGCTACCGCTGCCGACGACGGCGGCGCTTACCGCCCCCACAAGTGGCACCTCCCCTGCTGCGGGACAGGTAATCGTAGTGACGTCACCCACCACCGTCCGTGAGCGCTCCTTGTTGGCGAGGCATCTGGCCATGGCATACGCGAGGGCGGGATGGCGCGTCTTGCTGGTGGACGCGGATCTGAAAGAAGGTTTCATCTCGGCCTCGCTGTCGGCTGCGCCGCGGACGACGTCGTTGGTCGAGCTCCTGCGAGGCGTCGAAGACGCCGGCCCGGGCTCCATTGCGAACGGCTCGGGCACGCATTTCGATCTGATCCCTGCCGGTACGGTGCCGATCGACGGAGGCGCACTGTTGTTGGGCCGCAGGATCTCGTGGCTCATCGGCCGGTGGCGCTCGAAGTACGACGTGGTGGTCATCGACTCCACGGCGCTAGCGGCGTCTGCAGGGACCTTATCAATGGCCCGCGACGCAGATGCCGTAGTACTGGTGGCCAAAGCGAACAGCACGCGAATCGCGGCAGCGCAGGAAGCGGTCAGAGAACTCAAGCGCGCCGGGTCCAGCTTCATCGGAACCGTCCTGGCCGGAGTGGGCGCCCCGCTGCGAGGCTCGAAGGCGCCGAGACGGGGGGCCATGACTGCCAGCCCCGATATGAAGTCGACGCAAGTGACTCATGCGGCTCGCGCCAAGGTCGTGCAGCGGCCGAGGCGCGGAGCTTAAGTCCTGGTCGTTCACCTTCCGAAACTGGTCCAAGGACAACGTGGGCTAGACAACCTGGGCTAGACAACGTGGGCTAACTGCCGTATGAGGCCAGCTTGTGGAAGAAGCGGCGGTCGATGATCAGCAGGCACAGGGCATACAAGGTGACGCCGATGGCTACCTGAGCGAGAAGGGCGAGCGGACCCCGCCAGCCGCTGATCAGCACGAGGCCGGCTCCCATGGCCGCGGCAGCCAGGAAGATCGGGAAGGCCTCCTTGTCGGGTAGCGGCACCACGAACTCTCTACGGCCGAACCCCCAGGAGAGCAGCATTGCCACGAGTTGAGCCGCCAACGTGGCGTACACCGCCCCCAGAATGCCCACCCTGGGAATCAGCAACACGTTCAAGCCAACGTTGAGCGACGCGGTGATGATCACGATCCAAACCTGAATGATCGTGCTCCCGCTCAGTTGGAAGGACAGGTCGAGGTAGAAGGACTTCAGCCCGGCGACGAGTGCAGCGATGGCGATTCCAGGAATGATGACGGCCGCGGCGGCTCTGAACTCCGCGCCTACCATCACCGCCGCGATGTTCTGTGCAAGGATCGAGAGGCCGATGGCCGCCGGCAACCCGATGACCAACAATAAACGCAGCGTCCAGCGCAACATCTGTTGCGCGGCTGCCGAGCCTTCCTTCTCGAACGCCGACACTATCAGGGGATAGGCCGCCAGGTTGACGATGGTGAGCAGCATGCCGAGCGTGAACTGCGCAAGGTCGTAACCCACGGCGTACTGCCCGGCGGCCGCTTGGTCGATGAAGCCGGCAAGCATGAACCGATCGGAGCTGCTGATCACGAACGCGAGGGCGCCCGTTGCCGCCAAAGGCAGACCGTAGCGCGCGAGCTGCCGAGCGAGTTCAGGGTCGAACCTTTTCCGTGCGGCCGCCAGCCATTCGGTTGCGCCACCAAGGGCTATCAGGGGGAACAGCATCGAAGCTATCAGACCGATAAGTAGCCCGATTGCGCCCATGCCGGCCGCAGCGAGGCCGGCGCCTATCAGGAGACCGATGAGCGCCTTGGAACCGGAATAGAAGCCGTAGCGCATGGGCGAAAGCACGGATCTCTCACGTTCCGTGGTGATTTCGAATGCTCCTTGCACCACGAATATGCCGGCCCCGAGAAGGACGAGCTGCCGCGTGAAATCGTTATCGATGAACAACCAGGCCGAGGCTATGGTCAGGGCGCTCACGCCTAGAGCGAGCGCCAAGTACATGCGAAACAAAGTCGCTAGGGTGGTCGTGGCGTCGTTGCCGGCCTTGGGCAGGAAGCGAAGTAGAGTCAGGCGCAACCAACGTAGGAGTACAGCGTCAGCAGCGCCAACCGCAGCGATCGTAAGGGTGTAAGCGCCGTACTGATCCGGATTGAGCAACCGAGTGTAGATGGCTATGGCCAAGAAGTTGAGGACCCCTGGCAAGCCCCGCGCCACCAGGTAATGAACGCCGTGACGAAGGAGCATGCCGCACAGCCTACTACTCGGTCCCGCACTGACGTCGCGCCAGCCCGGCCCCACAGCGGATCCTGAGGCTCAGGGTATTCTCTTGGCGTGGACGACGATTCGATGCGGCCGCTACAAGTGGCCCTGCTGCTGCCAAGCCTCACGGGAGGCGGAGCGGAGCGCGTGACTCTCAACCTGATCGAGGGGCTCGTCGAATTGGGCTGCGAAGTAGACCTGGTGCTTTTCACGGCAACCGGGGACTTGGTGGGCGCGGTTCCTGAAGGCGCTAATGTGGTGGATTTGCGGTGTGAGAGGGCGTTGCGTTCTCCGCTGCCCATTGCGCGCTACCTGAGAAAGCGTAGGCCGGCCGTGATGGTAGCGAACATGGGGCACACGAACCTGGTGGCGTTGCTTGCAAGGTCGCTAGCCCGCGTGCCTACGCGACTCGTGTTGACGGAACACTCGACCGTCTCAGCCACCGCGGCCGGCCTCAAAGACCGCGCCTACCGCCTCCTCGCAAAGATGGCCTATCCCTCCGCCGAGTCGATAGTGGCGGTGTCCAAGGGAGTTGCAGAGAGCCTCGTCGCCAACCTTGGGCTTGCCGAAGGCACCATTGACGTGATCTACAACCCCGTCCTCGCGAAACGTTACTGGCAGGCGCTCGAAGTTCCCGCAGAGCATCCGTGGTTTGGAGCGGACCAGCCGCCCGTGGTCTTGGGGGCCGGAAGGCTGGTGGCTCCGAAGGACTTTCCGACCCTCATCAAGGCTTTTGCCCGCGTACGTGAGACGCGCGAGGCGCGCCTCATGATCATAGGCGAGGGCCCGGAACGCTCAGCGCTCGAGTCACTGATTCGCGAACAGGGTCTGGACGGTTCCGTTTTGCTCCCCGGGTTCGCCAGCAATCCGGTGGCGCTGATGGCCGGCGCCTCGGCCTTCGTACTTTCGTCCGTGCGCGAGGGATTGCCGACCGTGCTAATCGAGGCCCTGGCTTCGGGAGTTCCGGTGGTGTCCACAGACTGCGAGAGCGGGCCGCGCGAGATCCTGCAAGGGGGGCGCCTCGGGCGACTCGTTCCCGTAGGGGACATCGGGGCACTCGCGACAGCCATCGCGGAAGCCCTGGACAGCGCCCATGAGAAGGTAGACCCCGAGTTCCTGGAAGTCTACACGCCGATCTCTGCCGCAAGACAATACCTTGATGCGGCCGGCTACCATGGGTAGCGTTACGCAACGTCTGGCTTTTCTCAGCGTATTGCTCTTCGTCCTGGTACTGCCGATCGAGAACGTGTTCGTACTGCCGACGGTAGGCAGTCTCAGTCGATTGATCGGGCTGGTGATGGTCGTAAGTGCCATACCCACGTTCCTGACGCGAGGTTCATTCGCTGTTCGGCGCCAAAGCCTCGTCGTCGTGCTCCTTGGCCTCTTCGTTCTGTGGACTTTCGCCAGCCTGCTTTGGAGCGTTGAAGCCTCGAGTACTCTCAACTATGCCTCTACTTTCACGCAGATTCTACTATTCGTCATCGTCATTTGGCAGGTGAGTACGTATCCAGCGGCTGTACAAGCCATTCAGCAGGCCTACGTCATAGGCTGCACACTGGCTGGGCTAGACGGGATCAGGAATTTCATCTTGGACAACGAGGCGGTCTTCCGGCGCTTCGCCGTTTCCAATACGGATCCAAACGACTACGCGCTCGCGCTCGCCCTAGGCATACCGATGGCATGGCAATTGTTCGCCACGGGCCGCGGCTGGTGGCGCTTCCTCAACCTCCTTTTCATACCTGTGGCCCTGGGAATGATAGTGCTTTCCGCGTCGCGCGGCGGAACCATCGCGGCCCTGGTCGCGCTACTGGTGGTGCCTCTGGGGCTAAGAACGCTAGACCGGTTCGGACGGCGCGCAGTGCTTAGCTTGGTGGTCGCCAGCGCTCTGGCCGTTCCCGTGTTCTGGAACGACATAGCAGCCGTCGTGGGCAGCAACATCGAGCGGATCGGCACGATCGGGACGGAGATTACCTCAGGAACCCTGAACGAAAGAGAGGTGCTCTGGGCGGCCGGCATGGAGGCCCTGTCGAGGCGGCCTATCATCGGCGTCGGGGGCGGTGCATTCCCGGCGGCCATCGAGAAAGTGTCCGGCCTGCGCTCGCCTGCCCACAACACGTTCATCTCCGTTGCTGTCGAGACCGGCACCGTCGGCTTCGTGCTTTTCGTCGCCATCCTCGCGGTGACCATTACCCCGCACCTACGTGCCTTCAACGCGCGCTCGATGCCCAGTATCGTGCTTTTCGCTACTTTGCTGATTGGAATCGTTCCTCTGACCTGGGAGTTCCGGAAGCCGACATGGCTGGTCATCGCGCTTCTATTGTTGACGCGCGGCGTTCTGGTCGGTCGCTTCACCGCCCCCGGATCCGCTGCCGCCCCGGTTAGTGATGGCAGCGCCCAGGAAGTCGCGGTGGAGCGACGGCCCTGACTTGAACGTAGGCCAGTTGGGAAATCACGGATGGTCAGTGCCGGACGCGAATACGGGGGCGCGGAAAACGGTCCATGGACACCCACGTTCCCGCGGTTTTGGGGGAAACCCACCTTGCCACCCGGAGCGCGGGTCACGCCGGACTTCCGGAAGGCTGACCAACTGCGGTGGCCAGGCCCGTGCAAGTCGGTCAGACCCACTACACTTGTGCTGTTTGTCACTTCTGGCTCCGCTCGACCTTCTGGCTGAGAGCAACCGGAGATGTTCGCGGATGAGATTTGTGGTGCTGCACGCAGGAAACGTTTAACCGTCGCGAGGATCGGAGCAGGCCCGCGCGCAGCCTTCGAAGACCGAGACCCGCAACCGAACCCTCACCTCCGGATTCTCACTCCCAGTAGATTGGCTTCTCATGATGGCTGGATAGGCTGCCCCCAAGACTTGACCGAGAGGTCAGCTTGACGTCCTTGGCAGTGCTGAGGGCAAACAGCGTCTGATGGGCGCAAGGCGGCGATGAAACGCTGAATCCCGAGATGGGCATCATGGGAAGCGTGGAGCCAGTGATGCAACCGGCCCTAATTCGAAGATGGTTGCTTCGGTAAAATCAGGAGTTGATTCCGGTGAAGATTTCCCGAGTTTCGCGATTGGGGAATTCTAGCTCGAACACGGAGCAGCCAGTACGTCGAGGTGTCTCAATTTCACTAGTACTGTTGGCTCTCGCGTTCGTACTCGCTTCATGTACACAAGACTTGTCTGCGACAAACGGCCGTGGCGGCTTAGAAACTACGGCCTGGTCGTGGGTTGCCGTTGGTTATAGCGATGCAGAAATCGCCGGTGGCCAAGCGCCCATTCAGGTCCAAGCAACGAGCGAGGGCGCGGTAGAAGACATCTCGATCACCGCCTCTGGGCATGACATCTGGAACACGAGAGACGAGTTCGTCTACTACTACACCAAACTCGAGGCCGACGGCTCGCTATCGGTCAGGCTCAGCTCTTTCGATCCCGCCAACCCGTGGAGCAAAGCCGGCATCATGATACGGAAGAACCTGGAGGACGATGCTCCCAATGCACTGCTGCACATAAGCGGTTCAAATGGCTCAGTGCTTCAAACCAGAGATAGTAGTGGTGCGTCCACGAGGGTCGAGAACTCCAGTTCCGCGACGAAGCCTGGCTCATTCATGCGGCTCACCCGAGCTGGTGATGATCTCATCGCAGAACTGTCCACAGACGGAACGGCGTGGAGTGAACTGGGTCGCGTAACCCTGAACCTAGATGGGCCAGTACTGATAGGACTGGCTGTAACCGCCAACCCTGAGACTGAGGGTGAGTTGCCGAAGGTAAGAGCCGAGTTCTCTGACCTGGCTTACATGCCGGAGAAATCAGTGGCAGAGCCGAGCGATCCCACACCACCAACTCAACCTACGGAGCCCACCGAGCCCGCTCCTGCGCCCAGGCTTGAAGTGCCACAGGCCACCCTCTACGTGTCGCCATCGGGCTCGAGCAACAACTCGGGTAGGAGCGTTGACTCACCTCTCACGCTGGCGGCAGCAACCAGCATCGTTCGACCAGGCGACGTGGTCTACCTTCGGGGAGGCGTTTATCCGCTCAACCACTACTTCACTCGATCCGGAACGAGGACCGAACCAATAATCTGGGCCTCATATCCGGGTGAGTGGGCCATCTTCGATGGCTCGGGCCTAAGGCGTGGGTCGGCCAGTGACAGGGTATGGGTACGAGACGCATCGTGGAACGTGTTCGCGAACTTCGAAGTGAGGAACAGCCCTCAACAGGGCGTACTTGTTCAGGGCTCGAACGACAATCGGTTCTATGGCCTGATCACGCACGGCAACCATGGCTCGGGAATCCAGTTGATGAACTCCAGTCGCAACGTATTGGAGTACATCATCACTTACGATAACGTCGACGAGAAGAACCCCCGTGGAGAAGCCGGCGAGGACGCTGATGGCATCGGTATTTCGTCGGGGGACGGGAACATCATCCGCTATACGGTTACCTACTCCAACTCCGACGATGGCATAGACGCTTGGACGTCCACCAATACACTAATTGACAGCGTAATCAGCTTCGATAACGGTCGCCTAGCTGAAGGTGATGGTAACGGGTTCAAATTGGGCGGGCCCGTTTCGTCGAGCAACACCATCGTTCAACGCTCGATAGCGTTCAACAACAGGTCTCGGGGTTTCACGAGTAACGGCGGAAGCAACGTGCAAATGCTGAACAACACGGCATTTGGTAACGCCGGAGTGGCATTCCAAGGAGACAGGTCCACCACTTTGAGGAACAACCTGTCGGACACGACACGGTTAGATCTCGCTTCCGCCTCGTCGAGCCACAACAGTTGGGATATCGGCATTCGCAACCCCACGTTCGCAAGCACATCACCCTCGAATCCCGGATTCCTTGCCCTCGCCGAAAGTAGTCCGGCCAGGAATGCGGGCACCGATGTAGGGCTGCCCTTCTCAGGTTCAGCTCCAGACCTGGGTGCCCTTCAGTACCCCATGACGATTGCAGGGCTTGTGAACAACCCCTCCTTTGGAATGGCCGAACTGGCGGAAGTGATCTCCAACCTTAGGTAATTGCTCGAGCATTTGTGAGCGAGCCGGACGCCCGATCTCCGGCTCGCTCACAAACTTATCAGCCGCCGTCAAGGGCCAACTGGAGCGCGGTTCAAACCTAGTCAAGGGCACAGCAAGATTGAAGCAGGCACGATCTAGGAACTCGTTCTGAAACGCTAGCGGCGTGAGTGCCCGCATATGCGCTCCGATCTGGCTGCTGCTTGTCGGTGTTAGGCCTACTCCCCCTGGGCCCTAGCGAACTACGGTGGCGTCCGCTTCAGCTACGGGTAACATGATGCAAGACACCGGTTGCCCATTCAGGCGCATCAGCGGCGCCGACGACCATCCAGGAGTTCTTCGAACAACCCTTCCCAAACGTCCATCACCGCTTGGGGCTCGAAGGCGCTCTCCACGTACTCTCGAGCCGTCCTGGTCATCTCTGCTCTCTGCTCAGGTGAAAGCTGCATTAGTCGCCGCATTCCATTTGCAAGCGCTTCCTCGTCGTCAGGAACTACGACGACACCCGTTCGATCGTTCTCGATGATCTCAGTTACACCGCCTACTGAAGTTGCCACGACCGGCAAACCGGCCAGGCATGCCTCCAGTACTACGTTCGGCAGCCCCTCCCAGCGGGAGGCCAGTACTAGACCGTCCGACGCAGCCATCAGCTCTCCGATGTCCTTGCGATTGCCGAGAAATGAAACGCTGTCGTCCAGGTCCAGGGCCGACCTAAGCGCAAGTAGCTCAGCTTCTTGAGAGCCGCTCCCTGCGATCGCCAAATGCACGTCCTTGCCCTCTTTCCTCAACCTGGCCAGAGCTTTCATGGCGACCTCGTTCGCCTTCTGCGGCTCCAACCTACCGACGGAGAGCCACAACCACGTCGAGCCCAAAGCCCTTCCAACGAGCTGGTCCCGTGACTTCACCTCGGACCCCGGCGCGCTGAGCTCGACTGCGTTACGAATCACCTGCAGCCTCTCGGGCCGAACCACGCGCCGTTCCAGTAGCGCTTTAGCGGCAAGCTCAGAATTGGTGGTCGTCCTCGTGGCGAGTTTGTCCGTCATCGACATGAGCTTGTCGGCCAGCCAACCGCCGAACACGGCGTTCCGGATCGAGCTCACGACGACCGGTACGCCCGCCAGGCGCGCGGCCACGCGGCCGAGAACGTTGGAGTGGTACAAGAAAGTACACACGATATCTGGCTTTTGCCTCCGAAAGAGCCGTACGAGTTTCGGTAGGCTGCGTGGGTCATACCTACCACGGGGTATTCCCAGGCTATCAACCAGTATGTTCTTCTCGCTCAAGACGCCTCCATAGTCATTGAGGTCCATCAAGGTCACGATCCGGACGGTCCAGCCGCGATCGGCTAGGGCGACCGCGAGCCTGACCATTTGGGTCTCAGCACCACCCTTGAATAGGCTGATGATGACGAACGTGATGCGGGGTTTGAGGTTGTTCTCGATCACCGGAGGAATCGCCATGTGGGTTACATCTCTCTACGTTGGTTCGTGTCTCGAATGGGAAGTCGGCGTACCTACCGACAGGTACTACTCGGCGAAGCCAAGCGCCAAGCAAACATAGAAGTACTCGTGCCCAGGGATTTGCACACGAAGCTAACCTTACAATGCCCGACGCAGGCGAAGGCCTCCGGCGAGCCCCGTATGCCAGGTGGCTCACGGAGCTTCTAGCGAGAGACAGGAGTGACGCAATCTCCAGATCGGCATGTGCAACGCGAGCTCCAGCTCTAGCATCCGAGGTAACCAGCGCCCTACGCGTTCGGCGCCGGGGAGGCGTGCATCACGTGAGAAGGTCGTCATCGAAGGGCGGTCGGCGAGTTCTAACATGCGGCCCCAAACCCGAGGTTGCGTGCAACTGGCGGTGCTTCACGAGGTACACTAGCCGAGCGAAAGTTGTTACGGACGGATGTGGGTAGTGACCAACCAGGGTCGCATAGACGTTGTGATCATAGGGGCAGGCGGGTTCGGCAGGGAAGTACTTCAGTATGCCATCGACACGGGTCGGTTCGAAGTCAAGGGGTACCTCGACGATCGCAGTCCTGGTGAGCTGAAAGTCCCCTACGGCTTGCCGATTCTCGGCACCGTCGCCGGCTATGTGCCGGACCCTGGCGAGAAGTTCCTGCTAGCCGTCGGCAATCCGGCCACGAGGTCGAGGATAGCCGCGCGGTTCCTGGCACATGGGGCGAGCTTCGAAACGATCATCCACCCGAAGGCGTACGTTTCATCGACGGCCACTATCGGCGTGGGTTGCGTCGTGGCGCCGTTTGCCTCCGTGGGAGCGTCGGCGACGATAGGCGATTTCTGTCAAGTCCATTTTTACGCGTCGTCTGCGCATGATTCCGTCGTTGGGCGGTTCTCGGCCCTCTCCCCCTACGCCGTGGTGAATGGCGGCAGCGGCCTAGGCGAGGGTGTGTTCCTTGGCACTCGAGCCACCGTGAACCCCATGAAGGCGGTGGGCTCACACTCCAAGGTGGCCGCTGGCGCTGTCGTATATCAGGACGTCCCTGCCTGGTCCTTGGCTGCGGGCAATCCCGCGAAGTCGCGGCGCTTGATGTCACCCGATGGTGACCGAGCCGAAGCCCAAGAAGGACCTTCATAGCGTGCGGCCTGAAGGTACGGTGGGTCGCTCGGCGCACTCGCGATAGAATCTCCACACGAATGCGGTAGAATCTCGGACGTTAGACAACGTCGAATTACCTCGTTCCCAGTCAACACATTCGTCCTGCCCAGAAACGCCTCATAGAAGGGGGCAAAATCGATGCCTAAGAAGAGACTCGGCCTAGGAGTCCTGCTACTAGGATCCCTGATCCTACTAGCAGCCTGCACCACTCCACCAGTCACCAAGCCCAAAGCATTCAGCTTCACAGACATCACGGCCGCCGAACCCGGCGCCAT
>JACDJB010001935.1_pt1 | contig 15911 bp, 13 predicted proteins | sample 7454121 | NCBI WGS metagenome assembly JACDJB01 (sample SAMN14253290, study PRJNA609438) | sludge metagenome | isolation source: sludge after 25d culture with pyrite | collected 2018-12-20 | reverse complement strand
GCCGGAGGTAACGCTCAAAATTCCCTGATAATCCGGGATAGTCAGCCTGACAGCAAGATAGGGCACTATCAGCCAGGAGAAAATTCCGCCTGTAATCCAGTAAATTTCCCATCTCCATTTTTTTACCCAGTTGTAGGGCATATAGAAACTGCCCGAAGCAAAACCGCCGATTGAGTGATAAATGATACCAAATAATACCTGCATTTTTTAGAGTTTTTAATTATTATAATTTTTGATTTACTAAATTTGAATATTTTCCGGTAAAAATAGAAAGCAAGTTAAACTGTTTCAATGCACAAAATGATAAACTGTTTGCATTTTTTGACACATGAGATATGAGGCAATTTTATAAATATTTAACCACCGGTCCCAACGATATGGAGTGGGGGATATATCTGAACAGCGCCGGTTCGCTGACCATTGCGCCACAAACAGAGTATCCGCCGAAAAGTCATCCCAGCGGTTATTATTTCACATGGGATCAGGGGCGGGAACTTCAGGAATTTCAGTTGAATTACATCACACGCGGAAACGGCGTTTTTGAGAACAGGCACGGAATCCACCATTTAAAACCGGGAAGCCTGCTGCTGATTTTTCCGGGAGAGTGGCATCGTTATAAGCCGGCTCACCAAACCGGATGGACGGAAAACTATATCGGTTTCAGCGGTGAAATCGCTGAAATCTTTATGAATCATAAATTTTTCAGCGCCGGGCAATCGGTGATGCACATTGGCGAGCGGGAAGAAATTTTAGACACTTTCCTGAAGATTTTTGATTTGGTGGAAAAAGAGCAGCCCGGTTTTCAGCAGGTTGCTTCGGGGCTGATTGTGCAGTTGCTCGGCTATTTGGTGGCATTGGATAAGCAGAAGGGATTTTCGGGAAAGAGAATTGTTGCCGTGGTTGAGGAAGCGCGCTACCGGATGCGCAGTGAAGTGGGTGAGAATTTTGATATTGAGGGATTTGCAGCGGAACATAATATCGGCTATTCCTATTTCCGGCGGATGTTCAAGAACTATACGGGATTGTCTCCCCGCCAGTATTGCCTTCAGCTGAAAATGATGCGGGCAAGGGAGCTGCTGCTCAGCACCAACCTGTCTGTTAAGGAGATAAGCTATGAACTGGGGTTCGAGTCCATACACTATTTCAGCCGTATGTTTAAGCAGAAAACGGGGAAAAGTCCGGTTCAGTTCAGGGGGTGACTATTTCTGCGCTTTTGCAACCAACGGAAGATGTTTTCCGCCAAATTCACCTTCTGCAAAATTTGAATAAAAAGCAATCTGTTTAAAACCGGAAGTTTGCAATATTTTGTTCAGCTCATCGCTGCGAAGTCCTAAAAGTGTGGTTTCGTTGGAAATCACAACCTCTTCATTTTTCAGGTGTAAATCGGTTTGAAAACGAACGAGCGAACTGTTTTTCTCAAAATGGTAATTTCGCACAAATTTTATTTTTTCTGTTTCAATGGTCGGCAAATTGGTCAGCTTTTCAGAAAAAATGTAATCGTAGTTCAGAATTTGCAAAAGGAAAATTCCACTTGGTTTTAAAATGGAAAACACGCTGTCGGTCATTTGCTGAACCAGCTCATGTGTAGGCAGATGTACCAGTGTGTTGCCAAAACAGATTACCATGTCGAACGAACCGGACAGAAAATCATCTTTTAACCGGAGCATATCCCCTTTTTGAAAATGAGCGCCAGAATGCACTTTTCGTTTTTTTGCCTGAACCAATAAATCTTCATTCAGATCAATCCCGGTTACCCTGGCGCCCGCTTCAGCCAGACGGGAAGCCAGCTCTCCCGTTGCACAACCGATATCCAAAATGCTCCTGGCGGGTAGCGTGTCGGCGCTTTTTTCAACGAATTTCAGTTGAGCCGGATTGAAAGGGAAAATCTCCGAATAATATTCGGAAATTGATGAGTAAAATTTATTTTGCATATTTTTCGTCATATTCTATTTGATTTTTGCCTTAAAACTATTACGTTATTTGTGAATTTTCTTCTTCACTGCTAAAATATGAAGGTTTCATTGTTTTACAGTCAATGCAGATTTCCGCAAATTTGCGGAAATCTGCCGGGAATAAATAAAGTTTTGCCTGGTATATTGCAAGTATTTAGGGAAAGCTGCCAAATTCTCATACGCACACAAAACAGCCAAAACCGGTAGGGGTTTACATTTTTTGGCGGTTGTGCCGTTTTTATCCCTGACTTGAAATCTCTATTTTTGGTGAAATTTCGACGATGAGCAAGAGGGAAGAGCAAAAAATTGTTGTTTTTACAACGCTGTCAGAAACAGATAAAATTCTTATTCTGAATGGAGTAAGGTTAGCAGCCCTATTTAAAAAAGAGCTGTGTCTTTGCTATCTGGTGACCCGAAGGGAGCGAAAGCAAAAAGCGCTGATTAAGCAGATTCTGACTGATTACACCCACTCTTTGAAGGAAGAAATTTCCGGATTGAAAACTTCGGTTTTACTTCTGCGTGAAAAAATTTATGAAGTCCCGGCTGTTTTAGCTGATGAATATGAAGCTATTCTTTTTGTTGCGGATGCTGCCCGGTATAAGAAATTTGCAGCAGCAGTAACGCAAAGTCCTTCCCCTTTTCTTTTTGTGAATCCCGATTTTCCATTGTCAACTTTTAAGAAAATTGTTTTGCCGTTGGATGCGCGTAAAGAGAATAAGGATATTTCACTGTGGAGTTCCTGGTTTGGCAGATTTAACCGATCAGAGATCATTGTTGTTGCCGCCAATGACAACAACCGCGAAAGGCGGATTCAGGTTGGCAGAAATGTGATGCTGACCAAAAAATTATTGGAGAAATTCAATATCTCTTTCAAAATTTACAAAGGACAGAAATCGAGTTTTTACAACAGTGTCGAAGCTGCAGAATTTGCCCACAATGATGCTGCCAATCTGTTCATTTTGCTTGGCAGTTCGGTAATTACTCCCCTTGACAGGCTGCTTGGACTTCCTGAAAGGAAAATTATAAAATTCTCCGGAAGTTTTCCGGTTTTGCTGATCAATCCGCGCCGGGAAAACTATATTCTTTGCGATTAATTTCGCCTAACTCCGGCGATATGTTTTCTTAAAGTACCTTAATCTCTTATTTCACGAGTTTCTTTTTGCTGTTTGGTCAAAAAAAATTATTTTCAGCGCGTTAAAAGAATTTTAAAATGAAAAAGATATACCGGTTCGTCACATCGCTTCCTTTTATGGCTTTCCTGTTTCTGGCGCTCATTTTTACCATGGCTGTTGCCACGTTTGTTGAAAGCAGCTACGGAACGCCGGCTGCCCGCTCTCTTATTTACAATACCCACTGGTTTGAAGCGCTTTGGGCGCTGTTTGGACTGAATCTGCTCAGTAATCTGTTTACATACAAACTGCTGAACAAACGCCGTTTCACCATCGGGCTGTTTCATGTCGCTTTTTTGGTTATGCTTGTCGGAGCAGCAATTACCCGCTGGTTTGGCTATGAAGGCACGATGCACATTCGCGAAAATGACAGCAGCGATTTTATTCTCTCGTCTGATGCCACTTTTTATGCCGAAGTGAACGGCGATGCGGTGGAGAAAAATGTCAATTTTTCGGAAATAACACCCCGCCAGTTTTCTGCCGGTTTTAATGTCAACGGACAAAAGATTAAGGTAAAAACGGTTGGTTTTATTTACCACTCCGAGCGCAAGGCAATCCCTTCCTCTTCGGGCGAACCTGTTCTTGATTTTGTGTTTGCCGCACCCGACCGGCAGGGGATGCAAACGTTCACTTTCAACAGCGGCGATGTGATGGAATACCCGGGAATGTCGGTCGGTTTTGAGTCGCAAAGAGAGACTCCCCTGAAATTTTTTATTCAGGATGAAGCCCTGTTTATGATTTCCGCATATCCTGTGGAAGCGAGTACGATGGCAAGCGAAGAGAGTGTTGAATATCAGGTTGGTGATACCATTTCGATTCAGAAAATGTTTTTGTATGCCGTGAACGATTTCAGGGTGATGGTGCGTGATTTTTATCCCGCAGCAGTTTTTACGGCAGTGAGAAGCGCCCACGAAACTCATGAGCAGGCTGTTATGGTTGAAGTGTCTGACGGCGTCCGCCAGCAGGTTGTTCCGGTTTTCGGACATGCCGGCATTGCTGCCGACACGGTGGAAGTGCCGTTAGCAAACACAACGCTAAAACTTGCCTATGGTGCTGCACCGATTCAACTTCCTTTCAAAATTTTCCTGAAAGAGTTTGAGCTGGAACGCTATCCCGGTTCCGGTTCACCTTCTTCCTATGCTTCTGAGGTAGTGCTCTTTGACGATGCGCGGGGAGTGGAACGCGAAGCGCGCATATTTATGAACAATACGCTGTTTTACAGAGGCTATAAGTTTTTCCAGTCTTCTTATGATCAGGATGAAAAAGGCACTGTTTTATCGGTAAATCACGATTTTTGGGGAACATGGATTTCTTATATCAGCTATATTTTGATGGCGCTTGGTTTTGCACTTTCGCTGATGAACAAATACTCCTATTTTCATCGCTTGGTGAAGCGGCTGAAAACGGAGTCGGCAAAAATTGCCGCTGTTGCATTACTGATTTTCGGTTTTTCATTCAGCGCATCTTCCCAGTCGGGGCTTGGCGCCGGAATTCCTTCAATCGACCCGCAGATTTCCAAAGCTTTTGGCGAGTTGTGGGTACAGAGCGCCGATGGACGCATCAAGCCCATGAACACCATGAGCAGTGAAATCGTGCGCAAAGTGTCGCGGAAATCTACACTTTACGGAAAAACTGCCGATGAGGTGGTGATGAGCATGATGGTGCATCCTGAAATCTGGCAGACTCTGCCGATTGTTCGTGTGGGCGACAAGGCGCTGGCTGCCGAGCTTGGTTTGAGCGGAAAAACTGCCACAATTCAGCAGCTGTTTGACGAGCAGGGACACTATCTTCTGTCGGAAAAAGTGCAGGCGGCTTTTCGTAAACCTGCCGCTTTCCGTAACCAGTTGGAAAATGAATATATCTATTTAGATGAGCGCGTAAGCATCTGTTTTATGGTCTTTCAGGGAAGACTATTCAATATTTTCCCACGTGCAGATAAGGAAGATACATGGTATTCGCCCGGTGAGAGCGCTGCGGAATACTCCGGCGGCGATTCAGTTTTCATTCAAAACGGATTCAATCTGCTGATTCAGTCCGTTAACAACGGAAATACATCAGAAGCTTTGGATGTACTGAATGCAGCGGGAACTTTTCAGAAAAAATTTGGCGCTGATTTAATTCCTTCGGAAACACATAAAAAATCAGAACTTATATATAATAAGATTAATCCTTTTGAGCGTATTTTTCCCTACTACCTGCTATTTGGGTTTTTATTGATTTTTGTACTTTTTGTAAATATATTCCGGCAAAATCAGCTTCCCGCCTTTTTGAAATGGCTTTTTTTCATTGCCATTCTTGCACTGTTCGCAGTTCACACCGGCGGCATCATTTTGCGCTGGTACATTTCGGGGCGCGCACCGTGGAGTAACGGCTATGAAAGCGTGGTTTATGTGGCTTGGGCAGCCATGCTGGCAGGGGTTATTTTCGGCAGAAAATATCCGTTAGTAATCGGAACTGCTTCATTTTTAGCGGGTATTTCCCTTTTTGTTGCCCATTTGAGCTGGATGAATCCGGAAATCACCCCGTTGGTTCCGGTGCTGAAATCCTACTGGCTCACCATCCACGTTTCTGTGATTACGGCGAGTTACGGCTTTTTCGGACTAAGTGCCTTTCTCGGAATTATGGTGCTCATACTCATTCTTTTCAGACAAAAATCCAACGAAAACAGAGTTGGCGGTTACATCAAACAACTCACCACCATCAACGAAATGTCGGTGATTGTCGGGCTTTATTTCCTCACGCTGGGAACCTTTATCGGTGGCGTTTGGGCAAATGAAAGCTGGGGGAGATACTGGGGCTGGGATCCAAAAGAGACCTGGGCGCTGATTACGGTTGTGGTCTATTCTTTCATCGCACACATGCGGCTGATCCCGGCGCTCAAAGGAGCATACAATTTCAATTTAGCTTCAATTATCGGATTTGCTTCCGTGCTGATGACCTATTTTGGCGTCAACTATTATCTGGCAGGTTTACACTCCTACGGAAAAGGAGTTGCAGGCGGAGTCAGCCCGGCAGTTCCGGTGATAATTCTTCTGCTTGCCGCACTGATGATCGGTGCATATCTGAAGGATTTGAAATATGTAAAAAAGTAGCAGTTTATTCATTTTTTGCTGTCTGAAAACCTCATATCTTTCGAATAAATAATTCGCTTAGTCGAATGTGTTGCTGGTAAGTATTTGCTCCTCAGAATATTGCAACTATTTAGAATCATTATGAATAGTTAGTTTAAAGCTAAGTTTCCATGTTTTCAAGGGCTAACGAATTTCAAAACATGTATATTTATCCGTTTTTTTAAAATTGGATGAATGAAATGACAGTTACACGCACTTTTGATGTTCTGGACAACTGGTTACAGAAATTCCCACGTAAAGATGCGCTCGGGGGATACAAAAATGGCGCATGGTATGTTTACTCAACCGAAGAGTATTACGAAAAATCACATCAGTTTGCCTTGGGGCTTCTTGCTTTGGGTGTTGAAAAAGACGACAAGATTGCCACAGTTACCACAAACCGTCCCGAATGGAATTTTGCCGACATGGGTATTGCAATGGCAGGCGCCGTTCATGTGCCCCTTTATCCGACAATTGGCGAGGATGAGTATAAGTATATTTTAGAGCATTCCGAAGCAAATTTCGTTATTGCAGGTGATGCAAAACTATACGAAAAGCTGAAGCCAATTGTGAGGCGAATAGATAAAATTCAGGAGATTTACACTTTTGAAGAGGTTGACGGAGCTAAAAATTTTCAGGAAATTCTGACGTTGGGTGAGTTTGAAAAAGAGCAGTTCAAAGAGAGGCTGGAGGAGATAAAATCATCCATAACGCCCGAAGATCTGGCGACAATTATCTATACTTCCGGTACCACCGGAGTTCCCAAGGGGGTTATGCTTTCGCAGAAAAATCTGGTTTCCAATTTTGTCTCTCATTCCAAAATGCACCATTTGGGACATGAACACCGGGTTATCAGCTTTTTGCCCTTGTGCCATGTGTATGAGCGCAGTGTAAACTACCATTTTCAATACAAAGGCATGGGCGTTTACTATGTGGGTAGTCTGTCGCAGATTATTTCGGCAATTAAGGAGATTAAACCGCACATGTTCAATTCGGTTCCGCGGCTGCTTGAAAAAGTTTTCGACGGATTTGTTTCCAAGGGAAAAGAGCTGCCTGCAATCTCCAAGGCAATCTATTTCTGGGCAATTCGCCTGACGAAGCATTTCGAATACAATAAAAAATATGGTCCTTTTCTTAAACTCAAGATTAAAATTGCTGATAAGCTGATCTATTCCAAATGGCGCGAAGCATTGGGCGGGAATATCGTTTACATCGTTTCCGGCGGCGCTGCACTGCAACCCCGGATTGCGCGGGTGCTTGGCATGGCGGGCATGTTTAATCTTGAAGGTTACGGACTGACGGAAACATCGCCGGTTATAGCAGTGAACAATCCCGCCAGCGGTGAAATGAAAATCGGCACGGTCGGTCCGGTTCTGGATGGATTTGAAGTGAAAATTGCAGAAGACGGTGAAATTCTCTGTAAAGGACCCGGCGTAATGATGGGCTATTTCAAGGCACCCGAGCTGACTGCAGAAGTGATTGACAGTGACGGCTGGTTCCACACGGGCGATATCGGATTTCTTGAAGAGGGGAAATATCTGAAGATTACCGACCGCAAAAAGGAGATTTTCAAACTTTCCGGTGGGAAATATATTGCGCCCCAAATGATTGAAAACAAGCTGAAAGCTTCAAACTTTATTGAGCAGGCAATGGTTGTCGGCGCTAATGAAAAGTTTGCAAGCGCACTGATCTCTCCCAATTTTCCGCTGCTGCACCAGTGGTGCGCAGAACAGAAAATAAGTTACGAAAACAACAAAGAGCTGATTCAGATTCCGGAGGTGATTGAAAAGATTCAAAAAGAGGTGGAGACCATCAATAAAACATTGGGTTCTCACGAAAATATCAGCAGAATCCGATTGGTATGCGAAGAGTGGTCTCCGGCAAGCGGAGAACTTTCACCCACGCTGAAACTCCGGCGGAATGTGATTGCTTCCAAATACCAAAATCTGATTTCCGACATCTACTCGGCAGGAAAAAATAACGGTCGAAACGGATCGTAAAACCGGGCAGATTAGGTTGCCTGCAAAAGAAATCAGGCACTTTGACAGTTTTTTAGAAAAAAGCTCTGTCCCAGGGAATTCCGGCAATCACAAGCAGGAAAGCTAAACCAAACCAGATAGCGGCAGCACGGTGTTTTTTCCGTGATTCTGCCGCTCTTTTTATTTTAGCCCAGCCGATATGGACAAAAACCAGCGCAATCAGCATGAGCAAAATATGTTCGACGGCATAAAACCTGAGACTTGTGTTTTTCATGGCAGCGCCAAAATCTGCAAAAGCAGATTTGGTCACCGGACTCACAAACAGATATAAAATCAGCCCTAATAAAAATTGAATATCCATGAGAACAGTAAGCGCCAGACCGGTGATTCTGTTTTGTTTCGTCCAGCTTTTATTGCCTGCCCAGCCAACAATTGAAAAAACCAAAGCTAATATCAGAGCAATGAAAACTAACCAGCGAAACAGGTTATGTGTGTGAAGTAATCCTACGTACATTGTAAAATAATTTTAAAACTTTACAGGTAAACAAGCAATCTCCGTTTTGGTTGCCGGAAATTGAAGAAACGCATGAGGCTGTTCTTGTTTTTGTTTCTGCCGGCTACTCGGAAATACGCTCTTTCAGCTGAATATTTCTCAGATGTGCTGTGGTTGTCCATGAACAGATGCCGAAAGGTTTGCAAAGATCCACTTCGGGGCGAATGGAGAGATGTTTGCCGGCATACGGGAAATCGACAAGCGTTTCCCCGTCAATGTGCGCTTCGATTCTCTCTTTGGTAACTTTCAGATGTATGCTATACCAGGTGTTGTGGTCGTATTTTTTCAGCGTGCTGGTTTCGTTATCCGAAGCATCTCTGCCGTCAATGCTGCTCAGTCCCGTTACGGGACCGCCCCAGCCACCGACAATCAGTGAGCAAAAGGAGCCACCGACAGGGAAAGTCATTCCGCAGAAAAAATCGTTGCCCGTCACTTTTTTAGCTTCTAATTTCACTTCGTAATCCACAGTCGGAAAATTGCCCTGCCAGGTGATTCCGGTGCAGCCGTCTCCCATGCCAAGCGAGATATATCCGACAGCTGCCATGACGGGACCCTGAGTGCCAAACTGCGTTACCTGCCAGCCGTCGAGCGATTTTCCGTCAGTGAGCAAAACCCAGCCCGGCTCAGCAATATTTATCTCCTGTGCTGATGATTTTCGCTTTTCGCGCGATTTGACAGAACAGCCGGAAACCAATAAAATGGATAAAAATAGAATTGTAAATTGTTTTATAAACGGAAACTTCATGGCGCTGATTTTTGATTTTCAATGAGCGCAAGTTAGCTCAACTTTTTAGAATCTGACGAATAAACAGCCTTTAAAATTTAGAAACGGAAAATTATTCGCTAAGCCGAAGTTATTGCGCCAGACTGATTTTTGTAAAGTCTGATGCTTGAACATTTGGTAAACGAGACAGCAGTTTGAGCTAACGGAACTGGTCTGTTGCAGCTGTCTGGTCAACCAAATATATATTTTGATTAAGAATAGCGGACTTGCAGATATTTATTTGTTTAACTCAAATATTTTTCGCATATTAACATAGTTTTATTATTTGATTTATTAACCATTTAAAAATTTTATTATGAGTAAAGGAACAAGAAACGCACTGCTTGGATTTATTGCAGGCGCAGCTGCAGGTGCACTGGCAGGAATTCTTCTGGCACCCGAAAAAGGCACCAAAACACGGAAGAATATTTCTAAAAAAGTAAAAAATGTTTCAAAAGATCTTTTAGAGAATCTCAATGAGACCGTTGACAAGCTCAAGGATCAGGTAAACGATGCCGTGAAAGAGATGCGTGACAAAACGAATGAAGTTGAAGAAAAAGTCAAGGAGAAAGTTAAAAAGGAGAGTGCCACGAAATCTGCCTGACAGGGCACAATATTTTGAAAATATTGTTAACCATAATCACTGCCAATGAGTAAGGATATAAAATCGAATTTTGGCGAGTTGAATGATTCATTAAAGGAATATGTGCAGATAAAAGTGGATTTGTTCAAACTTTCCCTTTTAGAAAAGACCACAGGGTTTACATCGTATCTGTTTGTTTTTCAGGTTGTCTTGAAGTTTGTGGTATTGATTGTCGGATTTGCGGCTGCAACTTTCGCCGTATGGTATGGCGAAAAGCATGACAATCTTGTCGGCGGACTGCTGATTGCAACAGGCGTGCTTATCGTTTTGGCGCTGGTTTTCATTTTCTTCAGAAAGCAGTTGGTAACAAATCCGATTCTCAGGAATTTTTCGGAAATATTAATGGAAGATGAAGAACAAAAAAGCTAATGCGAAGTCTTTGAAAAACATTCATGAGTTGAAGCTGCTTAAACAGCAGTTGAAATATCAGGAGAAACTGCTTGAAAGGGATATTGTCAATTCATCTGAAGCAATTTTTGACAACTTCAACAATTCCCTGCGCAACATTTCTTATCGTTTTGGTTTTCAGCTTGTATCCCGGGTTTTTAAGGGATTTCAAAAACGCCGTAAAAAGAGGAAGGCAGAATAGTTGTTGCCGGAAAGCAGACGGCATTTTCAATGATGGCGTGTGCGTGGGATTCAGGCATAATATTAATTGAGAGCAGGCGCAAAAGCGCTTTCTCTGCTTTCAATTAATTCCGTATTAATTTAATCGCAGAGGAAAATCCATTCCGAAAGGAAATGTTTTGTTAATGAGAAAACAATTGATACATTTGCACCCACAAAAAAAGGAGTTCTAAAAAATGGTGAAATGTTGGTGAAAAGGTTCTTTTCAATAGAGAAACCACAAACATTCCTGTTTTTCAAAGCAATAAACGGTGAGGTGGGTGAGTGGCTAAAACCAGCAGTTTGCTAAACTGCCGTACGGGCAACCGTACCGCGGGTTCGAATCCCGCTCTCACCGCTTTTGAACTCCGCTTTTAGCAAATTTTTTAAACAGGTTCTTATATTATTTTAAAATTCGGGGTATAGCGCAGTCCGGCTAGCGCATCTGGTTTGGGACCAGAGGGTCGCAGGTTCAAATCCTGCTACCCCGACAGTTAGGTACTAATAGATCGTCAGCACATTATTGGTCGTTTTTTAGCCAATATTTAGCGCATCCCGCCAGGGCGGGAGGGTCGCAGGTTCAAATCCTGCTACCCCGACTTAAAGAAAGAGTTGTAAAATTGAGATTTTGCAACTCTTTCTTTTATGCCTGTTAGCTGTTCATTTTTTGAAAAATCAGTATGTTATTTGCCCGGTACTTATTTCAAGCTCAAAGAGTTGTTTGGAATAGATATCTAATTTTGATTTTATTGAATCATTGCTTATTTTTAGATTTTTCACTTTTAAATGCTTGATAAGATAGCATGTTGCTTCCTTTCCGATTTAAATGTGAGGTGCTTTTAGGATGATTTATACGCTCTATTATTTCGGAACAAAAAGTTTAAAATCAAGATGGCTGTTCAACAAAAACTAAAATAATTGTTGTTACCTTGCAGGTTTTAATCAAATCATGGCTCTGGCAATGAAGGTATCTATTCGTTTTTTTAATGACCGTGAAGTGCGTGCAGTTTGGGATGACATAAATGCCAAATGGTGGTTCTCCGTTTTGGATATTGTGGGTATTTTAAACGAGGAATCCGATTACACCAAAACCCGCAACTATTGGAAATATCTGAAGGCAAAATTAAGCGAAGAAAAAAATGAGTTAGCTAGTGGCACTACCCAACTGAAATTGGCTGCCGCAGACGGTAAGAAATACTATACTGACATGCTGGATAGCGCCGGCGTAACGGCGCTTGCCGAAAATTTTCCGAACAACCGTGCCATGAAGTTTTTAGATTGGTTCACATACAGCGATACCAGTGTTGACGGGCAAAGCAAGAAAAAAGCCTACACCCTTTTTGAAAGTAATTTAATAAACGAATTTGAAATTGGAACCCTAAAAGGTTTGCAGCAAATACACGCTTATCTGTTTGGCGGCTTATATTCTTTTGCCGGGCAAATCCGGCAAAAGAATATTTCAAAAGGAGGTTTTCAGTTTGCCGTATCACGCTTTTTGAGTGAAACTTTAAAACAGATTGAAGCCATGCCAGAGACATCTTTTGATGAGATTGTGGATAAATATGTTGAAATGAACGTTGCTCATCCATTTATGGAAGGCAATGGAAGAAGCATGAGGATATGGCTGGATCTGATACTTAAAAAGCGCCTGAAAAAATGTGTGGACTGGAGCAGGGCGCCCAAGCAGGATTATATGCACGCCATGATGATAAGTCCCGCTGACAGCAATCTGTTAAAAGCGCTTTTAAAAAATGCCTTAACCAATAAAACAGACGATCTTGAAATGTTTTTGAGAGGTATTGATTATTCCTATTACTATGAAGAGAATTAGAGAAGACGGAACTTACGGGAATATCAATTTATTAAATTGAAAAACAGTTGTTTGTCACTACTATAAAGAGAATTGCGAAAACTTTTCCATCACCCTTTCATAGTAGGTTTTTGAAATGGGCACTTCGGGTGCATTTGGTGAGTCAAGCTCAAAAAAGATTCCCAGTTTGGTCTTTTTCAATACTTTAACCCTGTCTAGATTAACAATAAACGACCTGTGGCAGCGGACCAAAGAAGTCTCTTTCGTCAGGCTCTCTTCAAAATATTTTAGTGAATTTCTAATCAGGTAAGTTGCAATTTTTCCTTTGTTAATATAGTGAATGGTGGCATAATTATCACTGGCTTCAATGAAAATAAGATCTTCCAAAAGTATTGAAATTTTCAATTCTCCCTTTTCGTCATTAAACCCGATTAAATGTTTCTTAGGCTTGTCGTGAGCAGATGTTTCGGAATTTCTTTCATTCAGCAATCTGTTTTTTTCTTTCCATGACAAATATAAAAACGACATCATGTAAGGCAGCAGCAGCACTAAGCTGGTGTTTGTTGCCGATTGCTGAAACAGAAGAAAAAAATCTTTTGATTCACCTCCTTTAGGTACATATTTGGAGAAAATGGCATAAAAAAGCGACATGGCGATTATTTCGGAAATCACACAGAAAGCGTACTGAAAATAGGTAATTTCATGTTTTCTGGTGTATAAGCCCAAAAACAGCCTGCTTATTACGACAACAAGCATTCCCGTGAGGATTATCAAACTTGAGAAGAAAAAATATTTAAAATCTGAAATCCCTTCATACCACTCTCTTGAGCCGAAAGGTTGAAATATATTTATGAAAAGCAGCGCAAAAAAAGCGGTAAACAATATCAGATTTATGGTATTGCGTCTCTCCAGAAGGTAATATGGAACTTTCTTATCCAAATAAAATATCTTAATGTGTCAGCTTATGCAAAGCTAAATTTTTAAAACGATTTACACAAAAGGTGAAATTCTCAACTCTTAAATTTAGTCCCGCTATTTGGGCTTTAGTCCCGCATTCCCTGTTTTTATCCCTTTGGCAGACAAGATTTCACATAAAATTATGTTGGGGAAATCTCTTTTGTTTATTTACAGAAAAAAGATATGGCATATTACGATAGTTTTCAAAAACTTTTTTCACTGTTCAGAGTAGGAGAGGATATTGATGTTGAATATTCCGACATGTTTATCCGAAACTTTTCTTTCAGTAGCCGCTGTTTTTATTCTGAATTTTCTCAAAAAAATAATTCGTTCATCGTATCGGATTCCATAGCTGAAAACAGAAAGTTTAAATATCCGGTATTCATCAGTTCACCCGGGAAAAAGTATAAAGAAGTTATTATTCTTTTGCACGGGTTGAATGAAAGAACATGGCATAAATATCTTCCATGGGCAGAATATTTGTGCAAAAAGACAGAAAAACCGGTATTGCTTTTTCCAATTGCCTATCATATGAACCGTTCTCCCGGCAGCTGGTCAAATCCAAGAATTTTACAAAAAATATTGGATTTCAGAAAATCACTGTTTAAAAATGACCGTTCCATAAGTTTTGCCAATGTTGCACTAAGCATGCGTTTGAGCGATAATCCCCATCGGTTTTACACATCGGGGCGCCAAAGCGCAAATGATATTGTGAAATTGGTTGGAGATATTAAATCGGGCAGACATGAGCTATTCGAAAAAGAGACAAAAATTGATTTTTTTGCCTACTCTATCGGAGCATTTTTGTCTCAGATACTTTTTCTTTCAAATCCTGACGGGTATTTTGATGATTCTAAATTATTTATGTTTTGCGGAGGGAGTATTTTTAACTCAATGTCAGGTCAGTCGCGGAGTATCATGGATAAAAAAACATTTGAAATTCTTCTCGACTATTATCAGGCAGATTTTTGGTCGGAACAAATTGCTACGGACGAAGACAACGGTATCATGGCTTCTTTTATCAGCATGTTAAAGCCTGAAAATGGGAGAGGAAAGCGCATTTCAACTTTTGAACGGCTAAAAAACAGAATCAGCGGAATATCCCTTTCGCGGGACAAAGTTATTCCATATAGCGGTATTGTTCAGGCAATGGGGCAGAATTGTGTTTCAGAAACCATCAGTTTAATGGATTTTCCCTATGAATATACACATGAAGCGCCATTCCCTCTGTTAAAAAACGAAGAGAGGCAGCATGTGGAATCTTCATTTGCCGCAGTGTTTGAGCGGGCATCAGATTTTTTAAGTGGCTGACTTAGCCAAAAAAGAATTGTGTTTTCCCGCTAATGTTTTGAATTATAAATACAGCGCTAAGCAAAACTTTTCAGCCGGTCTTTTTTCTTGCTGAACTCCTGTCAATTAAAAAATCTCAATCCGATGAAAAAGGTTCTGGGTTTTGCTGGACCATAGATATAGTTGCTGTCGCGATTTTTTCCCGTATCAAAATCACTCTGATAATGATTCAGCATATTGCTGACTCCGCCAAAAAGCTCCAGAGAAGAATCCAACCTTTTCATGTTGAAGATGTAGCCCAGCTTAAGATTCATTTCCATAAAATCGGGCGAACGAAACAACACATCTTTTTCGGGAGTTCCTGCATTGCCTGCCAGCCCGTAGTGCGGCACAAGCATCTGACCTGTGTAAATTCCTGAAAGCGAAGCGCTGAAACGGTTCCCGGGTGTCAGGGTTAGGGTGTAGTAGCCATACGCATCGGGAGTGCGCAAATATTCTTTGGTTCCGGATAGCTGCTCAGACCATGCTACCGGTTGGTCATACATGCTTTTCTGCAAAGTTATTCCGGCTTCCACCTGCAAAATGCGGTTATAGTTGGTTCGTGCTTCAAAAGTTGTCCCATACACGCTGCTCAGTCCGCCATTTCTTTTTTCCATCAGTGAATTTCCCGCATCATCTTTGCCGGTTTCTTCCAGAATAAAAGCATTTTTCAGCTTTGTATAGAAACCTTCCAGCGTGATTCCGTAGATGTGCTTTTCGGTTGGTCTGTCCCAGTTTAATGAAGCGCTTAAACTTTGTGATCTCTCTTCTTTTAAATCATCAGCCAGACTGATTGTTTGTATTCCGCCGCCGGCAAATGCAATGTGCATATCTGCGTCAAAAACCTGTGGCGCCCTGAATCCGGTTGACCATGAAGCACGAAGCTGAGTGTTGACGTGCGGTTTAAAAAGTATGGAAACACGTGGGTTTACAACCAGATTTTCAACAAAATTGTGCTTGTCTGCCCGAAGTCCTGCCAAAAGAGTGGCTTTTCGGCTGAATTCCCAATCGCTTTGCAGAAAAACTCCAAGGTTTTGTGC
>JACDJB010001932.1_pt1 | contig 15916 bp, 10 predicted proteins | sample 7454121 | NCBI WGS metagenome assembly JACDJB01 (sample SAMN14253290, study PRJNA609438) | sludge metagenome | isolation source: sludge after 25d culture with pyrite | collected 2018-12-20 | reverse complement strand
CGGCGCGCGTCGTGCACCACCTGCACTGCCGGGCACAGCGTCACCCGCTGCCCCGATCGCCACAGCCGTGCACACAGATCCACGTCCTCGTAATAGAGGAAGAAGCCCTCGTCGAAGCCGCCGATGGCCGCGTAGTCCGTGCTACGGATCAGCATGAACATGCCCGCCACCCAGGGTGCCGTTCGAGGCGGATCACCGAGCGCGTACTGCAGATGGCCGTCGTAACGCCCGAACGCCTTCAGCATCAGATCAGTCGGGGACGGAAACTGCCGCGCACTGCACTCCATCGTGCCAGCCGGATTCACCGCCGCCGGAGCGCACAGCGCGATCCGCTCGTCCTCCAGGCACGCGAGCAGCGTGGGAAAGGGGTTACCTTCCAGCCGCACATCGGGGTTTAGTACCAGGAAGAACGGCGTCCGCACCGCGCGGAAGGCCGCGTTGTGGTTCGCGCCGAAGCCCTTCGGCCGTGGATTGTCGATCACCGTCAGACGCTCCATGCGCGTGAGGGCAATGTCCGGCTCCGGGATGTTGCGGGTGAGGACGACAGCCGAGACCTCGGGGCAGGTAGCAAGATCCTCGAGCAGTCCCGGGAGCAGCGCGCCGTGCCCATGGCTGATGATGGAGACGGTGATGGGTCTCATGAATCTCAGGACTGCCCAAAGATGCCGCACAGGCAGTATAGCGGCCGCCAGGAGGCCAGCCACTGGTTTTTCATGGGTGCGTGAAAAACCCTGCCGCAGAAGGACCCGGACGCACTCACCACACGCCGGAGGTCAGTATCTCCATAGAATATCTTGTGGTTCGGATCGCACTGATAGCCTCGCTCGCCCGGCACACCGATCAGCAGCCGTCGGTGCGGGAGACCGACGTGGTTACGGCTGCGAAGATAATCGAAATAGTCGGTGTAGTCGGTCACTAATGTCTCTTGAAACTGAATGGTTATCGATAACGTACACGGTTCGCCACAGGACAGGTCAACCCCGCCAACACCGTCTATCTCAGATCATTCCTCCACTGACAAGATGGGCTTGATCGAATCGCGCCTCCCATGAATTGTCCCGGCGGAATTTGTTAATGGCGTCGGGCGATGTCTCGTATGTCAGCGCCTGTCTGACGACCTCCTTCATGTCCGACCCGTTCCCGACCAGATACACGCCGTCATCAGCGCCTCTGCGCGCCATCTCCCCAAAGGCCGAGCTGATGACAGGAAGCCCCAGCGCCCTGTATTCATAGTATTTGATGGGGTCGACCGACGACGTGAGCGGTGTCAGCTTAAAGGGTATCAGTCCGATGTCGAACTGCAACATGACGCGCAGCGCGTCCCCGTGCGGCAGTGTGGGTTCGATACTGACGTTTTCAGGAAGAGAGTTCGGAATGCGCACATGAACCGGCCCGATGAGGCGGAATCGTGCCTGTGCATTGGTGCGGGCGAGCCGGCTCAACAGTTCCCAGTCGAACCAGCGAGCGATCGTGCCGACATATCCGATGACGATATCCTCATGGGAACCCTCGGCGCGCGAGAGGGGTATTTCCGGGAGTCGTTGCGCAGCACAGGCGTTCAGCACCAGTCGCACGTCCTTGGCCGTGTCGCTCAGCCGTTCCCGTAGCGTAGAAGACGACGTTAATATCGTCGAGACACCGCTCACTGTAGCCTTCACTCTTCTGGCCATCGAGAGCCGGGATAGCCCTCTATAGAACGCCGGGAAATCATCCATCGCGTCATAAAATGACCAGACGAAGCGCCGTGCCGACAACAGCCTGCACGCCAATATCGAAGGCTTCCCAATACCCAGGAGGGTGTAATCATCGGTGAAATCGTCGATGTGGGACAACATCCCCCCCCACAGTATACCGTTGATCGTACCGGAAAATGGCAGCGGTTCGATCGGCAATGCACGTGGTTTGACGATCTCCAGCCAATCCGGCCACAGACCGGTTTCTTGACTCAATTCCTGACCATTGAAGAAAACATCCCCCAGCGCCGGGAACCGCGTGGGATACGGATCCACCCACAGAACCTTACCACCTGTCTTGGAGTGAAAATACGTGACGAACTCGTGCGACCTCTGGGAAAAACTCTCCCACGGAACGGGTGACAGATATATCAGTTTCATAGGGAAAAATGGTCACTCAACACGGCCACTATCCGACCGGATGCATGACCATCTCCATAAGGGGAAACACCTCGCGCCATCTCCTTATAAGCCGTGTCATCGTCCAGCAGACGTTGCGTTTCCCGAACGATCTTCTCGAAGTCCGGACCTACGAGACGAACGACGCCCTCTTCCACTGCCTCGGGGCGCTCGGTCTCCCGGCGAAGAACCAGTACCGGCTTACCCAGCGCGGGGGCCTCTTCCTGAACACCTCCTGAGTCACTCAGAATCAGATAAGCACGCTTCATCACCTCAACAAAAGGAAGATAGTCCAGTGGCTCACAAAGGACGATACGGTCCTGGCCACCCAGCATCTGAAGTGCGACATCTTTCACATTTGGATTCGGGTGCACTGGATATACGACCTGAATATCCGGATTTACTTCCACCAGTTTCAATACGGCCCGGCAGATCTCCTTGAATGACTCCCCGAAATTCTCACGGCGATGAGCTGTGACCAGAATAAGGCGCTTCTCTGGCGCTAGCTGGAACGGTAATTCCGTCTGCCGTCCGACCACCTCCATCAGGGCATCGATCACCGTATTCCCGGTCACATACACATCGTTTGCCGCCACACCTTCCTTCAGCAGATTATACTTCGCACCTTCCGTAGGTGCGAAATGCCACTTCGCAAGCCTTCCTGCCACGACGCGGTTCATTTCCTCAGGGAACGGATTCGCCATGTCACCGGTACGCAGCCCCGCCTCCACATGGCCGAATGGAATTCTATGATAGAAGCAGGCCATTGCCACCGTCATAACTGTCGTTGTATCGCCCTGTGCCAGAACCACATCCGGCTTTTCACCCAGCAACACATCGTCCAGGTCCAGCAGCAGCCTTGCCGTCAACATGGTGAGCGCTTGATTCGGTTGCATGATATTGAGATCGATATCCGGATCGATATCGAAGGCCTTGAGAACCTGATCAAGCATATGCCGATGCTGTGCCGTGGCCAGGACACGAACCTTGAAATCTGGACTTGCCCTCAACGTAAGAATTACTGGAGCCATCTTGATGGCCTCCGGGCGGGTTCCTACGACACAAAGCACCGTGCGCGTCACTTCACTTCTCCTGACATTTGCGTGAGACATTCCTTATCCGATAACTGACTGACACACGTAATCGAGCGCCCCGTACAGTTCACTATGCTTCAATACACTGTTCCACCAGCATGCGCGCTATTCGATCCGCGTTGGCCATAAGTGTAAGAGTATGTGATTTCTCCGAAATCATTGGCAGCACTGCACCGTCTACAGCATGGATTCCAGGTGCGCCGGACAGCTCACCCATTGTATTTGTTTCGCCCGTCTTCGGTGTCTTTTTCATAGGAAGCGTACCGGCGTAATGAATATCGCCCCCAGGCGATCCGACTGTAAAACTCTTCGGGAGAAGTAGTCCTCCAAGCCGGAAAAAGGCATTCCTGAGTCTACGTTTTGTCTGCTGCATAATATTTCCCACAGCTGGTTGGTGTGCTCCGTTTATTGATAATGAACCATCCGGGGCCAACGAGGCTGTCGAGGCTGATAGATGTCCAGGTAAAAATACATTACCGACCAGACATGAACTCAGCATCGCGCCTAGCAGGTCGATTCCCGATCGTCGTCCCATAGGGATATGCATGAGAAATTCACTCACTGGTATTCCTGTCGTTCCGAAAGTTGACCCGAAAACCTTATTCCACTCATCGATGCGCAAGGTAAACGATAGCTGTCCCAGCCCGAAGGCCGGCTCGCGTGGTGCGCCGAGCATCGCGGGAAACCAGATCATAAAGGCACCCGACGGACAGGATTGCAACGGAACGCTTTTTTCGTGGCTGAGAAGCCCCAACGCCAGACGGGTAGTCGCCAGAGTACCAGCCGCCAGAAAGATCCTGCTGGCGGCTACTGACTGCCTCTCAACACCGCGCATGCCATGTATCAGCCATCCTCCATCGGTCTTCGATATCGACTCGACGAGATAGCCAGCCTCATAATGGAACGTGGGAAATCTGCATAACTTCTCCAGATCGTACAATGCAGAGTATAGCGATCGCCGAGAACATCCCCAAAGGCAGTTGCCACATGTATTACACTCACCGCGACCATTCAATCGTCTGCTCAACGCTGCTACGCGCGATCGCCCGAGCCTGAATCCGGCAGAGGATAATTCTTTCCGATATCTCTCATACCGTTTGCTCATGGATTGATGCAATCGATCCATTGGCACCGGCGGCTGGGCCCACGAGTCCACTCCGAAATAGTCAGAGAGATCATCATCGCAGCTGCCACTGATCCCCATTCTGGTTGCCACAACTTCATATGATCTGTCCAGCGAATCACTCGAAACGGGAAACTGCGAAAGCTCCCCAGGGGAAAGGCGTGCGACACCACATCCCCATCCATTCGACAACCCACCCGAGGCCAACGATCCTACGGCGACAAAATCGTTCGCACTAATGTGATTGGCTGTCAGAAAATTCTTGAATACATAACCGAGAGTAGGTGCGCGTAGCTTGGGTGATACAGCGCCAATTTCGCGTAAAACGTGAAAGTCTTCTCCCACCATCCATTTCCATTGATCGTCATCTCGAAATCTTGCTTCGAGGAAACCTTTCGATGGCGGATCAATCTCCGATGTCTTGCCTCCATCTACCATCAGGACTTTCAGGCCAGCCTCTACTAGTGGGAATGCGGCTGAAACGCCCGCAGGCCCGCTACCAACAATTATCACGTCGAAGTCCACGATCATGGGTGTTTATAAATCAATCGCCTCGGCACAGACCGCGATGAGGAATCAGCACGCGAAGTGCACGCCACAGCATCTCTGCCATACCTGCCCGAAAGATTATGATCGCTGCCCAAAGGAAACTTCTGCCTTTCATCGGCCCTAGAAAGCGGTTGGCACCCGGAATGGTCGATTCGGCCAGCACAGAAGCCACATGCAATCGCCAACCCAGGCTGGATGTTTCCATCTTTCGTGCCGCGCCCTGATCCAGCAGCGCGATAGCCCACGGGTTGGATAGGACCCATCCCCTCAGACACACCTCGTAATTTTTATTTAACTGTTCCATCGCTCTCACATAACGTCGCACCGTAAATCTCTGCGGAGGCTGTCTCAGCAGATAGCGGATCAGGACCCAACCTTCTCGTAGCAAGCGTCGCCGCCGGCCATTGCCGGATCGATGCATCCCATCGGTGAGCGTTCGTAGGTCCATACCCAGTAGTCGCAGGTCTTCAGTCGTCTCCATCATGGGTAGTTCGAACAACGATTGCATACGGTCCAAACCTGTCTGCTGCCGTATTTCACGAGATAGCAAAGCTCCTGCTACCTTCACCAATTTCACCGGCACGGGGATGTAGAATCGGGTTTTCCGCGCTCTTTCCTTCGCCAACGCGCTCAGGAATCGGGTAAACGTCACCGGTCCAGGCGCGCCGAGATGCAGTATCCTTGCGTCCAGATCACTGCGCTCGACAACCTTAATCAGTCCATCGACGAGATCATCGACGTGAATAGGCTGCACCTTAGGTCCTGGAATGAATGCGGGTAGTACCGGAAATTGGTCGACGATCTGGACCAGCGATCCAAAAAGTCCCCGCTGCTCCCCACCATAAACCTGCCCTGGTCGTACCACCACACCGCCGGCTTTAAGCACCTCTTGCTCAATTCTCCATTTAGTCCGACTGTATTTTGTGGGACCGTCCTGACGTGCCGCCTGACTGGAGACGAACACTATTTTCACATCAGCAGCCTTGGCAATTCGAATGAGGTGCCGACCAGTCCTTATTTCCTCATCTTCTGCAACCGACGTCGATGTATCCGCCGCCAAGTGGATTATCGCCTCAGCATTGTGCGGCAATGCGAAATCATGGCTGTTCGCGAAATCGAACTTCAGCCATGCCGCCCCTCCCGGAACAGGTGATCGCGAGGCCGCCACCACCGAATGGCCACGCTCCTTCGCTCGTACAAGGAATCTTCGGCCGATATAGCCGGTCGCCCCAGTAACTATGATCTCCATGCTCAGGAGCTCGTCAAAATTACACCGGCCACTATCAGCGCCACCCCAATCGCATATCTACCCGTCAGTATTTCATTGAACATCCACGCACCAAAAAGTGGCACCAGTACAAAGCCCAGCGCAAAATAAGGATAGGCTTTGGATAGCTCGACCGTGCGCAAGGCCCACACCCAAAGCCCCGTCGATGCCGCATACATTGCTGCCGCAAGCAACAGGATCCCCAACACACCCCAGTCGGCGATGGTTCCAATCCGGTTGTAATTGAGCGCGACCTGCTTAAACAGGATCTGTCCGGTGGTCATGATCACAACACATGCCAGGATGACCAAATTCCAGCGATTAAACATTTGCGCCAACCTTTGTGCCATCATCCTTTTCGAGATGACATACATAGAAGAGATTCAGATCCGGCAACGGAAGCCTGAACGGATACCAACTCTCATGAACCACCTTGAAATGGTGCCGGATGAACACCACAAGGTTGAAGATCGAATTGATATGTTCTGCCGCCTGAAGATAATCATAGGCGATCCCTCGACTTCTAGCGTTTCGCCTTGGCCCCATGTGACGACCGAGCCGCCACAAGAGTCCTGGATCACAGGGTAGAACGATTGATATGAGTCCGCCAGGACGCACGACCCGGTTCCATTCACTAAGCACCGCGACCGGATTTGGGAGATGCTCAAGCACATGTGTCGCGATAAGCCTGTCAAATTTATTTTCTGCATATGTCAATCTTGTCGCATCTTGCTTTTCGATAACCATGAGCCCACGTGCCAAGGTGTCTTTAAATTTCTCAGATGCAATGCGTAGCATCTCGTCATTGCCGTCTGTCATTACATATTCGTCGAATTCGTTTACATACCGAAAATGATGTCCCGACCCCGCCCCAACTTCGAGAACGCGGCCTGAACCACCGATCTTCGGTAATGTTCTCTCCAGAGCGGCATGGCTTTTTTGGAGAAGCAAACCCGCCAGAGTCCGTTCCGAATTGTTTGCATCATAGCTGTCAATGTAGTCTGACTCATAGGACGGTGCCTCACGCATACGCAGATCTCCAACACTCTCACTCGGCTTTTTTTCTGATAACCACAATGTGATGAAGACACAGCCACCTATCGAAAGGTGACAACAGCCACTGGAAGACACTTATCACAGGGCTCAATACAGTTGGCCATAGTGGCCTGAAGTTCAGCCCGCCTGATAGAAGATATTTCAAATAGTTGCCAACGCGGGCTTCGTGTACGATCTCGAGATACGGATGGGATTGCTCTAATCTGCTTCTGTCCCGGACAAATACCACGTAGCTCAATGCCTGATTCGCCCCATTCATCGGTCCGGCGACCGGTACATCCCATAATGGATAGGATTTATCAAATCCTTCGGTGGTGAAAAGGCGTTTGTAAAGGAATTCAGCGAAAGGGCCATAATACGGTTCGAGCAGTATTGCACCACCACCAGGCACGAGTACTCGATCGAGTTCTGAAAAGAATCTGTCCGGGTGCGGGAAGTGATGGAAACAATTCTGCCCGAAAAACACCCTCACCGATCCGTCAACCAGATCCATATCCTCCGCGTTGAGAATGCGATCGAGATGGAGTCCGGGCACGACATCAGTGGCTAAGACATCAGGGTACGTATCCCGCATAGGGGCAATACCGGCCCCTAATTCCACCCGAAGCCCTTCCCCTGACAAATGCAACCTGTCCAGCTGATCAAAGAGCCGATGGAACTCGACAAAAACGGACCTCAGCATCGGCTTAGCAGCCAAAATCTTTTGATGCACACCTAAGCGATTTTCACCGTCGATGTCGATGCCGGAGACGGCTGGATCACGCAGATAATCGAAGATGAACTTCATGTCGACCCTCTTCGATCGATTGCAACCCGGCTCCGCAATCTCTTATGAAGGGGCTGTCTCGGGATAGATGCGATGTCGTACCCCAGGAATGCCATTATGAATTGCAATCCCATAAGTACCGGCAGTGCAGCCAGCATGACTGTACCGGCCGACGTGGGGACGCCCAGACCAGAGGAACTCAGCCAGTGATAGCCACCATAGATTACGCCAAAGGTAAACATGGCGACGCCAAGTGGTAATTCGAGTGAAGCCAGCGACAGATCTCTGAGATAGTAGTTGTAGAAAATCCGTTTTACGACATTTCTGACATGCTTATAGAGGAACTCCATAAGAATTCTGGAAATCTTGAGGTTACTTACCTCATCTCCATATTTCGCATCCATGGGTATATCGACGACTACAGCACGCAGTGTATTCAACCGAAATAGAATATCTGTCTCGAAAAAATACCGATGGCTTATTTTATTAAATGGAAGATATCTGGCAACTTCAGCATGAATGGCAGTATATCCATTCGTTGGATCGAATAGATCCCAATACCCGGTAGACAGCTTGGCCATCAACGACAGGACGGCATTGCCGAACAGACGTGTGCGTGGCATAACACGGATCTCTTCGAGATCGAAAAACCGGTTACCTTTGGTGTAATCAGCTTCGCCCGCAAGAATCGGTTCTACAAACGCCGGGATCAGTCGTGGGTCCATCTGACCATCGCCATCAAGTTTAACGATGACAGATACACTGTCTTCAATCGCCGCTTGATAACCTGTCATTACGGCGGCACCTACCCCTTGATTCAGCGTGTGATAGATCACACGGACTCTTGGATCTAATACAGTCGCTTCGACATGTCTCCCGGAGCCATCCGGGCACGCATCGTCGATGACATAAATTTTTTCCACCTCATCGGGGATGCCGGCGAGAACCGACGCTATGTGCTGCACGACACGGTAACACGGAATTACAACTGCAACCGAACCGTCGACTGATTTGCTCGATTCTTGACTGGTCATCGCCGAAATGAAACTTCATTGAAAATAAGAGGAGTCTGGGTATGCCCCGTTGCATAGACCACAGCATAGGCCGCATTCCGAGGCGAAGTGAACTCGGTAGAATGTTGTGCCCACTCAGCGGAACACTCGAATACTTCGATTGCTGACTTGATGAATCGTTGATCAGCGTCCAGCCAGTTCACCTGCAACCGCCCCTGCGTCGGGGAATTCTCACAGCGCGCAGTGACAGCATTTCTGTACAGCACGCTCGGAGACACCGGTACCACTTGATAACCAAGTTGTTTGACACTGACAGCTACACCATCTGTGACCCTTTCGGGCTGACCAGACGACCATATCCAGTCTTCGTTCCCGCGCAATCCCGGATTGGCCAGTAATTCCGACTGAAATCTATACTCCGGTCGCAGTCTCCGAACGTTGATATGCCGGATATTCGATACCTCTTCGGTCGCACCCTTAACCATCTCCTGGTCAGTACGATCCGACCATTGGTCGTCTAGGATCACATATCCGACACCATATCCGACGAGAACATCGGCAATCTGGGCCGGTGAACCAGCATGTGTCACCAGTTCCTGGAATTTCCAATTGTACCAATTTGGGTAAAGCGCATTCGCCGCCAACCCCGCAACCAGAGGCTGAGAGAAGACCGCCACCGGTGCCTGCCCGATATTAATGGTATTCACCAAAGCAACTGCTTCACGAATTGGAAGGCGATTCTCGATATATGCCTTCCGGCCTGATGCGCTCAGAAGTGGCTCCATCTCCAGATTTCCGTAATATGTTCCCGCAGTGAAGAATGTCAAGTTCAGCCCAACTGTGAGGCACGCGACCCCGGATGCCAGAACACGAACGACGCGATTCCCCGAGAGAAAACCAGACATCCCAATGCCAATGCCGGCCGCCACGAGTGCGAACGCTGGAAAGATATAGCGGAGATAGGATACCGACATGAATACGAGCGCTATCGAGACGATCGCGACAAAAATAAGGGCCAGTGCTTTCTTATGCACCAGTATCAGAAGACCGATAAATGTCGGTATGAACAGTAATAGCCACTGGAACCCGGGAGCACCCGGGCGGCCCTCGATATACTTTTCGGAGCTGAATGTGACGTTGTACAACACATCCCATGTCAGGCCCCGGCTGAATATGGATGAACTATCAAAATTCACTATCGGATAGTGACTCGATTGGAAGATCTTATTGAAGAAGGGAAATACTGGATTTCCCGTCAGGCCCCATGCCGTTGCATAAGGTATCAGACCGATGGTTATCAGCATTCCTATCCCGACCAATATCGATTTAGCAAAACGCTGCTCCCACCATTGTCTATAGGTCAGTAGAAACAGAAGCAAGATACCAGGTAAAAACAGGAAGGAGATTGCCTTCGTTGCAATCGCAAATCCTAACAACAGTCCTGCAGTTCGCAGCTGATGGGGGTTCTCATCAGTCGACATTATCGTACGCATGATCAACAACGTGCCTGCAGCGATATATGCACTCCAGATCGACTCGACAAACAGACTGCTTGTTTCCGTAAAAGTCAGCGGCGTAGTCAGAAAGATCAGCACCGCCCATCTGGCACCCATACGAGACCCGCCGGCCCACGTAACCATGTCCCAGATAAACCATGACAACACCAGGACAAACCCGACGTTGAGCAGCCGTGCGGCCGACTCCCCGGCCAGCATGTATCCAATACTGTAGATCCAGTCGCCCAGCATGGGCATGACCGCCCAGATGTAAGTACTGACATCGAAGCTCCATTCATGCCGCCACGCCAGATGCGCAGGGACGAACAGATGCATGGCGAGCGCATCGTGCCCGACCTCCGGCATGAACGCGACGGTAAAATGGAGGAGCACCACTGCCGCTATGAAAAATTCCAGCCAGCTCGTCGTCCGATGGGTCCGCAGCCAATGGGCGAAGTCCTCACCCAGGCGGATGGCACCGCGCCAGTTCGCTGCAAGGGGAACCGCCAGGGCAATGCCATAAACACCCGGATAATTGACGGAAAAGTGAGCGATCAATCCGACCAGCGAGCCATACAGCCCAGCTCCGACCAGGAACTCCGCGGCTAAACCCCGCTGCTGACCCTCAACGCCTATTACGGACAGCACTGCGCGGCCCAGCAGGATCGCGGCCACGGCGAACCACGTTACCACCAGCATCGGCCACACGCCGCCCACAGCCACGCCGATCAAGCCGGCCAAGATCATCGCGACCCCTGCGAATCCAGCTGGTATGAATCGCCCGGCAAGTGCCAGGATCGGGATCGGTAGGCAATATGCCAGAAACACCCAGTACCCCGGGAGTTGGTCCCAGCGTGTCGGAAATACGAGTGGGATCGAAGTCCGTGAGAGCCCCCAGCCAGTGAGTGCTAATCCAATGACGAACGAAACCGATATGACACTACCGGTCAGTCGATTCATTGCGCGGCAACCTTGCGGCAGTAATACAGCTCCGTATTGAAGATGCCGCTTAGCGGGGTGTTATCGCGCGTATACTCAACCTTGAACCCGAGCTTTTCGAGCTCTGAGTCTAGGTCCCTGCCGTAGGTTCGGTACGCAAGTACGCCATTGCCGGTCTCGTTATTCGTGTCTCCATGATACTCCGGCTCCAAAAGATGGACATCCTTGGAAGGATCGTCGGAATCGGTAACCTGAACGCGCACCAGTGTCTCGTCCCATGATCGGTCGTGTGGTACGGTGAAGATGTATATGCCATCCGGTCTGAGGACTCGATATATCTCCCGATGGGCACGATGATCTAGCCGCACATGTTCCATGACATCACTGGTGATGACGATATCCAGAGACTCATCCTCAAACGTGAGACATTCCAGATTCTGATTGGTTATTCCCCTGCCGAGCTTCTCTCCCAACGGGCGTGCCGGCCTGTATTGAGAAACCAGTACCTCGACCCAGTCACAGGCCCTCAGCAGATCCGTTATCGGATAAGCGCACGTCGCATAATAGAAAGGCGGTTGCGTGTCGTAAACCCGCAGGGTGCGTCCAGCGCCCGTGTGCGGTAGTGCAGCCAGAGATTTCGCCCGAATACCCGCCAACTCACCTACTGCTTTCAAAACGCCGCGGCCGATTGAGCGATATCGACTCGTCGTCTGACAGTGCTCGCACGTCAATGACTCCCTCCACAGCGCTACATCCGAATAGAAGAACCGCGATGGTTTCCCGCACACGTTGCAAACGCCGGAAAAGTAACTACTACCCTCAAAAACAGCTGGAATCGGTAAGGCATTTCTGCGGTACGAATGCGGAACCCAAGCCCCCCACTTGGCCTCGTATGTAGCTTTATTTTGTTCGAACAGCGCTTCGCGCTCCGGATTCGTAAGCTTTCCGAAAGATGCAGACAGATGATGATGAACGAAGACGTCTTCCGCACACGCTACACGCAGGCCAAGTTGCTCCACCCGGCGACAATAATCGTCATCCTCGAAGAAACCTCGACCGAAGGCCTCATCCAATACCCCGACGCGCTCATATACAGTCCGCGGCATCATCACACAGAAGAACGCCACGGTTCTCATATGGAATGTCGCCCCGATATGGCGACGAGTGTAGTGTGTCGCTGCTGACGGCATCTGACTCATGTCATCGTACGCTATGTCGATCTTAGCTTCGTTCCCTATATTATTCGTCACGGGCCCGATCAGGCCGATATTGTTGTCCCGCTGGAGATGCCTTACCAATGTCCTGATCCACCCCACCGTGACATAGGTGTCGTTGTTGAGCATGACCAGGTAGTCGCCCGTGGCCACATCCAACCCCTGATTGTTGGCGGCTGCGAAACCACGGTTCTCGTCGTTCAGAATGAGTTGACGGTTGTTCGCACCACGAACCCACTCCTCCAGAAATTTCCTGGATCCGTCCGCCGAAGCATTATCGACGACGATGATTTCTAGATTCTTGTACTGGCTGTGCGTGTCCACGCTCATGAGGCATGCACGTGTCAAGTCGAGGTTGTTGTAGGTCACGACGATGACGCTCACTTTGGGGTCATCGTCGTCAGACTCGGCAGCCACCATAAGCGCATCTGACCGTTGAATCCATGTCTGCTCTTTGGCAAACCGGCGCCTGTCCGCTACCTTCACTTCCGGATCAGATTCCTCGAGTGCGCGCTCGATAGCGGCGATGAAGCCATCGTGGCTGCCCGCCGTATAAACAAGATCATCGAACTGAGACATCTCTGGTAAATCAATCGACACGACCGCTTTTCCTGCACTGAGATACTCATAAATCTTCACGGGATTAGTGGCCAATGTCAGCGGCATAACCTTGAAGGGTAATATGCAGATATCAAAACTGTACAGATAGAACGGCAGATCGCCGTAAGATACCTCACCGACGAACTTGATATTCGGCAACCGGCTCAATCTCGCCTGTGCATTGGCAGTATCCGCACCTATCAGCAGCACGCAACAGTCCGCAAACCGCTTCGCCACCTTCTCGACGAGACCCTGGTCAAACCATTCCGCTATCGCACCGTAATAGCCGATGATGCGGCGCCCATGCTCGTCCTGATATATCGTGGCCGGCACGTGAGCAAAGTGCTCATATTCGCCAGCATTCCTGACTAGCAGATGACGTCGTGCATGCGGCGAGATTGCCTCATCCAGCCATGACGATGTCGTGATCGTCAGGTCAGCACCCGCGATCAACGCCCGCTCCAGTGAAAGTACCGCCGTATCCGTATTGCCGAAACCCTCGTGATGATCCATGCAATCGTAGACCACCTTTGAATTCGGAAGGACACTCGCGACGCCGTACCAAAACGGATGTTGGACGATGGAAATGGTTCTGTGGGAGTCGGCCCAATCCAGAACCTCTCCTACGCTTCCCCTCAGCTGCGTGATCTCCTCGATACCGGGGGCCGACGAATAGATCATCGGTGCGTCCTTGGCGAACAGCCTCACTTGGAAAAGACGGCCTTCGGAATCGAGCTGTTCAACATCAAAACCAGCTCGCGCGTCATCGACGAGACAGGCCGATACGTAGAACACCCGGCGTCCGGCAACGGCCAGGGCGCGAGCCAGATGCTGTGGGCGTTGCTGCCGGAAATGCCAGTCGATCACACCCCAGATAATGTAATCGGGTAGCACTGCATTCGGTGCGACTGGTCTGATGACCGGCGCCTGGAACTCTGCTTGCCTTACCAGACTGCGACGCGTCCTCTGAAGGGTACGCTTGACGCCTCCGTGATAGACCCTGCTCAGCACACGCTTGGCGGGCGGCGGGATCGGAAGTCCGTGATATATACGACGCAAGCACTGAATTGTCTGCTGCCGTTCCGCAGCTGGCATGCCATACCGCGTCACCCTGGCGGCAAATCTCAAGGGAGCGGTGATCTTCCATGATCGGGTCTGCAACAAGCGCGAATAGAGCGCGAGTGCCTCGTCTCTCTCGGCCAATGCAATCTCCTTGTCGCGCAACAGACTATCCCGTTCGGCAAGCGCTGTACCCAACTCTCGCTGTAGATGGAATTCGTCCGTCGCAACCCTCAATATGGAAGCCTGTGTCTCGGCGACTATGCTGGAAAAGGCCAGCTGAGCATTGTCATCTATTGTTGTCTTGAGATCGGACGGCATGGAAACTTCTTGTTTTTTATGCGCCAGTACGAAACGGCGATAGCATGGGGGGGTGAAATCGAAGGGATATAGTTCCCTGTTGAAACGCTCACTGAGCTCCAGTATCACCGAATGTGCGGACGGTAACTCCCACCCGCATATGACGATACCGAGCAGTGAGCTGAGCCATGGTGCGTGCCCATGTCCGACGATATCCACGGACCAGCCCAATGCGGAAAGTTGCTCCTTGACTTCGTGCGCACTCGGCAGCCGGTAACTGAAGTGTTCTTTCAACCACGAATACGGGTGACCGTAGGCTGTTTCATATGCTGTGGAAACAGCCTGATCAACAGCTATAGCTGTCTCATCATCTGATGTGGGGAAACCGAGAATGAGCCCTTCCTTGGCGAAGCTAGCCAATTTTTCAACAAACGCCAGCCGCTCAGATGCCGGAATATGTTCCAAGACATCGACACAAGTAACAAAATCGAATTTCCGCCCAGCCAGTTCGGGGGCATCGATATTACCAGAAATATATTCCCCTTCTCGCTCCTGAGGGCCGGTTATCAGCGGATCGGCGTAGGTAATGCGATAGCCATGAAGAAATTCTCCAAGCAGACACTCCGGCCCGGCCCCGGCGTCGAGAATCGTTCCTTCATTAGCCAAAGCACCGAGCAGGTCTGCACACGCCTTGTAACGAGAATACTGATCGAACAACATTTCCATTCTTGGCGTGTTCTCAGCCATATATTATTCCGATTTCAGCCAGCCTACCCAACGTCCCTGCTATGAGATCTCGCATCTCTTGCAGTTGCTGTACCGAAAAATACTCATGATGCTTGCATACTGAGTCTGCATGGATCGCCAAACGCGGATTAGTACCTCCGATCGCCAAACCTCGCTCATCGACCTCCTCGTGCTCGAGCCGATGATGATTCAGAAGAGCGTCTTCCCACGATAGGCCAAGGAAGTCTACAACCCCATCAATCTGCTTTTTTGGATCACTCACCAGATACTCGTAGCATAGTGCATGGACCGGGATACCTGCCTGGATTAAGGTAAATAATGCCTCTGTTTTAAATTTCCAATAAAGCGCCCCAACCAAATGATCCGGGAAATCCTCTCGCTCTATCGCACGTAAAATGGATCTATTTTGTTCTGAAAAATCGACACCTTCGGTTTTTGATATCAGTATTTGTTTTCCGTATTTCTGCAGCCAGGTTTCGCCATCTGGATATGTCAGCTTGATCATCGAACGAACAACATCCCGGCAATCACGCACCATGAAGATCACAGGCTCATGGCGAT
>JACDJB010001931.1_pt1 | contig 15921 bp, 12 predicted proteins | sample 7454121 | NCBI WGS metagenome assembly JACDJB01 (sample SAMN14253290, study PRJNA609438) | sludge metagenome | isolation source: sludge after 25d culture with pyrite | collected 2018-12-20 | reverse complement strand
TTTCTAATTTATATGCACTGAATAAGAGGTATCCCAGCGCAAATAATAAAACAGCCATTCCTCCTGTTTGGCCGTAAGAATCGGAAACAATACCCATGATAAATGGAATGATGGCTCCACCGGCAACGCCCATGATAAGTAATCCGGATATTTCGTTTCCACGCTGAGGTTGTCTTCGCAGAGCTGCTGAAAAAATAATAGAGAAAACATTAGCTACTGCAAGACCCAACACAAATACCATAGCAAGAATAGTCCACATATTCGCAGTTAACAGCATTATCAAAAGTGCAGGTATGGCAAAAAGCATCGATACAATGAAGAAGTTTCGTCCCGATAATTTAATTAACAAAATCGCTCCTGCAAATGTTCCCACAGTTCTGGCTACAAAATAAAGGCTGGTACCCAATCCCGCCTTCTCGAGCGGTATATTACTGCGTTCGATCAGGAATTTAGGAATCGTTGTGTTTAAACCTACATCAACCCCCACCACGAAAATTATGCCCAGGAAGAGCATCAATAGGGTTCGGTCTTTTAACAAGCCAAAAGAGCCGGCAAAGGATGATAAAGAGACATCTACAGGTTCTTCATAAATAGGCGTCAACATAAGCCATAATCCGGAAATAACGGTAATCGCAGCGAAAATCAAAAAGATAAATTTCCAGTTACCTAAACTAACTGCTGCTACCCCGGCGATAATAGGGCCCAAAAATGCAGCTATGGCTTTTATGAATTGGCCCAATGTGAGGCTACTGGTTAAACGCTCACCTCTTACCACATTCGACAACAAGGGATTAAGCGATACCTGGATAATGGTATTACCAATTCCCAGAAGGCTGAAAGCTACCAATATCATAGCAAAGCTATAGGACACCAAAGGCACCAGCATGGCCAAAAAAGTTATGCCCATACTTATTAGTACTGTATTTTTTCGGCCCAGCCTATTCATCAGCAAACCTGTGGGTACCGATAAGATAGCGAACCATAAGAACAACATCATGGGCAAGAGGTTGGCCAGGGTATCGCTTAAAGCAAAATCCTGCTTTACATAGTTTGTTGATATCCCTACAACATCTACAAACCCCATAATAAAGAATCCGAACAATACAGGCAGAACCCTGGTGGTTGAAGCATTATTATTCATACATTTTAGTTTAATTTTATCCCTTATTCCTGATCTTCTTTACGGCATCAACCATCCCCATAAAACCATCCACGGGCACGTAATCGGCGATGGAATTCCCGGAGCCTAATCCATAACCCCGGCTCATGCTCCTGAATTTGGTCCCTTTTTCCGATACAATCCGGAACACTTCATCGTAGGAATTCAGGCAGATGGTGTTTACATCTATACCACCAAACAGCCCGATGCGGTTGTTGTATTTCTCAATCCATGTTTCAAACGGAGCTATTTCATCTTCATTGGAGTGCTTGGCATCAATTCCAAGGTGGATGATATCATCCATGATCTCAAAAATATTCCCGCAACTGTGCAACAAAAATTTCTTCCCCGCCCCGTGTACGGTATCAATCACTCTTTTATACTGGGGCAAAATATGCCGGCGGATGGTGTCCGGTTCGAGCAGGGTACCTGATTTAAATCCGAGGTCGTCACCCATGCGGAAAAACACGAAGATGTCATTGTACCGGCGCACCATCTCCCTCCATAGTTCAACATACAGATCACCTATTTTCACAAACAGGTCGGCAAACAGATCGGGATCGATGTATTGCAGCACAGCAAGGCTCTCAAATCCAACCAGGTCTTCGGCAGATTCAAAAATGCCGTAACCGCACCCGCCATAGGCTTTCATTCCTGGGGGCAACACTTTCCGGATGGCTTCAAGATGCGGTGTGTAAGTATTCCAAAATATTTCAGGCAGCTCGTCAAAAGGAAATTTATTGAAATCGTCCCTGGTTTGTATGGGGCCCAGCATACCGCCCATGATGGCGCCATGACCGGGAAAAATTTCACAAATAGCTGCTTCATAGTCAAAGGCATCGTAGGTCATATCTTTCCAAAAGCCTATTATCCGGCGATAATAGGCTTCAAATTCGTCAGGTTTGCTTCCTTCCAATTCAAACTCAAGGCCTATTGCCTTCTCAATAAATGGTTTGTCGATGTGGTGCTCGTAAAGAGGCAATCTATCGGGACGCCGGTTATGCAACACCATTTCTATTTGACGGTAATCGGGTTGAAAATCCATAATCGTTATTGCAAGTTTTCTCTTGATATCTTTACTTTATTTGGCTTGCAGTTCGTTCACCCTATATTGCATCCTTTTTAAACGGAGGAAGTTTTAATCTGCAATGCTCATTTGAACAGGTAATTTCTGTGTGACTTTGGCGGTTGCAACCCATTCGGCCCCTCTAAGAATTAGGGTTTGAAATCCAATATTTTTCATAGCCCGAACATCGTGTCCCAAAATAGTATGAAAAATCCGGCCTTTGCCAAAGTTGAAAACTGAAATGGCCGGTTGTTTTTCGAGTTCTCCGCTTAATACTGTATCGTTTAAAGCACTGCCCAATACCTGAAAGTCCTTGTTAAGTTCGGCGTTAAACCACAATTCATCGAATGTTTCAAAGTCACGGAGTCCTTTTGTAATGGGGTGTTTTTGGTTTTCAATAACAACCTCAACCTGACCGGGAGGGCCATGCCAGGTGTTTTCGACCCAGGCACCCGTGGAAATCTTTTTGAATTCAGGCCATTTGTATAATGCTGAAGTAGAAGCATGAAAAAACAGGACACCACCTCCCTCTTTCAGAAACCGGAGTAATCCATCCTCTGTTTCGCGAGGCCAGACCAGATCATTATCAGGGAATGAATTCCAATTGCTGATTACAGCATCAAACAACCTCAGGTCCTGGTAGTTTAGAGTATCGGGTCTGTTTGTAATTTTAACTTCAAATATCCCGCTTTCACGCAACATGTTTTCTAAAAAAGGGGTGGTCTCTTGCCACGCATGATTGTTGTTCCCACTCAAAATAAGGATTTTGATCTTTTCCTTTCCTTTAATTTTATCGCGGGCAAATGTCGGGTAATATCCAACTGCCATAATGATTGCAACAATAAAAAAGAGGTGTTTCTTCATCTCATTATAACTTAAATTTTTCAAAGGTATTCGATGCAGCTCGCTTATAATGGTTCTCTTGTGTGAAACACTTTACATAGCCTGCCCCGTACTTACGGGGGCTCGTTTCATATACTCTAATAACTTGTTTTTCAAGGTGTACGACAAATTTCCCTCGTAATCCGGATTTGCAAGTTTACTTCGATGCATCCAATATTTTCGAGGCCTCCATTTTCATTAAACGCACAGCTTTGCCCAACGCACCGGCAGCAGCCAAAAAGGTATTAGAACCATGGGGTTTATGGTCGATTACCGAATACCATTCAAAAAACCCCTTATTTTTTATTGCCCTGTCCAGAAACGGACTAATTTCCTGATAGGCCAGGTCCAGATGCCCTGTTTTGATCATTGCTTCAATGCCACGGCCTCCCCACCATGTCCAGTCGGCAGCATTCACATACACATAAGGCTTAGCATCTATATTCTGAAAACTACCTTCGGGATAGGGCGGATAGTTAATTATTGCAATGGTCATTGATCCCGATTTCTTTTTTATTTCAATCATCTTTTCGAATGCATTTTTAATCTCCTCTTCATTTAATATCCCCCCAGCTAATATGGCACTCACAGTTCCTCCAAAATAATGTATCTCGTTCTCGTTGAATCCCTCAAAGGGTGAGTCATCTAAATAAAGATGAGGGATAAATTTTTGATTTTCTTCGTCCCATAGGTGCTTTTTCACATTGGCGGCAATGGCCCTTCTTTCCTGTTTCCAATGATCTAACTTTTCTTTATCCTCTTTTATACATTCCATAAATTCATCAATAGCAAGGACATACATAGCATTATCATATACATCCACACACCAGTGTGTATCCTCGGAGACATACACGCCCCAGATGGTCTCCGGCTGAACATCTGTCCAATCAATGGTGGTTGCCCCATAAAGCAAACCATACTCTTCGGAGTACATCTTCTCCTTAAGAAAATTGAGGGCCATCTCGCAGCGCTCAAGTACCGTTTTCCCATTTTTTTCTTCAAACAATATCCCGCTATCCCCTGTGGTTTTTATATATCTGGCAATGGCCAGAATCAGAGAAGTCTCCTGATCTGTTTCAACCGTGTTTTTGTGTGCCTTATAATTCGGTGCTGTTTCAGAATATATATAATCATATCCTGCTTCAACATCCAACGGGGTATAGCCATCCACTATGTTCCCATCCTCTCCCTGAAAATCAAAAAATAACAACAACCTTTCTTTGATTCTCTCTTTTGGATTAACTTCAAGGGCGATTTCAATAAAGCTTGCAAAATCCCGAACCCAGGTTTCGTTATAATTGCTGCCTGCATTAAATTTCCCATCTTCAGGATCCAGCATCTCTTTAGCCATTTCCAAAACAACATCAAGGCGTTGGTCATTTACTATTGCCCTGGCAGTGGCTCGTTTATTGGATTTTTCAATATTTGAACATCCCATTGCAAGAGATACAATGACCAATGATAAAAATAAATGCTTCACAGTTTCTTAATTTTTAATGTATTATTAGCAACTTCTTAAATATTTCCAGGAATTGTTTTAAGGATAAAAGGCACCGGGATTCCGGTTTTCATTTAAAGCGTATAGGGTGCCCTTAAATCCCTGTGAAAATATTCCTGTGCCAATTCGGGATAATTAATGATCTTTCGGCCCGGAGCATCCCACACGATTTTATCCTTTCCCGAACGTATTAATATATTTCCCATGTGGCTGATGCAATCGGAAAGAATTGCCTCATTTATAGGGGTTAGCGGCTCTATTACGCCTTTAATGGTCTTAATAAAGTTTAACCCGTGAAGGTTATTTTCCCCCGTAACGTTTTCATTCAGTGTAGTGTGCAGTGCAGGAATGTTCGAAGCTGCTGCTCCCCGTCCCAGGCTTATCCAGCCTTTGGTGCCGTAAAAGGTCGTTCCGTCGCCACTTTTGAGCTTTTGCATCATTTCATCCGCGTAATTGGTACTTACAAAATGCACGTTGAGACCATTCTCATAGTTAATATTCATATCCCAGTATTGTACCGTGTCGAAAATCACCTCTTCGGGGAAAAATGAACCCGAAGCTGTAAAGGTGCCCCTGTCGTTCATTTGATCCGTTGCTCCCCAAACGGCCACATCGAGAGGATGCGCCCCCCAGCCGGCAATAAAACCGAGGGCGTAATCGTAAATGAACCAGGCGCCCGTGTAGGCTACCCTGGCCGGGGAATAGGGTTTTACAGGTGCGGGGCCCAGCCACCTGTCGTAATCGAGGGTTGCAGGAGGCTGTTCATTTACCTGAGAGCTTTGGGGTTCTCCTTCACCGGGGGGTGCCCAGATTTCAATTTTTTCAATCTCTCCAATCTGCCCCGATTTAACCATCTCAATCCCTTTGCGGACATGCTCCAGCGATCGTTGCTGCGTGCCATAATGAAAAACCAGATTCTTCTCTTTTATTAGCTTTTCCAGTTCAATCATATGATTTAAGCTTAACCCGAGAGGTTTCTCCAGGTATATATGCTTTCCGGCACGAGCCGCCTTAATAGCCATAGGAAGGTGCCAGTAATCACCGCTTGAAATATGAACCGCATCGATATCTTTTCGTTCCAGGATTTCCTGAAAGTCGAGATAAGGCTTGCAATTGATGTCCTGATTGTCCTGTTTTTTGTAAAACCCTGAGATTCGTCTGGCCAAATCTTCACGCCTGTTGGAGAAGGCATCACAGGTCGCCAGGGAAAGCGATTCTCTGCGGGGAAGGAAATAAGAGAGTGTGGTGGCAGTCCCTCTTGATCCTGTTCCAATATGGGCCATTTGAATTCGTGAATTCGCACCCTTCGCGCACGATGATAATATGGTTGGAAAAACCAGGGCCCCGGTTGCAGCACAGGCCGTCTTTTTCAGGAATTCCCTCCGGTTGGTTTGTTTTGAGTTCATACTAATTTGATTGATGATTGATAGTTGATCAATTCTGTCCGGTTAATATTTAAGACAACCTTCGCTTCACTGTCAATAATATAATAATTTAGGTTCGCGCCATAGCGTGAACCTAAATTATAACCTATCCCGAAGCTACTCCTTTGCCAGCTCCTTAAGGTAAACGAGACTCTGCTTTATGGCCTCCTCGCCGGCAATCTCGAAGGTGGAAAACCCGTTAAATCCGGCTTTTACCAACTCGTGAAAAACCTCCCTCACCGGAACAACACCGGTTCCCAGAGGAATGACAGCCATGCCGCAACCAAATATCTTGCCCCGCTGAGTTTCCATTTCGGAAGGTAAATCCTTCCAATGTACATGTTCAATTAACCCCCCAAACCGTTTTACGTATTCTATCGGGTCTCCGCCTCCAAGCCATAGATTCCCTGTGTCGAGATTTAAAGCCAGGGCATCTGAATTGCAGGCATCCAACACTTTTTCGGTACCGCGAATAGATGTTGAAATGGGACCATGAGGTTCAAATAAGATTTTGACCCCAAAATCCTTTGCAATTTTAAGGGGCTCATAAAGTTTCTCAGAGATTATAAATACGGCATTATCTTCCGACAGGTTTTTCCCAAACTCAGTATGGGCTTCCCCTTCGGTTGTTACAACATGTTTAATTCCAAGAGCTCCGGCAAGTTTTACTGCTTTGATAATCTGGCTGGTTCCATAACGCCAGGGAGCAGAAGGATCAAGGAGAAGTGAATGTGCACAAACCGTGGAAATTTGCAGGCCGGCATCATCAAACATGCGCTTCAAATTATAAGGATTGTCATCAAGGCTTGCCATGGAAGTAAAACCGAAACCAGCCCCGAGACAAGCTCCGTCCGAACTATCAGTGATGTCTGCATATGAGAACCCCCAGGATTTAATAATTTCCAATTGCTTATCCAACGTTATAAATGGCTCCACTAAAGCAAAGCATCCAACCCTGTCAATCAATTGCATTTTTGTAGTTTTCATAGTAATTAGTTTTGTGTTTATAATTAAACTATTTTATTCAAGCTATTTTATTCAAGGAACTGTGATTTGGCCACTGACCTCAGAATAATTGTATTTTCTTGAACTGGGATCATTCACCCTCGCTCCTACCCTTATAAAATAAGATCTTTTACTTTTAAGGTTTGTTAATTCGGCGTGATGAATAGTTGAATATACATCTGCATTGCTGACATCATTAAAATCAAACCCTTGTTTAAACTCTACGATTGATGCACCATCACCGACAAAAGGGGTATTTGCAACAAATACCTGAGCATCTGTGACCTTATATTTATCTGATGAGCTGCTAATTTTGAAGTCCAGGGTTACGGTTGAACCTGTTTGTTTCAAATTTGTAACAGAAACATTCAAATAGGGTTCAACTTCGAAAGAAACTGATGTTACACCCTTAATTTCCACAGTTTTTCCTTCAACCGGGATAAACGGCCCGTCAACAGGGGTCACTATATAAGTTCCCATAAATACTTTTGAATTCATAAAGGTACCATCCGGTTTTGAAGAAAACTTTAATGGTGTTGGATTGTCGGACCAACTTGTCTCCTCCAAGTTGATCATACAATCATAAGTTTGTGTTTGCAATGGCTTTCCCGTATTCTTGTCGATTATTACGCCGGTCAAAGTCTCCTTCGGCAAATCGTAATTATCTATCTCAAAACATGATGCGAGCAAGAATGGAATACAGAATACTGGCATTAGTTTTATGCTAAATAGATTTTTCATACTTTTAAATTTTATTGATTTTTACTATTACTCTCATAAACTCTTATCATTATGGGAGTTAAATTCCTTACATTTACACTTAATAAAGTGGATTATTAGGCAGCAGATTCGGGTTTTTCCCAATTTCACTTGCAGGAATTGGTTCGTAATATAACTTCACAGGGAAAGTCCATTCAGCATCAAATTTGTGTTGCCCCTTCAAGAAGATATATTTTGCCTCGTTAAATACATAATAAGGTGCAAATGTTTTATAATGATTATGATCTATTTCCTTATCTGCCGTCCTCCAGCGAATGAAATCCCACCATGTATGATTTTCAAACCCCAGTTCTTTGCGTCTTTCCAATCTTACAACATTAATATCTTCCAACTGATCAACAGAATTCAATAGTTCAGCTCCGGCCCTGTCGCGAATGTCGTTTATACATGAAAAAGCGTCCTCCATGTAGTTGACATCAGTCTGACCCTCTAAGGACAATTCGCATGCTGCTTCAGCCCTGTTCAATAAAATTTCCGCATATCTTATAGCAAGCCAATCTCCGTCCGATCCCCATTCCGTTAATTGAGCGGTAGTAGGATTAGGAATCAAATACTTTCTCAAATGAAATCCGGTAAAGGTCCCATTATTATTACCTAAGCCACTCAGGCCCTGTACACGCATTCCATTCCACATAACATCGCTGGACCCTGCAGTGTGTAGCGTTCCCGGGTAAGTCTCATAAATACCTCCCTGGACATCGATTTTTTGCCCTCTGAATGTTTCTCCTGGGAAAAGAACCGTTGCTCGCAGACGCGGTTCAAGATCGGTTAACAGATCTTCGGGTTTATCAAAACGTATTGGGTTTCCCGAATCGTCTTCCACCTTCATTTTTCCAAACAATTCGACCCACTCAATAGTAGGGTTCATTGCACTTCCATAACCACTGGGTCCTGTCATTTGATGAGGAGAATTATAACAATCCCAGGAATAAGTCACCCCTGCTACTTTTGAGTATTGTCTTATAAATATGTTTTCGGAACTTGTTTTATCGAAAAATAGATTCGCATAGTTTTGAATTTTATCCGGATTCTTTCGATACAGCGCATACCCGCCTTGTTCAACTAATTTAGAAGCTTCAAAGCTTTTTTTGAAATAGCCTACTGCCTTATTCTTTGGAATACCCACAAGTCCGTTTAATTGTACTGTTCCGTATTTGGCAATTGTGCCCGCATAGAGCATCACGCGTGATTTTAACGCGGCTGCAACATATTTATTTGCACGTCCTTTGGTTGATTTATCTGCCGGAAGCATTTCTATTGCTTTGTCAATGTCCATACCAATCTGATCCCAGACTTCCTCTTCTTTATTTCTGGAAACCTGCAATTCTTCAAGCTTTTGATCAGGATATTTTTGAACAGATGTGATAATAGGAACTCCTCCGTATCTTTTAACCAAACCAAAATAAAAGAAAGCTCTTGCAAAATAGGCCTCTCCTAACCAATATGAAATTTTCTGTTCAGAAAAGTTAGCAGCATAGGTTGGAAGTGTTTCGAGGAAGTAATTGACATTACGTATATCATTGTAATTCCAGTATGAAAAACCTGACCTTACCTCCCATCCGTAAACGTAGTCGGATCCCATATATTCACCTGTATTATGCCCCAATCCATCGAACTGATTCCAAGCGTGGAATCCACCTGTTCTTGAATAAGTAAATGACTCCATAGGTAAGGCTCCATAAAGCCTGGTCATATAAGCTGTAACTCCAGCTTCACTTGTAAACACCTCCTTATCGCCAATAATATTCATCGGGGGAATATCTAAATCATTACACCCTATAAATAGAACAGCAATAAAAGTGATAAGTAAATATTTAAATCTTTTCATATCATATTAAAATTAAAAGTTAACACTAATTCCAACGTTAAACGTCCTGCTTATTGGATATAATAACCCATATGTATCACTAGGATGCTCCGGATCAAGGTATTTAATGCCAGTAAAAGTAAGTAAGTTATAACCATTTAAATAAATTCGGGTAGCCTCAATTCCTATTTTGGATAAAATTGGTTTGGGCAGTGTATAACCAATCTCTGCACTTTTCAGACGCAGATAACTTGCGTTTTCAACGGCTGCTGTTCCCATACCAGTCGGACGTCCGATAGGAGGACGATTTCCAGCAACCCAGACTGTTGTAGGATCATAACGATCTGCATTAGGGTCAACCGGGTGCCATCTGTCTAAGAACATTGTCAAAATATTGCCATTTCCCCATGGAAAAGGAGTAACCAGCTGATCACCATATTGTACATAGGTCATTGCAGAGCCCTGGAACAATAAATTAACATCAAAACCTTTATAATCAAGAGCTGTAGTAAAACTGTAATTGATTAATGGAACATTGCGAAGTCCGATCGGATGATCATCATTGCCATCAATCACACCGTCGTCATTCCAGTCAATATATTTATAATCACCTGGTAAGGATTCTATATTACCCCCTCCTTGATTTACCGAATTAGAATATATCTCGCTGTATGAATTGTAGACTCCGTTAGATTCAACTCCCCACCATATATTATTATTCCTGTTGTTATTGTTATTTCTCCAGTTTAAATAGGAATTTCCCAGTGCGGCTCTTTCAAAATATCTCGTTTGAGTATTGGTATAGGAGAAAATTGCAGAAAGATTGAGATTAACTGCACCGACTTTATTTTGATGAGTCAGCATCAGTTCGTAACCCCTGCTTCGATCGGAATTCAAATTCTCCTGTGGCATACTTGCCCCTACGGTTCCCGGAATGGTCAATAAGCGATTGCCCAATAATCCATTTCTGTCTCTTTGGAAAACGTCAAGCTGGATTCCAAGCAAACCTTTCCAAAGTGTTGCGTCAACACCCAAATTGGCTGTTTCTGCGGTGTACCATGTGATATTATAATTGGGCATCCCTCTAAAACCAATACCATTGATAAAGTTGCCATTAAAGAGATACCCTGAACTTGGATAATCATATCCTGTCAGAAACTGGTAAGCGGCAGCACCGTCATCTCCCATTTTACCGTAAGAAGCTCTAAACTTCAGGTTGTTGATGAAGGAAAGTGTAGAAGAATTTCTCATAAATGCCTCTTCAGAAATTCTCCATCCAACAGACACAGCAGGGAAGAAACCCCATTGAGCTCCCTTTTTAAATTTTGAAGAACCGTCGTAACGGAAGCTGAATTCAGCAATATACCGGGATGCATAATCATAGTTAAATTTACCTACCAGGGCTTTATTCGCAAATTTATAAAGACCGTTTAAGTCCATATTACCTATCTGATTGACTTGATTTCCGGCAAAAAGCTGGTCAATGGGTAACGAGAGTTCGCGAGAAGCCATGAAGTTATCACCTTCAATTGACCCTTCCTCATAAAGCAACAATGCTGTGACATTATGTTTTTCATAAAATTGTCTTTGGTAATTTAATGAAAGTTGCAGCAAAGTGGCTGACTTTTCATAAAATTCTCTGCTGATTGCTGAAGGTGACTGTGCTATGGAAGGCGTATATGTCTCGTTTTGAGGATCATATGAATATAGTGAATATTCTTTTCTGTATGATTTATTTACAGATGTATTGTAGTCATAACTAAACATTCCCCTGGTGGAAAGCCCTGTAATGTAGGGGATATCATAGGTTAAAGCCAAAGAACCCTGAAACCATTTGTTACCGTATTTTCTGTAGCCGCTCAAATCAGAATTAGTTATGACAACCGTATTGGCAGCGTCAAAGGCATCACCAGGATATAGCGGATTATTATTGGCAAATACCGGGGATGTTGCTGATTGTCTCCAAAGTGATTTAAATATAGTTTCCGCTGAATTAAAAGGCTGATCCTTATTGTCCAAAATCCCCGAAAGCTTCATTTCAGTCTTTAAACGCTTGCTAATCTGTGCCTCAACATTAGCCCTGACATTGTAACGTTTATAATTCAAATCATTGCTTTTCCAATAACCATCCTGATTCAAATATCCAAAATTGAAATAATAATTCAAGGTATTATTGCTGCCGCTTGCGCTCAGATTATGCTGATACATTGGTGCAACGTCCTTAATTGCTACTGTTTCCCAGTCTGAACTTTGCTTTTGTCCGCTCCGATAGAGTTCAAATTCAGCATCCGAATGTTGCAAAAAAGGATTATTAAAATTTGTCATTGTCTTTTCATTCATCAGCGTCATCTGGGTAATGGCATCGGCCGGCTGAGGCAAACCGAGTGGTTGTTGCATACCCAAATTATAACTGTAATTAAGTTCGGTTTTACCTGATTTTCCCTTTTTGGTGGTAATTAATACAACGCCATTTGCCGCCCGTACACCGTATATTGCAGCGGAGGCATCTTTCAAAACAGACATACTCTCAATTTCGTTAGGATTCAGACGAGAAATATTGTCTCTTGGAACACCATCAATAATGATTAACGGAGAACCCAGGCCGCGAATATCAAACGTACTATTAAATGAGCCTGGCTCACTGCTTCTCTGAACAACTCTCACTCCTGGTATTTTCCCGGTAACTATATTCAGAAGGTTCTCATTCTTTGTTTTGACCAATTCCTCTGCTTTTACAGAAGATACTGCTCCGGTCACTGTAACTCTCTTTTGTATACCATAACCTACTGCAACTACCTCTTCCAAGCCTACTATTTCCTGTTCCAGAGTCACGTTAATAGATGTCTGTCTTCCAACAACAATCTCTTGCGTCCTCATCCCCACAAATGAAAACACCAGTGTACCATCCCCCGTCACACCAGCCAGCGTAAAGTTCCCATCCATATCCGAAATAGTTCCGGTGGTAGTCCCTTTTAACACGATGGAAACACCGGGGATGGGTTCCCCATTGGTATCCACCACCCTTCCTGTAATGGTTCTGCTTAGTTGCTGCATTTCGGGTGGTGATTTTTTCTCGCTTTCGTTCAGAATAACCACGTACCGATCAACTATTTCATAGCCAATACCTGCGGGAAGCGTTTTATCAAGGATTTCTTCCAGTGTCTTATTCTTAAAATCAACCTTGACTTTCTGATTTGGGTCTAACTTTGAACTTGAAAAAGCAAACCTGAACTCGGTTTGGTTCTCAATTTCCTGAAACATCTCCTGGAATGAAGCTTCAGCTAAATTTAGTGTCAGCTTAGTACCCTGAGAGTACAAACTGGCAGAAACCATCATCGTAGAGACTAATAAAAGAAACGTGGTTAGTTTCATAACTTTTACAATTTTTCGTAGCAGAGCACGATCGTCCCCTGTTAGGAAATGTCTTGTTTTTTCCATAACTTTGTCCTGTTTTTAGATTAATAAAATTTATTCAATTTTCCGGGCATTGTCGGGTCCAAGCGACTTTGCCCGTTTTTTTAACTCATAAACTCTTTGTTTTATTTTCTAATTATCACATTCTTATCCTCAATAGCATATTTAAATCCGTTTGCTTTGGCTATCACCTCCAATATAGTTTCCAGGGATTCATACTCTTCGAACCGAACAGTAAGGGTTTCTGATTTAAACTGAGAAGGATTGTATTTAATATTTACGCCATACCATTTCTCGAGTTTTATAATAACATCCTTAAATGGTGCTAACCGAAACGCCAGTTGATCATTTTTCCATGCCAACTCATAATTTTCATCAAAAGATTTAAATGCAGTTGATGATCTGTTTTTATTGTAAACCAATTGTTGTCCTGGTTTTAATGTTTCATATTTAGATCCATGCTTCACCACAACCGAACCACTAATCAGGGACGATTTAACTTCGGAAATCTCAGGGTAAGCTGAAACAATAAAACGGGTACCTAAAGCTTTGGTAACAATCTCGCCTGAAACCACTTCAAAAGGCAGTTTCTCATTTTTCTCCACTTCAAAATAGGCTTCCCCTTCCAGACCAATAATTCGGGATTTCACGCCATAATCAACCGGATAATTCAATTTTGTATCCACGTTAAGCCATACTTTTGAACCATCGGGAAGTATCACGCTGGTTTGTTCACCTCTTTGAGTGGTAAGGGTAAACAAACCGGTGGTGGAAGTTTGATTGTTAATATAGAAAAATAGAAAAGTGGCCAATAAAGGGATAAACAAAACGGCAGCTACTTTTCCCAACACCATGAAAAAACGGTTGGCTCTTGCTTTTAAAGATGAAAACCTGATTTTTTCCCGAATCTGTTCAAACTGTAACGTCACATTTTCTGTTTCGCTATACTGCCAGTTCTCCTTCAGCCAATGATAAATCTTGCTTTTATAATGTACATTATTCAATAGTTTATCCAATAAGATAAGCTCATCGTTTGTGAGTCTTTTCCCGGAAATAAATTTGCCAATCAGTTTGTCAGGCATTTTATCCAATTTAGACGGTTTATATTGCTTACAAACCTATATACGTTTGAAAACACTTTTTCCGTGACTACAACATGAATACTTTACAGGTATTTTTTAAATAACCATCGCAATTATAGATTAGATATCTGTATTACAGCGAATTAAAAACATTGTAAAATGTAAAGAAATGGTGGAATTTTTATGAATAAAAAGAAACAGCAGACGTGAAATATTAATTACTCAGGTACATCCAAAGCATGAGGCTTAAAAACTGTTTCATTTCAGTGCGCAAAGAAGCGAGCGCATTGCGAATTTGCGAATCGACTGTATTCTCAGAGATATTTAACTTTTCGGCGATTTGTTTATAGGTCAGCCCGTCGATTTTGTTTAGTTTGAATACAACTCGCCTTTTTTCGGGTAACGTCTCTATCAGTTCAAGAATTTTTTGTTCCAACTCCGAATATTCAACCATTGCGAGCGTATCCAGGCAATTTTCGTTCTCTTCATGCAATTGGCTGCACAATTCTTCAAGGTATTTTTGTTTATGTAACCTCTTACGCATAATATCTATCACCATATTTCTTGCAATGGCATACAGATAGGTTTCAAAATTATTGTCTGCTTTAATGGATTTCCTGTTTGTCCAGACTTTTAAATATATTTCCTGTAATACGCTTTCAGCATCTTCCCCATGTGGTAAAACTTTTAAAAGAAATCCTTTTAACCTCCCCTTGGTCCGGTGAAAAATCAATTCAAAGGCCATTTCATAACCTGCCCTAAGTTGATTGACCAGTTCCCGTTCAATATTTTTATCTGAAGGCCCCAAAAGCTTAAGAATTATTTACAAATTAAAAAACAAAGATGGGAACTTTCTGTAACAATTCAAAAGACCTGCCTTTTTTCTCTACTGAGCTCTGTAAAGAATCCATTCATTTAACAGTTGTTCTTTTGAATCAAGAATTTTTAACCTGAACTTTTGATCCTTTACGGGTTTGATATTCTCAGTATGTCCGGTGCCGTTGGTAACAAATTCTTTAGCAGTTTTCCACTTGCGACCATGTAAGTATTGCAGTGACAGTTTTTGACCTTTGTTGTACCAGGCCCACCAAGGCTCAGCAACAGATACTGCCCCTATATTTATTTATTCGCCCAAATCAACTTCAACCCACATTTCTTTATCATTTTCAGTCGGTTGCCAAGCGTTTTTTAAATCTCCATCGGTCAGATTTTCTGCTTTATGGTTTGGTTTTCCGGATGAAGTGCGGGATAATGGGGTTGTTGGCCTGAATGGCCTGTTTGTAACCATTTTTCCATCCTGGTTCATGAGAGAAAATGGAGAAACTGTAATGATGATCCTCTTCCCGCAGATACCGGTTGCCTGCCCCGTGACAACTGCGCCGTGAGGCAAGCAGTACCGGCTGAATCATGGTGTAGTTCACGGGGTTATCAATGGGGTCGATATGATCGAACACGGCCACACTGGAGCTCATGGTGACCCCAAATTGGTGGTTGTTGGTGGAGATAAAGTTTTGGCAGGCAACATTTCAAGATTCACCAGTACTTCCTCTGCACCATCCTTTTTACCCAATTTTAACGGGTTCAAATGCGCACCAAGAAGAACTTCTCCCTGAGCCAATCTTGAGTAGACTTCAAATTCATGAATACGGGCGTAAGTGTTTCCATTGGGTTCTGCTTTATCAATCCATAAACGGACAAAACAGGTTTTGACCGGCGCAAACTCATGAACGGAGACGTCCTGCCTGTTATTCGATATGTTTGGGGCAAAACCATTGCATATTGTCACTGACGAACTATTATTCTT
>JACDJB010001928.1_pt1 | contig 15941 bp, 10 predicted proteins | sample 7454121 | NCBI WGS metagenome assembly JACDJB01 (sample SAMN14253290, study PRJNA609438) | sludge metagenome | isolation source: sludge after 25d culture with pyrite | collected 2018-12-20 | reverse complement strand
TGCGGAGAAGGGGTTTTTTCCAATCACTGGTTGCCTAAAATAAAACTGCCATAAGCCATGATTAGGATATTGGGAAAATTCCAGTTCACTGAGAAAATGCACGTAATATGTTGGAAAATCAGACAATAAAACTCTGGCTTTATCAAGCGTGTTTCTAGAAATAGTACTTAATAAGAGAACATAATGATTATGATGAGCATATGCAAAATCAGACATACGCAAATAATTTGAACCTTCAAACAGTGCAATAATTTCGGAACCGAACATTGATTCACATGTTTGTAAGAAAGCCAAATTTTCGATTGTTTTTGCCGTCATTGTGTTAATTCCTCCTCATAGGTTTTATTTTGTTTACGCGTTCTCATTTCTGTTATAAATAATGGGATATAACCAATGATGCAAATCATCAGTATAGATGCATCAGTCCAAAATGCAATCTGAATTGTTAAAGCCTGCCATATGAATGATCCAAGAATTGATCCTGCTGAATTGCCAAGTTGTGAAGCTGCTCCAAGAACCCCTTGAATTTTTCCGACATCCCCATCTGGAGATAAATCTCCAACTATTGTGTAATACGCATTGAAATAGCCTGTGCCACCAGCACCAGCTAAAACAAAGCATAGCCAAAGTAAAACAAAATTATGATTGAATAATACAACAGCTACAGGTTGTATCAGCAAAAATAATAAACCGGTAATTCCCGAAATAGTTCTTCCATATAAATCTGAGATTTTTCCCCAAACTGGTGCAGTAATTAAACTAGCAAGCGCAGAAACTGAAAATGAAAGTCCGATTAGAGAACTATTCCAATGCATAGTTTCCGAAGCAAATATTGGCCACAAAGTAACCCATATGCCTAATCCAACAAATTCTAAAATGTTAATTCCAGCTAGCAAATATAATGTGTTTGGCCATCTAGTTTGTTTTTTGTCATGCTTATTGCTATCTATGTTATATTGATTAAATTTAACATTGGGTAATGAAAACGAAAGTATCAGACCAATTAACGAAAAGAAAGAAAGTAAATAAAAGGGGGCTTGAATACTCAGCCAATCCGCTGCAACCCCCCCAACCACCGGGCCTAATAAGGAGCCAGCATTTTGCATGGCTGAAATTGTTCCATTAACACCGCCTCGATTGTTTTTAGTAGTTATTTGGTTAATATATGCTCTAATAGAAACACTTAATCCCCCTACGGCAATGGCTTGAATTGAGCGAAAAAAAAGGAGACTCTGTATGTTTTCTCCAACAGCATACCCGAGACCCGCTATTGTAAATAGGGCTAACATTGCCTGAATAACACGTCGATGCCCCCATTTGTCTGAATAGTTTCCAATTATTGGTTGGATGACAAATCTGACAAACCCAAAAATTGACACAAGAAGACCTATCTGAGTGGAGGTAGCATTTAATTTGGTGGCATATATGGGTAACATTGGTGCAACAATGCTATTAGCCATCGTTGAAAGTGCCATTAATAATCCTAATAGCATTATGTTTGGGCGTGGAGGTGAAGAAGTACTTTCATCTAAATTATCAATATGATTAGTAGAAGGAATCATAAAGTTTTTCCGTTAAATAAAAGGATAAGTAAGCCAATGGTTTATAGTAATGGATTTTTCTTACACTAAAAAAGGCTAGAAAAAACCTGGATAAGAGTGTAAATACACATTTATTTCCCAAATTTACCCAATCTGAAGATTCGTATCCAGTTTCAGCACGTAACTCTCGTTTTGCCGCTCGTTCTCGATTTCAAAATTACCGTCCACACTTGAGCCACATGCCGACAGATTGGACAGTTGGGTTTGATTTTTGCCGTTTTATTTTCTCTCTTGTGTCCGACATTGATATATTAGCGCAAGGTATGGTGTAGAGTCAAGTATTTTTCGGAGGTCGTATGCGTTTAAAAAGTCCATAGTCAAGGTGAAAGGACAAAAAAGAGGAAGTTCCAATACAATAAGTTTTTGCGAGAAAACGTAAGAAAGGAACTTCCAACTGCACAGAGTATCGCTATCAGTATAACCTCGCAAGAACAGGACCGGTGAAAACAAAGGGGGACGCGGGAATCCGCAGTTTGTCTTGATAGGAAAGGGAAAAAAGGCAGATCGCCACGCAAAAGAGGCTCGCGATGACAGATGAAAACCCGCTCGCGATGACAAACAACCCGTCATTGCGAGGAGCCCGCCAGGGCGACGCGGCAATCTGCAGTTGGTTTTGCGCGTGATGGCTAGACATCGCTCGTGCCGGGTCGAGGAACACCAGGGACAGCAGAAGTGTGTAGACAAGCATGATTGTTTACAGGTTCAGGGCAGACACGGGGGTCTGCCCCTACGCCTTTGATTTCCCGGATGTAGGGGTAACCCACTGTGGTTACCCGCCTGTTCTTGAGAGGTCTCCTGATACTCGTCCACTTCGTGGCGAGCACATGCCTCGTAAGGGTTTTGACCGAAGGTCTCCATCAATGCAAGACATTATTTTCAGAACGGATTTCCAAATTAACTTATTTTTGATAGATTCCCTGTTCTTGCGGGGTCAGGAGACTGGCGGGAACAAAGGGCAGTGGTAAATGGAGACCTTGCGGACAAGGACCTCGCTCGGTCAGGAGACCGGCGAGAACAAAGTCAGGAAACCGGCGAGAACAAAGTTCGAAACCGGATACTGCCAGGGTGCATGCGGCTGGTTTAACGATCTTGACAAGTGGAAAAATGTCAGTCCCTTACGCGTCCTTGTTCAGGAATATAACCATGCGGATCTTCCTCTCTAGTCCAAACCACGGACATTTGAAACAGATAAATACCCTGCGAAGTGTGGAGTTAAGGGTATGTTTTAGCTGAAATGGTGCCCGGAAGGGGGAGGACAGCTGATGTTCAGCCGTCGGTGAAATCGCTTTGGAGTGGTTAATCCGGGTGAGGGCAGACTACAAAACAGTCAGTGCCCACTGGGCGGCTTCCCGTACGACTGGATCCGGATCGTTCGCGGCGCAGCTTAACAAAGCGGGTCGGGCTGATTCCAGGCGCGCGTTGCCAATAGCGATTGCTACATTGCGGCGGAAACCCTGGTATCTTGCCCTCAAAACGGGGGTGCCTGCATAGCGGGTTTTAAAATCGGCTTCGGTGAGCTGGAACGATTCGAGCAAGTCAGGGCGCGGGTCGATCACTTTGGATAGACCGAGGAAGGTTGTGGTGGGCTGTACGTTTCTGTTGGAGGGGCAGATGGACTGGCAGGTGTCACAGCCGAAAATGCGCTTGCCGATCAGCGGGCGGAAAGCGAGCGGGATGGGTCCGCGGTGTTCAATGGTGAGGTATGAAAGGCAGCGGCGAGCGTCGATCGTGCGGTTCGGCAGGATCGCCTTGGTTGGGCATGCCATCTGGCAGCGATGGCAGTCCAGACACTCCGAACTTGAGAGCGGCTTATCCGGATTGAGAGAATGGTCAATCAGAATTTCACAGAGAACCAGCCAGGACCCGTAAGTTTCGGATGTCAGGCAGGAATTGTGAGCTATCCAGCCTAACCCCGAGTTTTGCGCGTAGTCTTTTTCGAGGATGGGCAGGGTGTCGACGCAAACCAAGTGCCGCAGTGGCTGGTCAATCAGCTGGGCGATCTTTAGCGCCAGGGATTCGGCACGCTCCTTCAGAAGCGTGTGGTAATCGGGAAAAAGGGCATAGGCAGCAATACTTCCCTGGGTTGGCAGGAGGGGAACGGTGTTCGACGGGGCAGGGTAAGGCACGGCAAGACTGATCACCGTGCGGATGTTTGGCAGCAGGTTCTCAGGGTGATAGCGGGCTTCAATCGCATTCGGACGCGCCATGTACTCCATTTCCGCGTGATTGCCACTATCAAGCCAATCCAGATAGACGTTGTAGTTGGGCGGAGAATCCGCTCTACTGAACCCGCATAAGACAAAGCCGAGACTCACCGCCTCGGCTTTGATCAGATCTTCAAGAGACATTCTGCCTGCTTAATTAATATTGTATTCAAACCAAAATACCGCGAAACCTACGTCACTGGGGTTCATAATCATCCAGTTACTCTGGACCTTGCCTGTCTCCGAGGGGGCGGTGAACTCGATGGTGAGCTGCACGCTCATGTTCGGTGGGACGTCGTAAGGCATGTTGATCTTGCCGGTGGCACCCATTGAGGGACCATCCGTGTGAACAATGTAATAACTCGTGTTCCAGGTGGTTGTGCCCGTGTTCATCAGGGTAACCACCACGGAAAATTTACCGCCAGCGGCGATTGTTGAGCCGTCAGCTGGTGTGCTATAGGTCCAGACACCACCATCAACACCGGTTTGCGCGGGAGGTTTGGTGGCAGTCGCCTGCCCTGGCAGTGTGCCTGTAGGTTGACCAACTGCCGCGGTTGGGACGGAAACCGTGCTGGTTGGCGGCGCCATCGTGGCGGTGGGGGCGAGCGTGGGTGTTGGGGTTGCAGTGGGGCGCGCAATTTCAGTACGGGTCAATTGAACCGAAATCGTTTCAGCGACGTAGGTTCTCATTTGATCCGGGCTGGGTGTGGTCTCGCGTGAGCCGCAGGCACTGAGCGCGAGCACGGTAACGCATAACCCCAAAATAAGTTTAGTCAGTTTATGTCGTGTCATCATTCCTCCGGGTCCAAAACAGACCGGGTTTTTTATCTATGTTTAATTGTCAAGGTGATTGCTTGTTTTGTCAAGTTCAGCTGCATACATCAAGGCGCGATCACTGGAGAGAGAAGGTGGATCGTGTCACCTTCGGAGGACCCATTCGCTTCGACCAACAGGATAATTAGCAAGCTTTTACCCGCCAGCCCGGAAAGATCCCTGGAGATCCTGAGTAGGTTGCCATCATAGACCTTATGCCAGTGTTCAATCTCGACCAGCGGTTGACCAGGCTCCTGGTAGCACAAACGAAAAATCACGTCACAGGATTTCTGATTGGAGGCACAGCCTAAAACAGTATTGAACCTGGCGTTTTCTGGAATGGTCATCAACGGAAGCGTGCCGCGGAGGGTGCCATCCCTTACCTGTTGAACACCGAGCCAAATGGCAGCTTCATTATCCCGGGTGCCATTTTCGAGTAGAGGCGAAAAGTCCGTATAAGCAAACCCCCGCGGGTCTGTTGGGAGTCCGGGGCAGGGCAGCTCACCGGCTTCGCTGCTCCACCGGATACTGCACGCCATAGCCACCAGGTCGATTTTCCCTGTCATCACCTGTACTTCCACCCAAAAAGTCTGGGAAGGGTCCTTGAAGCTGAAGAGCACGCCATCGGCGTTACGCAGCTTGAAGTCTGCCCGGTAGGCGCCGCCTTCCATGGGGGTTGTAAAGGGGATCGTGATGGTTATGTCACTGCCCGGGGGGACGCTCTCTGCGGTGAGTGGGATCACTTCAGCCGCGTTCATACGAGTTCCGCTGCTGAATACTACGGCGTAATTCGCGTTCCAGGTGCAGGAACCAGTGTTACGCAGGGTCCAGGTTTTGTTGAAGGTGGTTCCCGGGGGGAACTGGCTGCCATCAGGGATGGTTTCATCGACAAAAGCAGCCTGGTCACAACCCGCGGAGGGAGTGGGCGAAGGCAGCAGCACGGATGTGGGGATAACCGGATCGGTTGGCAGGCTGAGAGTCGGGGCAGAGGTGGGCACTGCGGTTGGCGGTGCTGGGGTCAGCTCCGAAACAGCGGCTGTCTGTAATTGGGCGGCTTGGTCAGTCGCCACAATTTGGGTGGAAAGTGCCTCAACCGTCCGGGCGGCTTCGGTGCGGACAAGATCGAATGGATCCGTTGGGGCGGGTGTGTTTGCGGCTGGTTGGCAGGCTCCGAGCAACATAGCCGTGAGGATCAACATAATTAAGGTTTTTTGTGCCTGCATAATTCCTTCATGCGTGAGAGATACAACAAGTATAACCTTAAAGAACAGCAGACCAGGCGGTCTGCTGTTCTTGGGATTCCAGGTCAGGCTCTGCGGTGACCGATAAAAACTATCCGGAAGAATAAGCCGAGGTTCATCTTTTGCCCGCTGAGCAAATACTGGGAACTAAATAGGTTCGCAACCCCGCGGACAACGAGGACAACCGTGCCAACCAACAGCGTGATACTGGCAATGAGCTGCCAGGTTGGCACAGGACCGACTGAGAGGCGTGTGAGCATCACAACGGGGGATGTGAAAGGGAACAGCGTCATAAAGGTGGTGAAGGTTGAGAATGGAGATTCAATCAGTTGGCTAATCGACATGACCGTGAAGATCAGAGGGAGAGTTAGAACAAAAGTGGATTGATTCCCTTCCCGCAGATTGGGCACGATGGCGCCCATTCCCGCCATCAGGCTGCCGTAGAGTAGGAAACCGCCAATGAAGAATGGTACACTTGCCACCAAAACAGGGGTAGGTATGCTGATTGCTGAAAGAAATGGCAGTGATGTTTTCCCTAATTGTGCGACTGCCACCATTGTGCCAAACCAGACCACCAATTGAATCAAACTCAATAAACCAAATCCCATAATCTTGCCAATGAAGAGGTCCATCGGCTTTGCTGAAGAAAGTAAAATCTCGATGGTTTTATTTTCTTTGTCTTTGGTGACGGCATTTAGCATCACGCCAGAACTGATCAGAATGATCATATAAAAGAACATTGTGACCGCATAGGGAACCCAATAGGTAGCCGCGTCGGACTGATCGCGGGTATCTGCGGTTTCAGGGTTGAGGTATTCATAAGTAAAGGTGGTTGGGTTCATGAAGTGCATAAAGCGCTGTTGATCGGCGCCAAGCAGGTTGTAATTGATCACATCTTTCAACACATCCTGATGGAGAAGCTCTGTGATCATGCTGATTTGAGGTTTGATGAAGCGCATACTGCCGGTTTCGAGGTAGCCGGGTTCGATCACATAGAACCCCTGCAGTTGGCCAGAGGCGGTTTTCTCACGCGCAGCGGCTTCAGAACTTTCTGGCACCAGTCTGCCTTGAGTGAGCCAGTCTGGATAATCTTTGATCACGTTCCCAAGGTCCACAACCCCAATTGGAAGAGGGTTGGCAACTTCCTGAGCAATCATCTCCTGGACTGTCTGCGTGTTATCCGTGTTGATGAGATTTAGGACTCCCAGCAAGAGAGCGGGGATGAGAGGCACCAGGATTAAACTGAGGATGAAAGACCGACGCCTGAGAACAGTCAGAAATTCAAACTTGAAGACGTTCAGAATGTTACGCATTGCGGACCTCCTTGCTGAAAATCTCTTTGAGCGAGAGGCGCTTGCTATAACGCAGCATGCCGCGCTTGAAAACAACCCCTGCCAACCAGAACATTAACAGGGTGAAGAAGACGATCACAACGAACACAAGCCCGATCTCGAGTGCGGAAACAGAGCTGAAAGCCATTCGCAAAGAGAGTGCAAGAGGGGCACTAAGAGGGAAAAAACTCAAAACTCTTGCGAGGATGCCATTGGGATAACTGAGAAAGACGGTTAAGAAATAGAATGGGAACATCATCGGTAACACCATCAGCCCAATGATTCCCTGCGATTCTTCCGAGCTGGTCATGGCTGCGCCGATGGTTGCCATTAGGGCAGCAGAAAAAATGAATGACAGGATCATCAATGCAACACTGATCAGTAGATAACCGCCTGAAAGATTGATATCCGTGAGGAAGCCCAACTTATCGCGAAAGAAAAAGCCCACCACGCCCAACAGAAGGACCCAAACCGCGATCTGGGTTAACCCCACTCCAAGGTTGCCAATGATTTTTCCGCCCATAATCTCTCGCGAGGGCACAGAGGTGAGCATGATCTCGATGGTACGGTTTTCTTTTTCTTCCACCAACGCTTTTAGCAGGTAGCCGCCGCTGCTCATTACTACAATGAAATTAAGCATGCCAACTACAATAGGCACGATAATCCGATGCCAACCGGTGCCATCTGATGTTTGGCTGCCATCCAACGATTGCATCACCACAGAGCTGCCTTCGGTGATTCGTTTTAGAACCGCCGTATCGATGTTTTCGGCAACCATCAAATTCTTACTGATAAACCCAGAAATTAATGATTGCACACCGCTTTCTGGCTGTTTGTTGGTCCAATAGGTCAATTGGTAACGCGATGCGTAATCTTCTGGCAAAACCGCGAAACCCTGGATTTCACTGGAGTCAACCGCGGCACGCGCCGAAGCCTCGTCCGGATAGACATACAGATAAATTTGCGGATCAAAAAAGGTCGATTTCGCTGAGTTGTCGGGTTGGAGTTGGATTAGGTTACCCTGGTCCACAATTCCAACAGGGCGAGTATCGAACGAGAATCGCGAAAGTAGAGCCGACAAGATAAAAATCAGCGTGAACCCCAGCGGCACGCTGATGAGTGAGATCCAAAAGCGTTTATTGCCAACGTGGTGCAGGTATTCGTACCTGGCAACGTTCACTGTCTTATTCATCGTAACTGCCGCCTTCCTTTACAACCCTGATGAATATTTCATCAAGGGTTGGGGCTGCCACCTCAAATGAGTTGAGCTCAATTCCATGGGAAACGAGCCTTGCGAGCAGCTCGTGGGCGGATATGCCGTCTTCGGGAGTTAAGCGGTAGCCATGATTGAATTCTTCAATCTTTGCCACTCCTTCGAGCCGCTCAGGCAGAGGTTCAAGCGTGTCAATGACCACCTGGTTCGTGCGGAAGCGGTCGCGGACTTCTGAAAGATTACCCTGCAACAGTACCTTTCCGTGGTCAACCAAAACCAAACGGTCGCAAAGCTGCTCAACCTGGTTCATCTGATGGGTGCACATGATGATGGTTTTGCCGGCGTTGCGCTGCTCGATTAACAAGTCTTTGACTAACTGTGTATTTACTGGGTCAAGTGCCGAAAAAGGCTCGTCGATGATAATGATTTCCGGGTCATGGATCAGGGCAGCGATTAGCTGACCCTTTTGCTGCATTCCCTTGCTGAGCTCTTTAGCTTTTTTGGAGGCATGAGCAGTCAGATCGAACTTTTCGAGATAACGCGGCAGGCGATCCCGTATTTGGTCTTCCGTGAGCCCCTTGAGAGTGGCGAGGTAAGTCAGACAGCGATCCAGCGCCACATCCTGGTAGAGCCCGCGTTCTTCCGGGAGGTAGCCGATATAATTGAGCTTTTCGTTGGTCATTGGACCGTTGAGAATGGTGACTTTTCCGGAATCCGGTTGATAAATATCCAGAATAACGCGGATCGTCGTGGTTTTGCCGGACCCGTTTGGACCGAGCAAGCCAAAAATCTCACCAGGATGCACATCAAACGAAACATCCTTAACCGCCTGGGTGGCGCCAAAACTCTTCGCAATATTTTCTACAGTAATTGTGGACATGATACTCCATTTCTATCATTTGTCGTTATTCTCTAATTATAAGAGGCTTCAGAAACCTGGTTGGCATATCCCTTAGATAATCTATTGTACCTAAATCAGACGGGGCGCAATCCGGATTTTCTTTTGACTCTCACGGAATACCAGGTGTTCACCCCATAAAAACGCAGAGTAACTTAGAATTAGGGCACCACGAGTTTGAGGGTATTTTCTTGAAAACTGAACAGAGAACATCACCAAAAATTTCGAGCCGAACCTGGGCGGTCATGGTCGCGCTTGCTGTCACCGGGCAAATTGCCTGGGCAGTGGAAAACACCTGGTTCAACACCTTTGTTTTTGACACAATCACCCCGGACCCCCGACCAGTTTCGTGGATGGTGGCTGCCAGCGCTATCATCGCGACCCTCACAACCATCCTCATGGGCACACTTAGCGATCGAACCCGCTCAAGATGGGGACGCCGCAAGCCGTACATCCTTTTTGGATACATCCTTTGGGGTCTGATGACGGCTCTCTTCCCAATGACTGCTATGATCAGGAATGTCTCACTTGCCATAATAATGGTGGTCGTTTTAGACTGCCTGATGACTTTCTTCGGCTCCACCGCCAACGACGCGGCTTTTAACGCCTGGACGGTGGATGTGGCTCCGGCGGATCAGCGCGGCAAGGTGGAGGGCGTGCTCAACCTCAGCTTGTTCATCGCCCAACTGGTGGCAATTGTCGCAGCCGGCGCGTTAATCGACAGTGTGGGCTATTTCACCTTTTTCTACGTGCTCGGGGGGATTGTGATGGTGGTGGGTTTGCTTGCCGGCGGTGTGCTGCCGGATGAGCCAAGCGTGCATCTCCCTCGAAGCGAAAAGGGGCTTTGGCAGGAGATGCGGGAGCTCTTCCGACTGGACACGTTGCGCGAGAATACTTTGCTCTTTATTATCCTGATTTCAGCCATGCTGCTTGGGATTGGCTTTCAGGTTGCCTTCCCCTACATGATTGTGTACATCAACAACTACATCGGCGTAAGCAAAACGGAATACGCAATTGTTGGCGGCGCGGTGATCATCGGCAGCGCGATTGCTGCCATCCCGCTGGGGATCCTGGCTGATAAAATCAACAAACGCCTGATGATGGCGGTCTCAATCCTGCTTACCTGCCTGGGATGTTTCGCGTTCTCGTTAGTTCGCGGCATCCCACTGTTGGCTCTAACCGGTCTTTTCTGGCAGATGTTTAACATGTCGGCTTCAATAGCCGCCATGTCATGGCTGAAGGACTTGCTGCCGGAGGAAAGCCGCGGCAAATTTCTTGGCATCCGCATGATCTTCTGGGTGCTGCTGCCAATGCTGATTGGACCAGGGATTGGATCAGCTCTGATTCGCCGCTTTGGGGTTCCAACGCTGGTTAACGGACAGGCGGGCTTCATTCCTGTGCCTGTTATCTTCCAGGTTGGTGCCTGCCTGGGGCTGCTGGCGCTTATCCCGTTGGCATTTGGGAGGATTAACCGCACACACAAACAAGACGAGGAGCAAAATGCCTGATTTGGTTCACCACAACTTGTCTACCCCCTGGAAGGTCGATCAACCGATCCCACTGCCAGAGTATCCCCGCCCGCAGTTGGTTCGTGAAAACTGGCAGAACCTGAACGGTTGGTGGGACTGCGTTATTCAGAACCGCGTTGATCCCCAACCGACGGTTTTCGACGAGCAAATCCTGGTGCCTTTTGCCCCTGAATCAAGGCTTTCGGGCGTGGAGCGTGTGCTGCAACCGGACGAAAAGATATGGTATCGCCGAAGCTTTGAAGCGCCGCACACCAAGGGCGAAGTGGTGATTTTGCATTTTGGTGCGGTTGACTTTTGCTGCGAGCTGTTTATTAACGGCAGTCGGGTTGGTGAACATTGGGGCGGCTATCTACCTTTTTCGTTTGACATCACACGTTTTCTTGTTGAGGGAGAGAACGAGCTGGTTTTGGCATGCACCGACGCCACAGAGGCTGAATTGCACCAAAAAGGCAAACAGCGCCTCGAACCAGGGGGCATCTGGTACACTTCTGTTTCGGGCATTTGGCAGACTGTCTGGCTGGAGGTGTTGCCCCGACAGCACATTCAGAGCCTGAAACTGACGCCCAACCTCGACGCTTGTGAGCTTCTGGTCGAGGCTATATTATCCGAGGGATTGGATTGTAGTCGGATGGAGGTGAAAACCATCGCGTCATTTGAGGGGCAGGAGGTGGCTCGCGCTCGAGCTGAATCCGCCAACCGCCTGCTACTGCATATCCCTGAGCCAAAGAAATGGCATCCTGATCACCCCTTTCTTTACGATCTGACCGTCCGCCTGAAGGTTGACGGGGTGGTGGTGGACGAGGTAAGCAGCTATTTTGCCATGCGTAAGTTTGGCAAAACCCGGGATGAAAAAGGCTTTTGGCGTTTCACGCTCAATGATGAACCAATTTTTCAGTTCGGTCCGCTCGACCAAGGTTACTTCCCCGAGGGGCTCTACACCGCGCCGTCTGAAGAAGCCATGCTTTTTGATATTGAATACGCCAAAAAGATTGGCTGCAACATGATCCGCAAGCATGTGAAGGTCGAACCGGCAAGGTGGTATTACGCCTGTGACCGCCTCGGGATGATCGTCTGGCAGGACATGCCCAATGGTGGACGCACCACGAAGGACGCCATCGTTGCCTTCACCTTCACCTCGGGCATCCATCGGTCCGATATCCGCCGCCTGAACCGCTTTGGCAGGGAGGACCCGCAAAACCGCGAGGAGTTCAACCAGGAGCTAAAGCAGCTCATCGACCACCTCTACCACTTCCCCTGCATCGCGGTTTGGGTGCCCTTTAACGAAAGCTGGGGGCAGTTCCACGCCATCCAGACTGCCTATTGGGTGAAAGGTTACGACCCAACCCGTCTGGTGGACCATGCTTCGGGCTGGTTTGACCAGGGAGGCGGTGACTTTCAGAGCCGACACGTGTATGTAAAAGCCCTGAGTGCTTCTCAGCCGGATGAGCGTATTTTGGCTGTGACCGAGTTTGGCGGGTACACCATGCAGGTGGATGGGCACGTCTACACGGAAAAACGGCGCTTCGGCTATGGTCACCAAATGGACACTGCCTCGCTTACCAGTGCTTACCTGCGCCTTTTAGCGGGGCAAGTTAAGCCCCTGATCCCGCTTGGGCTTTCTGTGGCGATCTACACCCAAACAACCGACATCGAAACCGAAATCAACGGCTACCTAACCTACGATCGCAAAGTCGAGAAGATGGACCCGGATATCCTGCGCAAAGCTCACATGGAGCTCTACCAGGCGATGAAGGAGTAAAAAAACAGCCCTTTTCAGGGCTGTTTTTTTAATAATTGTCTGAATATTTTCACTCAGGTGGCTGGAAGAGCAAAAGGGTATTGCTGGTGGCGTCGGAGACCCACACCGTGCCGTCGGACGTGGCGGCGATACCGCTGATGACACCCATCAAATAGCTGTTATCAAACCCGCCCCAAAGGATTTTGAAGTTCCCTTCGCTATCAAACCCAATCACCCGCCCGCGGTCGGGGTCCGTGATGTACACGGTGCCGTCCGGATCCAGCGCCAGGAAGGGCTTGTTTTCCAGCGTGTCCGAGCTCCAGGCATCCACTTCCCACAATCTGGCAGAGCGGAACTGCAGCCCGGTTGGGTCCGGCTCAAATACCTGAACACGATAATTCCAGGTGTCGGCGATGTAGATATTGCCATCTGAACCGATTTCGATACCAACCGGCTCGTCCAAATTGCCGGCGTCCAGCCCCAGGCTGCCAAATTGGGTCAGGTAGCTGCCGTTGGAATCGAAGACAACAACACGTTGTTTACCGGTGTCGGTCACGAAAACACGACCGGTTTGATCAACAGCGATTCCTCGCGGTCCCCAGAAGCCGTCCGGCAGACCGTTGACTTCGAAGGCGCTCCACATCCGCAGGAACTGACCGTCAGGAGTGAAAACCTGGATACGGTGGTTCCATGTGTCGGCAACATAAATGTTGCCATCAGGTCCAACCGCTACACCCCAAGGCTCGTTCATCAAGCCGCCCGGAACCTCCCCATCCATCACGTTGCCATAGCCGCCAAAAGCGTTCAGGAACATGCCCTGCTGGTCGAGGTGGACGATGCGATGATTACGCGAGTCTGCCACGAAAAGAGAGCCATCCGCGGCGATGGCAATATCGCGGGGGGCGTTGAAAGCGGTTTCGCCCGCGTAGCTGATGACACTCAGCGGTTCAAGGCTGATGGTGTTATCGGCGTATGGGTCTATGTACGGTTCCTCTGGCTCAGGGCTTATCCCGTATTCCCAGATCATGGCGGCGACATCCTTTTTGATGTACATGCGCGCGGTGTCGCTGGGGGACCAGGTGGCGAGGGTCAGAGAAGGATTGTTGAAGGCAGTCGCGTATTGCGTGTAGTCGCGATTGAACCAAAGCTGCCAGATAGCGGAACGTTTGGCTGGGTCTTTCCAATCATTCAGGACGCTTCCCAAACTCCAATTGCGGTAGAGCGACTCGTTGGGCCACCACATACGTTTGAGATCGTAGCGGTAGTAATCATCACGCACCACCGGCTCAATTTTGGAGAAGTTCGAGGAACCGACCACGATGATCGGTGAATCCTGCAAGGACTTCGTGACGTTTGAGTCAAAATCGACCTTGTTGGGGTAGTCGCGCATGTACCACCAATATGGGTAGCGTACGTCGTTATCATACGCAATTTTGATAGTCTTGTCGCCGTAGAGGCGATTTGAAATCGTCTCGATTTGTTCAACGGAGTCTTTCATGTCGCCTGTGGAATGCGCGTAAACCAAAAGCTCCATCGCGTTGTCATAATTGATGTAGGCTGCCCGGTAAGCTGTGCGGGCTGTTTGCAGGCTGAGCAAGCCCAGGAAAACCAGCAGTGCGGCTCTCCAGAAGTTGGCACCGCCCCAGTTCTTTAACAACGCGAACAAACCGGCGCCGGCGCCGAGCGCACCAACCAAAGCGAGCAGGAAATCGCTGGTTGCCTGAAGCTGAAGCAGGTCTTTACCCTGGAAAGGAGGCTCACTGCCCAACAGGCTGCCGAGCAGGCTGCCAAAGGCAACAAAGAAAACGCAGCTCAATAGCAAAACCAGCCAACCGCGTTTCTCGCGGACTTCCTCCCAATTGATTTTTTCGATCAGGTAGCCCAGGAGCCAACCTGTGGTCAGGATCATAGGCATTGTGATATGCGTGGTCAGCCAGGGCATGCGTTCCCCCGCGAAAGAAAACGCCAAAAGGCTCATGCCCGACCAGAAAAGCAGCAAGGCAAGTGTTGGCAGCGTTGCGGCGGGTTCAGGATTGACCGGCGGATCAGTAAAGAGCCGCCCGAATCCTCCGGTACTGCCGGGCTCTCCCTCCGTTTGTTCCTCAAGTGGCGTTTCATCCAAAACATCTTGTTCTTCAGGAAGTTCGACGAGCTCCAGCTCGGCTTCCAGCAGGTCTTCCTGTGCATCTTCGGTTTCAGGAATGTCTGCATGGGTAAAGGGATCATCCACTTTGGCAGAGAAAAGATTGCGGACAAAGCCAATCACCAGTGCGATAATCACCCCCAACGCTGGTAGATACTCATACATAGGTATCTGGACCAAGGCGTAATAGTAGAGCGGTTGGGTGCCTCGTTCAACGGCTTGCTGCTGCATCCAGTATCCGAGCGCTCCAACGATACCCTTAAAGAAGCCCTCACCATGGCTGAAAAAGGTGGTGTAAAAGACGATAAAAATGCCCCAAAAAATTGCCGCGCAGCGCAGGAAGGTCTTTCGGTTCCAAAGCATTCCAAGGAAGATCGACAAGCATATCAGAACCGTGAAAACAATTCCCGAACGAATAATGCCAGCCTGGCTGTAGTCCGTGGCATCGAAACCCAGGAGGGTCAACGGCAGGGCAACCAGCAGCGGCAGGATCAGAATCAGAGGGAGGACGATCAGATCAAAGGTGCGGGAGGATCGGATTTGTTTCCAGCCGAGCCCCTGCACGAGGAAAACAATCGCGGCAATGGCTGAGATGCCGGTTAGCCCCGCCGCGGCAATTAGCGGCAGTTTTGAGTTGATCAGGTAGGTTACGCCTGCTTCTGATGAGACCGCGCCTGTCTGCATTGGAGCAGCGGTCTTGCCGAGAATGTATACCCCGAGGGTTACGACAATCATAGCCAGGGTGAGCGCCACGGCAATCCGAAAACGGCTTTTAATATTGTCAGACTTCCAGGCTCGGCGGAGGGATTCAAAAATGAACAACAACGCCAAAAAGATAGCTGCTTCGGCTGTGAATATGTAAGAAGTCGCTTTGTCGGCGTAGTGCATGGCGGTGATGAAGGTCAGCCACAAAAGCCATTTTGGCTGCCCGTCTTCCATGTAGCGCAAGAAGAGCCAGAGCATTACGACTCCCCAGAAGACAATGAAAATTTCGTTGCGCGTGTAGCGGCTGTAAAACAGGATATATGGTGAGATCATAAAAAGCGCGCCGGCGCAGATCGCCCCAACCCGCCCCAGGTATCTCCGCCAGGCGAAGAGCGTGAAAATCACCACCCCGATGCCGAAAAGCGCCGCGGGCACCCGGGCGGAAAAATCCGAGTCGCCGAGGAGGAAGTAAGAAAGCGCCAGGGCATGGAACTGAAAAGGTCCGTGGGTGACAGGATCGTAGAC
>JACDJB010001922.1_pt1 | contig 15987 bp, 15 predicted proteins | sample 7454121 | NCBI WGS metagenome assembly JACDJB01 (sample SAMN14253290, study PRJNA609438) | sludge metagenome | isolation source: sludge after 25d culture with pyrite | collected 2018-12-20 | reverse complement strand
TGGTTGCCTGGTCAACCACAGGTGTAAATTCACCTGCCAAAGAGGCTGTTAACCTGATGTACCCCAACCCGTTTCAGAATAAGATATTTGTCGATGATGCCGGTGCCATTCAAAGGGTACTGATTTATGATGCCGGCGGACTTTTGGTTCGCACCATCCGCGAACCCGGCCATACCCTGCAGCTGCCCGAATTAAAACCGGGATTGTATTTGATTGAAGTAAAATTTAAAAACGGACATGCCTCCACGCACCGGATGATAAAGGTACGATGAGGTTGTGGGAATATTTACCGGAAGTGAGAGGTTCACTTCCGGTAAATATTGCAAATATCAAGGACAGGAACTATTTGTTTTAGTTTATTCCCCTTTCTGTTACCTGGAGCTTTATTCGGTTCTTTTCTTCTCAATAGATACAAGTAAAATAACAGTTATCAAAACTGACATTCCAAAAGTCTTTGTAATTAAAATGAGAATGGATCCCTGCTCAGATGGGAGCCAGAGATTATCCAACAGATACAATATCACTATGCTAACAATCCAACACACGAAAAAAGCTATTAGATAGACCTTTTTCAAGGTTCTTTGCCGGTAAAGCAAATAGCCTATTATTCCTGCAAATACAAATAAAGACAATAATGCTATGAAAGAATAATTATCTGGCAACCATTCTTCAAGGCCTTTTCCTATGCCTATGACTATTCCACCCAATGTTCCAAACAGAATAGAATAGAGCACTATATCAAGAAATTTCTTAGTTGACATCACGATCCTTAATTTGATAAATAGCATCAGTTTCCTTCAATGTCATAGTGATTTTTGAGCCAGCGACCTGCCACAAACGATATTAAAGTAAGCAAGCCAAAAAAGACAATGGCGGATATGCTCGACTTCAGATGATCCGATCTATCTATATAAGCCAGAATATAAAACGGAAAGGCAATAGCACAAATTTTTCCTAAAATGATTAAATAATGCCTGGCTTTCCAGAGTTTATATTGTTTCCAATATTTCTTTTGCTTTGCGATACCTTCTTCTGAGGCATCTTGATTTATTGGAAAGAATTCCTGTTTTTTTAATTGATATTTTTTTGCAACCACATAACCTGCAAACATATAGATAAATGTCCATATCGGGAAAAATATCTTCCACTCTGCATAAGGATCACTGAGCCATCTGCTTCCAAATGGCAGATACATGATGCCGTACTGCAATCCAAAAGTAATTATGCCGGTGAGGAAGGCTGTTTTTTGTAATTCGGTTCATTTCCTTTTCAGTTTCCTTTTTTCAACTTCAATTGGTTCTTCTTGCGCCTTGCATTTTGTCCCAGAAGGGTTCCAAGGGATGTTCCTGTGAAAGATAAAAACACGATTAGAAGATAAGGATTATAATATTCAGGAAATAAGAATATTGCGACCAGGCCGGAAAGGCAAATGAGAAGCGTGATGCGCATTGCAATGTTTAAAACTGCCGAAGGAGTTCTTTTCATGTTTCTGTGTGCATTTGGCATCATTTGTGGTTTAGCTAAATGGAGAATTTGATTTCCTTATATTCCTTAAAACAATCACAACAGCAATAACCAGAAACACACTTGAAAAAAAGCCCGCGTAATGAGTACTTAATGCGAAATGATCTTTTATTATTAAAATCCCCCTCCATACCATAATTAATATGGAAAGAGAAAGTACAATGAGGAAAAACTTTTTTTTGTTGATATTCCAGGTAAGCGAGGAACCCGATTTGTCCAACCAAAGAAAAAGAAGAGCGCTTAATCCAAAAACAATAGAGATAATTCCTATTGAGAACCTATTTTCCAAAATGAAGTTGGCGCTTGAAGTAATATAAATAATTGAAGTCACCAGGATTGCAATTATTGAAACTACTGCTATCAGAAAATAAAACGATTTAGATTTCATTGATTATGGATTAGAAAATAGAGCCAATAAGTTTATTTCTTTTCTTTCTTTATAAAATTTCGATTTAGTAAAGATACTAATGAACTCGTTATAAATATGGCAAGTAATATTATTCCGACTCCGGTCATTGCAAACAGGCCTCCTTTGAGTGTTCCTTGATAAGGATTCTCTATGATTTTGTTTGATAAAAATGCAGCAATCGATAAGCCTGTAACGATAGTTGCACCCATGAAGGCAAATTTATATTTTTTCATTTCGTTTCAATCTTGAAATTATTGGCAATATTATAAAAAACAAAGCTGCTCCACCAGCATAAGGCGACAAAAGCGATCAATAATTTTTCCAACTCCCCAAAATACAAATATCAAAGAGTTATAGGCTCCTTTAATACTCGCGTAATTCGCATCCAACCATAATTTGGACAAGAACAAATTTGAGCAGCGTTTAACTTGAGTTCATAGCGGTCAGTTCTTAGTTTCCGAGATGGTGCTATTCCACATACCCATTATCCTTCAAATAGTTCTGAATGGCCTGTCCCAGTTGCATGCCCCATTGTTGGCCAATGACCATGCTTTCGCGGGAGATGAGCGGGGTTTTTTCGGCCAGCTTTTTGCCTATATCGGTTTGATAGAAGGCGATAAGGCTCTTGATGTCGTCGTGGGTGAAGTGCTTGCGGTAGATGGGCACCAGCTTTTGGTTAAGCTCAGCGATCTGTTTCTCCCACACATCCGATTTTACTTTGGGCCACGCGCTCTCGTCCACACTGGGCATAGCCGACTTCATCTGCAATATCATCTGGTCGAATACCGCGTCGTACATTTGTGCCGAGCCGCTGAGCTCGAGCATGCGGGCCAGGTCCTTTTCAAATGCATCGCCCTGGGCGCGTGTAGCCACCGGTGAAAAAAGCAGGGAGGTGACGATAAGCAGGATTAGATTGTTCATTGGAATAGAGTTTAAGGTTACATGTTAAGTTGTGTTGTTGGATTAAAATTTTAGAGATTCCGAGCGGAGCGAGGAATCTTCTCAGGCTTGATCATACAGTACTACAAATATATTTAAGAAGAGTGCCACCATCTAACACTCTTGAAAAAAATTTTCAAAAAAATTGAAATTACTTTTTTTGGTTATCGTTTGTCATCTTGTTCCTTTCAAAACATCTACACGGCAATAATAGATTCAGATAACAACTATTTTGTTGCGTTAATCTCTATACAATAATAGTGAACAACCAAACAAAAGACAAATTATCGCGTTAATTTGGAATGAAAATAAATAACCCGGATTTCGGATTGATTGGGGGGGCAGTTTTCGAAAAAGGTGGGAAGTATTGGGTTGTAGATAATTGTTGTGTTAAAAAATCGATGCGGAGATTATTTTAATCCATCGGCTGGGGTAAAGCACTGCCTGTCAAAATGGGGAATTGTTTTTACTTTATAATTCCTTCAATCAAACCTAATCGCCCTCACAGGCGATATGCGTGCCGCCAGGTACGAAGGCCCAATCATCATCAGAAAAATAACCACAATGGCACCCACATTCAACAACAGGATGTGAAGGGGGGAGAGGGCAATGGGCACCGTATCCAAAAAATAATTATCGGGGTTGAGTTTAATAAAACCATATTGAGACTGCAACCAGCAAAGGGTAATGCCCAGCAAGTTACCTATGAGCAATCCGCGCAGGGCAATTTGAGAGGCCAGCGTAAGAAATATTTTGCGCAGCGGCCAGTCGGCCATGCCCAGGGCTTTGAGTACCCCAATCATGTTGGTGCGCTCGAGGATGAGGATCAGCAGTCCGGTAATCATGTTAAAGCCGGCCACCAGGATGATGAGGCCGATGATGACGGCAATGTTGGTATCCAGCAGGTCGAGCCAGCCAAATATCTGTGGCTGGGTTTGGCGAATGGTGCGCGTTCGAAGCAGGGTACCATCTTCCGATACCTGAGTGGAGACCAGGTCGGAAACCTCGGCCCCGGTTTCCATGATGTGGTCGAAATCGGTGGTAAGCAGTTCATAGCCGGAAATTTGCGATTCATCCCAGTTGTTGAGACGCTGCACCTGGCGGATGTCGGCCACCACGAAGGTTTTGTCCAGTTCGGGCAGGTTGGTGTTAAAAATCCCTGTTACCGTAAGGGATCGTACTCGTATCTGCTCCTCAAAAAAATACATCAGCATCTTGTCACCTATTTTCAAATGAAGCATGCGCGCCAGGTCGTCCGAAATGAGCACATCGTTAGAGGGGCGATCGCCACCGGTATCGATGGGGCGGCCCTGCTCAATGATGGTATTGAAAAACGACCAGTCAAATTCGGGTCCCACGCCACGAATCACCACGCCCTGCATTTCGTCACCGGCTTTAATGAGGCCGGGCTTGGTAGCAAACCGCTGAATATGAACAATTCCCGGTATCCGGTACATGGCAGCTTCAAGGGCGCTGTCCTGCTGGATGGGATTGGTTTCGAAGCTGAGATTAAAATCGTAGCTGATTACCTGTATGTGACTGCCGAATCCAATGATTTTCTGCCGGATTTCCTGTTTAAAACCCAGACCGATGGCGATGGAGAGAATCATCACCACCATCCCTAAAACGATCCCGGCAATGGCCACTTTAACCACCGGGCCGGCAAACCGCTTCCCGGAGATGCCTCCCCCCCGGATTCTTCGGGCTATAAAAAGTTCGATATTCAAGATTGCTGAGGTTTGCAGCAAAAGTAGTAAAAAAGCCTTAACCACAAAGGTGCACAAAGGGATTTCACCAAGTCGCACGAAGGCTAACAAACTTCGCTGGTGCGGATTTCTTTGCGAAAAGCCAAGCGGCAATCCGCACCCCTTAATTGCGGATATTTTCTCCGCGTACCTCCGTGCACTCCGCGGTTAATCTTTTTTACCGCTGAGTACACAGAGCACCGCAGAGAATTGACTTTTGTTTTTTATCATTCGACTTTCCTGCCGGGATAAGTTTCCAGCGCTTTTTCGAGGATGAGGAGTGCTTTGGCCATCTCCTCACGCTTTAAAACATAAGCAATGCGCACTTCATTGGTTCCTCTTCCGGGGGTGCTGTAAAAACCTGTGGCCGGCGCCATCATCACAGTTTCTCCTTCGTGGGCAAAGTCGCTGAGAATCCACTGGCAAAAGTGGTCGCTGTTATCCACAGGCAACCTGGCTACTGTGTAGAATGCACCCTTTGGCAATGGGGAGAAAACACCCGGGATGCGGTTGAGACCCTCTACCAAAAAGTTGCGGCGCTCAATATATTCGTCGTACACCTCCTTAAAATATTCGGGGGGGGTCTGCAGCGAAGCTTCGGCAGCTATTTGCCCCAATCCGGGCGGACTAAGCCGGGCCTGGGCAAACTTAAGTGCTGTTTCAATCACTTTCCGGTTTTTGGTAACCAGAGCGCCGATTCTTACACCGCATTCGCTATAGCGTTTTGAAACCGAGTCGAACATCACAGCATGCTCTTCCAAACCGGCCAGATGCATCGCCGAGACATGGCGGTATCCATCGTAACAGAATTCGCGGTACACCTCGTCTGAAAAGAGATAGAGGTCGTGTTTCAATACCAGCTGCCGCAGTTGTTCCATCTCCTCTTTGGAGTAGAGGTAACCGGTAGGATTATTGGGATTGCAAATAACCACCGCCTTTGATTTGGAGGTGATGAGCTTTTCAAATTCGTTGATGGGCGGCAATGCGAACCCTGTGTCAATGGAGGACGTAACAGGCACTATTGAGACGCCCGCATAATTGGCAAAACCATTGTAATTGGCATAAAAGGGCTCGGGGATAATCACTTCGTCGCCCGGATTAAGACAGCTTAAAAACGCAAAAATAATGGCTTCCGATCCTCCTGTGGTGATGAGCAGCTGAGTGTGATCTATCTTTATGTTTAGAGACTGGTAGTAATGTGCCAGTTTTCGCCGGTAGCTCTCGTTTCCCGCCGAATGGCTGTACTCAATCACCTTTTGGTCTATGTTGCGTATCGCATCCAAAGCAACCTGGGGTGTGGGAATATCGGGCTGGCCAATGTTCAGATGGATCACTTTTACCCCTTTCGATTTGGCCGCCTCGGCATAAGGGACCAGTTTTCGGATGGGAGATGCAGGCATTTGTCCTCCCCGGCTTGAAATGTTGGGCATGATAATGGTTTTTAATATTTATACAAATTTAAAAATTTACCCGACTAAAAAAAGTGATAATTAGCACCTCCTGTGATTTTTGCGGCGGGTATTCATTATCGGAGGATTCATTACTTTTGTAACCGGAACATTTCTGAATCATAAAAGCTCTGTAAAAGCACGAAACCATCCGGATATGACCAAAAACTTACTCCTTTTTCTGTTGCTTTTCAGCATTCTTTATCCCGAAAGTGCTGCCCAGAGCCAAGGCGTTCGCGGAACGGTTACCGACGAAACAGGCGCGCCCATGTCCATGGTGAGTATTTACATAGCATCGGAGCGTACAGGCACCACCACCAATTTGGAAGGAAATTACGAAATACCGCTCGATACCGGACAATACCTGTTGGTTTTTCAATCGCTGGGCTTTGCCAGACGCGAGTTTAAATTGACCATTCGTAAAACATGGCTCCAGCTGGATGTCATGCTTCACCCTCAGGACTATCAACTATCTGAGGTGAAGATTTATTCCTCGGGTGAAGACCCCGCCTATCCCATTATGCGCAAAGCTATTGGCATGGCCCCCTATTATTTGCGACAAACCAGCCGGTACAGTGCCGAAGTCTATCTCAAAGGCTCATTCAGAATGGACAAAGTGCCGCGATTGCTTAAAAAATCACTGTCGGTGAGTGTGGATGGGGCCGAGGCTGAGATAGAGGAGGGACGCACCTACACCATGGAATCGCTCAACGAGATCACTTTTTCGGCACCCGACACTTTTAAGCATATCGTTAAAGCCTCACGCAACTCTTTCCCGGCTGGGGACGAGTCTGCCGCCATGGGTTTTATCAACAGCAGCTTTTATGAAGCCGACAATGGTATGGTGATATCGCCCCTGGCTCCGCAGGCCATGCGCCATTACAACTATCGTTACGAAGGTTTTTTTTATGAAGGAGAGGCAGAGGTGGATAAGATAAAGGTGATTCCCAAAAGAAAGAGTCAGCAGCTCATGTCCGGTTATATCTATATTGTAGATGGCTTGTGGAATCTGCACTCGGTGGACCTCACCAATGAGGCCTTTTTCGGAACCATCCGGGTAAAGCAGATGTTTCAGCCGGTAGCAGCCAATGCCTGGTTGCCGGTGACCCATCGGTTCGATCTGGATGTTTCGATTATGGGTGTGAAAGCTGTGGTTGATTATACCGGTTCGGTGAAGTATAAAGAGGTGACGCTCAATCCCGATTTGCAAATGCCCGGCAACCTGATGGCCGATAATCGTGATGGCGGGGAAGCAAGAGGAGCAGGGGAAACAGAAAAGGAGCAGACTGAAAATGATAACCGGCAAAAAATTGAGAAGCTCCTGAGCAAAGAGGAGCTCAGCAACCGGGAGATGATAAAGCTGGCAAAGCTTATGGACAAAGAGACCCGTGAAGAAGAACCGCCGGCCTCTCTGGAAATAGCCTCCAATTATAAACTGGAGGTAAAGCACGACTCGGTACAACGCGATTCTGCCTTTTGGGCAAAAATGCGACCGGTACCGCTCACCATGAGCGAACAGCACAGTTTTCAGATTCGCGACAGTCTTATAAAGGTGATGGCAGATGACTCCATTTCAGGGAATAAAAAAGGGGCGCTGTCCAAAGGGCTGGCTCATTCGCTGGGCGGCAAAAAATGGTGGATGGCCGATTCTACCGTTTCGCTCACTTATGACGGTTTGACAGGCTTAAACAAGGTGGGCTTTAACCCGGTTGACGGGTGGCGTTACAGCCAGTCGCTCACGATGGCCTGGAAGCAGGACTCCCTGCACCAACTCACCCTGAAACCACTGCTTACCTACGCTTTTAACCGTAAAGAGCTGATGTGGCAGGCAGAGCTGCGCCAGAATTACACACCACTCCGGCGCGGCCTTCTCGCCCTGAGGGGCGGCAGCACAAGTTCCGACTTTAAAGAGGATGAGCTGGTAGTGACCCCTTTTGCCGATATGGTGGCAGCCCTTGCCTTTAAAGAGCATTACAAGGGTTACCACAACCGTGGGTACCTGGAGGTGTTGAACGGGTTGGACCTCTTTAACGGATTTCGCTGGGAGGTGAAAGCCGGGTACGAGTGGCTCTCGCCTTTGAGCAATCACACCAATTTCTCATTCTTCCAAAGCGGGGAGAATTACACACCCAACCTTCCCAAAAACGACGCTATACGGCCCGAAGCCCTCATGTCCCAAAATGCGCTTACCTGGAGCATGAAATTCAGCTATACCCCGCGTTATTATTACCGAATCGACAAAGGGCGCAAGGTGATGTCACATTCCGACTATCCCACCCTCTTTGCTTCCGTTGAGCAGGGCATACCAGCCATCAACAGCCGGGCCGATTACCTGTTGCTTCGGGGTGGTGTTAAAAAAGAGGCTTCTCCCGGCTTCTTCCCAACCTTTTCGTGGGGCGCAGAGGCCGGCTGGTTTGAACGAAATGAGGCACTTCATTTTTCCCATTACCAACATTTTAGCAATTCCATGATCCCCGTTTCGCTAAAGGGAGACCGGACTTACCGGCTGCTTGACGATTATATGCCTTCCACGCGGCAATGGTTTCTGAACGGGCATCTTAAATACACCTCCCCTTATCTGCTGCTTAAATACCTGCCTGTTTTAAGCAATCGTCTGTGGCAGGAGTCGCTGCGGCTGGGAATTTTGCATACACCGCAAACACCCGGCTATATCCAGGTGGGTTACAGTCTCGATCAACTGTTTTTTATCGGTAGCGTGGGTGTATTTGCAGGATTTGAGGAGGGGAAATACCAACACTGGGGCGTGAGAGGAACACTGGCATTTTAATTTTTTATACTTTTGCAGCTCAGAAGATAAGCAGAAACGCATTATGACAATAGAGAGTAAATACAATCCGCTAAAGACCGAAGACAAGTGGTACCGTTACTGGATGGAGCAAGGTTTTTTTCACTCCGAGCCCGACGACCGCGAACCCTATACCATGGTCATTCCGCCCCCCAATGTAACCGGGGTGCTGCACATGGGCCACATGCTCAACAATACCATTCAGGATATTTTGGTGCGCCGTGCCCGCATGATGGGAAAGAATGCCTGCTGGGTGCCCGGCACCGACCACGCCTCCATTGCCACCGAAGCCCGGGTAGTAAATAAACTGGAAGCAGAGGGCCTCTCCAAGGATTCGATGACGAGGGATGAGTTTCTGGAGCATGCCTGGGCGTGGACCGATAAGCATGGAGGCATCATCCTCGAACAACTTAAGAAGCTGGGTGCTTCCTGCGATTGGGATCGCACCTGCTTTACCATGGATGAGATTAGAAGCGAAGGCGTTATAAAAGTTTTTGTGGATCTTTTCCGCAAGGGCTATATCTATCGTGGCGTGCGTATGGTAAACTGGGACCCGGAGGCAAAAACAGCTCTCTCGGATGAAGAGGTGAATTACCGCGAAGAGCAGTCGAAACTCTATTACGTGCGTTACCCCATCGAGGGAGCCGACTATGAGTACGTGACTATTGCCACCACCCGCCCGGAGACCATCCTGGGCGACACAGCCGTATGCGTAAATCCCAACGATGAACGATTTCATCACCTGGCAGGCAAGCGTGTGCTGGTGCCCCTGCTCAACCGCTCCATCCCCATCATTCAGGACGAGTACGTGGATATGGAATTTGGTACAGGTTGCCTGAAGATAACACCTGCCCACGACCTCAACGACTACGAGATTGGAATGCGTCACAACCTCGAAAGCATCGACATATTGAACGACGACGGTACCCTGAGCGAGGCTGCTGTCCTGTTTGTGGGTGAAGACCGGTTTGTGGTTCGCGAAAAAATATCCCGTTCGCTCACTGAGGGCGGATTCATGGTTAAGGTAGAAGATTATACCAATAAAGTGGGCATATCCGAACGTACCGAGGCGGTGATAGAACCCCGCCTGAGCACCCAGTGGTTCCTGAAAATGAACGACCTGGCCAAACCGGCCCTGGATGCCGTGATGAACGATGAAGTGCAATTCCATCCCTCCAAATTCAAGAATCTCTATCGCCATTGGATGGAGAATGTGAAAGACTGGTGCATATCGCGGCAGCTTTGGTGGGGCCACCGAATTCCGGTTTATTATCTGGCTGACGGCAGTTACGTGGTGGCCGAAACCGCCGGTGAAGCCCTTGAACTGGCCCGCCAACAGACAGGCAACCCGCATCTTGCCGCCGCCGATCTGGCTCAGGATGAAGATGTTTTAGATACCTGGGCCTCCTCGTGGTTATGGCCCATCACCGTGTTCGATGGCTTTAACCCCGAAAATAAAGAGATTGACTATTACTATCCCACCAACGATTTGGTGACCGCCCCGGAGATCATCTTTTTCTGGGTGGCGCGGATGATTATTGCCGGCTACGAGTACCGCGGTACTTATCCCTTTAAAAATGTCTATTTCACCGGTATCGTACGCGACCAGCAACGGCGTAAGATGTCCAAATCGCTGGGCAACTCGCCCGAACCTCTGGATCTGATCAAACAGTATGGTGCCGATGGCGTGCGCATGGGCATGCTGCTTTGTTCACCTGCCGGTAACGATATCTTGTTCGACGAAAGCCTCACCGAACAGGGACGTAACTTTGCCAATAAAATTTGGAACGCCTTCAGGCTGATCAAAAGCTGGGAAATTTCTCCCGAATTGGTGCAGCCCGAAAGCTCCGCACTGGCTGTGGAGTGGTTCAAAAATAAGCTGAATCAGTCCATCGAGCAGATCAACGATCATTTTGAAAAGTTCCGGATTTCGGATGCTCTAATGGAGGTTTACCAAACCTTTTGGGAAGAGTTCTCCTCCTGGTATCTCGAATTGATAAAACCGGCTTATCAGCAGCCCATAGATGCAGCTACCTACGGGGCTACCCTGGCATTTTTTGACGATTTGGTGCGTTTGCTGCATCCCTTTATGCCCTTCATAACCGAGGAGATTTGGCACCACCTCTCACCCCGTAAGCCGGGGGAGAGCATTATGGTAAGCCCGTTGCCACGGGGCGGGACTTATGATAATACCTTGCTCGAGCAGTTCGGGTTCGTGAAAGGAGTGGTAGGGGCGGTACGCAACATTAGAAAAGAGAAAAACATTTCGCCGCGCGAGGTGCTTAATTTAAAGGTGGTTGCAGGTGAATCCGGCTACTTTAACCGTTTCAATCCGGTTTTGATCAAAATGGCCAACCTGAAATCGGTGGAAGAGACTCCGGAAAAGTTAAATGGGGCCATCTCTTTCCTGGTGAAATCCTCGGAGTATTTTATTCCCCTGGATGGATTGGTGGATGTGGACGAAGAGATTATGAAATTGAAAGCCGAGCTGGAATATACAGAAGGGTTTTTAACCTCGGTGATGAAAAAGCTGGACAATGAGCGGTTTGTAAGCAACGCACCCGCAAAAGTTTTGGAGCTGGAACAGCAGAAAAAGGCAGATGCCGAAGCAAAAATAAAGGTGCTTGGCGAGAGTATCGCGAATCTTAAAAAATAGTATTAATATTGATTATGAAACCTTTAAAACACATCTTTCATATTTACATCTCCCTCCTGCTTTTGGCAGGATGTACCAGCCGATATCCCAATGTCCCGGAAAAATACCACAGTTTGCTGGATAGGGCTCTAACGGTAGCCGGCGATAACCGTGCAGAACTTGAATCGGCCCTGGCGGAAGTGCCCGATTCGCAGAAAGAGGGCATGGCTTTTTTAATTGCCTACATGCCGGAGCATGATTTGCAGAGGCTGACCGCGCAGTTTTTAACCGATAATGTAACCTATGCTTACCAGGCACGTGAAGCTTTTAAATGGGCGGCTGAGCTGCCCGATTCGATTTTCTTTAACGAGGTGTTGCCCTATGCTTCTCTCAACGAGCGGCGCGACAATTGGCGGGGTGACTTCTTTCGCCGTTTCTCGAAATATGTTGAAGGAGCATCCGGCCTGGAGGCTGCCATCGACTCGGTAAACAAAAACATACGCGACGAAGTGATGGTGGATTACAACACCCAACGCGAAAAACCCGACCAAAGCCCTTATGAATCTATGGAACAGGGTATGGCTTCCTGTTCGGGACTTTCCATTTTACTTACCGATGCCTTTCGCGCGGTGGGCATCCCCTCGCGTATTGCCGGTACCCCCAACTGGCACGACAACCGTGGCAACCACAATTGGAGCGAAGTATGGATGGATGGACAGTGGTATTTCACCGAATATTATCCTTCGGGGTTGAATAAGAGCTGGTTTCTGGCCGATGCCGGAAAGGCCGACGGCGATGATCCTAATCATGCCCTCTATGCCTCCTCGTATAAAACCACCGGTATTCATTTCCCGCTGGTATGGGACGAAAATATCACCTGGGTTCCTGCGGTGAATGTCACACCACGCTATGTGGATTTGTATAACCAGGCACAGGCGGCAAAATTGGCTGCGGGAGCCCTGATTCCCGTTGAGGTAACCATGTATAAGAACGACCGTTGCACCCTGAAGGGCGACGACCGCGTGGCTGCCAACGTAGATGTGTTCAATGGAGAGGACCAGGTGGCTGGCGGACGCACCGCGGGGCCTACACAGGACATGAACGATGTATTGACCTTCTACCTTGCTAAAAATGAGACCTACACCCTGAAGTTTGCCGGTGCAAACGGTGAGGTGAAAACCCAGGCAGCTGTGGTAAAAGAAGTTCCTTTGCGGGTGAAGCTTTATTTGGAATAGGCAGCTCTTACTCTTCTATCCTTATCTCACTGGTTAGTGTGATGGCTTTGCGGTAAAGCGCCGAAACACCGCAATACCTCTCTTCCGACAGACTCACGGCCTTTTCCAGCTTTTCTTTGGGCAGGTTTTTCCCTTTAAACCGATAAATTACGTGCATCTTTTCGTAATATTTGGGATGTTCATCGGTCATGTCGCCTTCCACGCTTACACTAAAATCGTCCACCTCAACCCGCATCTTTTTCAATATCGAAACCACATCCATGCCGGTGCATCCTGCCAGAGCCAGCAGCATCATGGGCTTGGACCTGGGCCCTTTGTTTTCACCACCGTTTTCGGGTGCTGCATCCAAAATCAACTTATGCCCGTTCATTTCGGTCTCGAAGGCCATGTTGCCCATCCAGTTCACGTCAACAGTTGTCTTCATATCTATTCTATTATTTTCTTATTCGTTTTATAAAATAGTCGTTCTTAAATTGCCGGATATCCCTCAAAAACCCTGATGAATCGCCCGCCTGCTTCACGTACAATTATTTCAGATGTCAACTTGCGGTTTAATTATATAGATAGTTAAACTATTGGGTTTGTAGTGCAAATATAATCTTTCTTTTTATCTTTGTAAGAGCGGCAGATAAATTATGTCAGTATTTAATCGGTATCAATCTCTTGTTATGAAGAAGTCTCAGGAAATAATTTCTGTGGATCAGATAGATTTAGGGTCGTTTGACATTTTTAAAACCTTAGTTCCGGAGGAGCTGGAATCGTTAAGCCAATCGATGGTTTGCACCGCATTTAAACGTGGGTCGGTGGTATATGATGAAGGGAGTCGTATCAATGGTTCCTACATAGTAGCAGAGGGCATTTTAAAGATATACAAAACCGGCTTTGATGGCAAGGAACAGATCATTCGTTTTGCCAAGGCGGGCGATCTTATTGGCTTCCGCTCTGTGGTGAGTGAAGAGTTGGCCTGTACCACCGCCCGTACCATTGAGGATGTGGTACTCTGCTATTTTCCCGGAGATGTGCTTACCGGCCTCATCAAAGGCAATCCCGATTTTGCCATGGCACTGATGCGCCTCACCTGTCGCGAGCTGGGTGAATCCAACAAATTTCTCACCGACATTGCCCAAAAGACGGTGCGCGAACGCCTGGCCGAAGTGCTCCTGTTGCTGATGGACACCTTCGATCTGGATGAAGAGCACACCATAAATATATCACTCACGCGCGAAGAACTCGCCAACATGGTGGGCACCGCAACCGAGTCGGTCATCCGTCTGTTGTCGGAGTTTAAAGCCAAAAAGCTGATAGAGATAAACGGGCGTAAAATAAAGCTGCTGAATATTCCCAAGTTGATTAAAATTGGGAATGTATATGTGTAAGCACTATCTCTGGTTATCCCAATATAGATGTTAAAGGCTCTTCCAAAAACAGCACTTTCTGTTTCCGGGAGAGCCTCTTTCTATTGGCTGAGTCTAATGTGTGCCTGACACTACAGGCCCATCTTTTTCTTCATGTGCTCTATTACTTCACTGTGCTCGTGTTGGGGACTGAAGAGGATCACCTCTGCATCTTTATCTGCTTTTACGGTATGCCCGGGGGGCCAGTAAAACAGGTCGCTGCTGTTGATGATTTCCTGGCTTTTGTCAGCATAAGTTACCGTGAGTTCACCCTCCAGAAGGTAGCCCCAGTGTGGAACCTGGCACAGGTCACCCTTTAATCCTTTCAGGAGCGGCGCTATGTCGGCTCCTGCCGTGAGGGAAAAGTATTCCCCACTGATTTTTCCATACCCGGTGGCATCACCGAAATTTGTTTTTTGTCTCGCAACCGCGACCGGGGTATCGATTTTTACCGGAACTTCTTTTTTTGCAATTTTCATGGCTTTTTTGTTTTAAATTAAATTACTAACAAGCATTCTAAAAACCTTGATTTATTTTTATTAACTCAAAAATAGCCTGAAATGCAAAAAGGAAGATGCACATGTAGCCCAAATAGTGGTAATTCTGGCCCATCAAAAAAAAACGAAGGAGAAGAAATTTATGAATTCCGGGGGAGTCCTACCATTATGGCATAATCAGAAGGAAGGATGTTAAATCTTTTTTTAAAACATTTTGAAAAATACGACCCACTGTTGAAGCCTGTTGAGTATGCGATTTCAGAGATATTAGCCTTCTGTTTTTCAATTAATTTCAGAGCTTTCTCCAATCTAAATTCTTTAATGAAATCGCTGGGTGAAAATCCGGTCAATGAAATCATTTTTCGGTATAACTGGGATTTACTAACGCCTATGCGCCTGCCAAGTTCATGGATGTTAAGCCAATATTCATTCCAGCAACTCTCCATTAATTCCATTAACCGGTTTAAGAATTGCTCATCGTGGGGATTCATTATCTTTATAGACTCCCCTTTGCCAAATACATTTAGACCCTCCTTTATACAAATATCTAATACTACCGAGGATAGCGTTATCTGGTCATTGGTAGACAAATTGCAGAATTGCACGGCCGATTTTATGGTTTTTCCAAAAAAATCGTCGTTTTCAGTTACCGGAATGCCTGCGTTTAGCCCAAATTGGGCTTGTATCCTTTTTGAAGGAAACTTATCGTTGTGCCTTCTGAAGCATTTTTGTATTTCCAGGGCACATAAAACGGCCTGTGAGGCAGAGGCAAAAGAAGCAAGGAAACCATTATCCCCATGTTCTACCTCCCTTCCCTCATGGCTGTTGATACTCTTTCTGATGATTTCATTGTGAAATCCTAAGAGTTGAGTTTTGACATTAATCCCCAGGTTTGAATTTAAGATACTGAAATCTTTCAACGTCGTAGCCAATATGACTCGAAACGGTGGGTCATTAAAAATGGCAGGTTCATTGTTGTCCGGGGTTACAGGGTCTTCAATTCTCCCTAAAAAAGTCTCAACCAACTTACTGTTAACTTCAATTATTCGAAAAGGCACCAGACCATGTGCCTGATCATGCATGGCTTTGACCGCATCCTTATCAGGCGCCTCAACCAGACAGAAAGCTATCTCCCGCTCTTCATCGAACCAGTAGGTTAATGCGCGACAACCATGGGCTTCCTGTATTTTCAGGTCTTTCTGATGAGCCTCCGCCACGTCTTTGGCAGTTACCCCGGGAAGATCGTGACGATCCATGTAAATAGGCATATTATCGTATTTTACACGCTAAATATACTTAAATAAAGGTACACTGTCAATGTTCGGGTTGTTATGCGCAATCCTCTCTTTTGATGA